>Ga0208379_1000304_pt1 | contig 22907 bp, 38 predicted proteins | sample CryBogCBE02Aug07_FD_184559 | JGI IMG/M metagenome (GOLD analysis project Ga0208379, IMG submission 184559) | Freshwater microbial communities from Crystal Bog, Wisconsin, USA - CBE02Aug07 (SPAdes) | ecosystem: Environmental > Aquatic > Freshwater > Lake | place: Crystal Bog, Wisconsin, USA... | reverse complement strand
TGGAGATAATCGACTACTATGAGACCTATCCCATGCAACTGCTTTAGCTTTCGTGCTCTGCTTTTTAGTTCGGTTATATTGAGAGCGGGCGTGTCATCAATGTACAGTGGTGAAGAGGTGAGGTTGTCTAGGCTTGCGGTGAGCTTTTGATACTCATGGCGGGCAAGACTTCCATTTGCTATGTGCATACTATTCACTTCGGACTCTATGGACATGAGACGGGTGGTTAGCTGACTTGTGGACATTTCGAGTGAGAAGAAAGCGGTGGGCACGTTGGCATCAATAGCCGCATTTCGGGCAACACAAAGAGATACGGCAGTCTTACCCATAGACGGACGAGCGGCAAGTATTATGAGGTCACTCTTTCTCCATCCACCTGTAAGCCTGTCTAAATCAGTAAAACCACTTGGCACACCTATAACACCTCCCTGACTGGCAGAAGACATCCTTTTCCCTATCTCATCCATTTCAGTCATTACAGCACTGCTCATGCTCTTAACGCTGTTGGACTTGATACTATCGACAACCTTTGAGTAATCGCGTCCTGTCTCATCTATGAGGTCAAATACATCGAGTTCATTCGAGATGGACTTTTGATATGTGCCTACACCAAACTGAGCAAGTTGTCTTTTAAGGAATCCCTCGCGTATCAGTAGGGCGTGTGAGTGTATGTGAGCGGCAGAGCCGACATCATTCATCTTTTTGGTTATGGAGTAATAGCCTCCGAGTAATTCTATTGACCCTCTCTTTTTAGCTTCTTCGCTGACGGTGAGGATGTCTATATCAATATTTTTCGCGTCAAGTATTTTTGCAATCTCGAATAGCTCTCTATTCTCTGGATAGGCGAACATATCGGAGGTAAGTATTTCCTCTACCTCTTCATACGCCTTATCATCTATGAGCAATGCGGATATGACCGCATCCTCCATCTCCTTGTTGGGTTTTATCTTGGTCTCGAATAAGTTTATTTCTTCTGCTACATTGCCTTTTCCCTTTCCCGTCTTTCTATTTTGTTCCATTTCTTTTTTCCTATGACTTTATTAAAATATTTCCATGCCTTAATTCGTTTGCTTGTATCATAAATGCTTTATTTATTATCTATTTTTTTGGTTAATATAAGTCCTCTGAAAACAATTCATCTGTGGAATAATTCAATTCGCCTCCGTTTGCTACATGCAACTTAGCGGCTTCCTCTCTATTCAAAAATCTATTTTCACTGGTCAAAAACCCTTGAACACTTTTGCCCATTTCGTGTTGTTTTTTGCCAAGTAAAGAAGCGCATTGACCGATTATATGATTATGCCTATGACCACACAAAACCGTTCCCGAACTAATGTTTTTTACCTTATAGGGATATTCCATAGGGTAATCCAAATAGTGAATAGCGGCACACAATATTCTTTCGCTCATTTACTCATTTTTTTTGAAAACTCATCTAATATTTTAGCAGATAAAGTCTCCCTATCTGCCTCTTTAGGGCTAAACTTGCCTATCCATGTAAGCTTAGGTGCTGAATGAACTGGCTCTGTGACGTTCACGGTAATAATGTAGTCGTAACCTATTATTTCATTCCCAATTTGGTCTTGGTAGCTACATCTTCCAATCCAACTATGTATTACCGATGGCTCATCTTCGAGCGTTACTTGCAGTGTTAGTGACATGTTTTATTTTTTGATTTTTTTACTTATCAGGAGTGGGCATGGCATTAATTGGAGTGCCTACATCTAAGTGCTTTCTTAGTTGCTCGGTAGCCTCAGTGTGTTTATTCTGCCAATATGTTGCGCTATCCTTCCAACTTTGAGAGTTGGCTTGCTCGGCTCTATATTCTCCATATAGCTTTGCATAAGCTAAATCCTTTTCTGCATAAGCTATGTCAATTTTAGTAGCCGCTTCTTCAAACTTAGATATGTGCTCATCTCTTTTAGCCAATTCAGCCTCGCAGATTGCCAATTGCTCGGATGTATTACCCAATCTTAATGTCAAAATCTCTGCGTCCAACTTGAGTATTCTATTCTCGGTCTGTAATATATTTACAACTTTATCGTAGCCCTCCCATGTGGCATTGACCTTTTTTTCAATTTCACCCAAATATTTTTTGTGTTCCTCCATGTGCCTCTTATATTTTTCTTGGAGACCTACATAAGCCATAAGCTCTTTGGCTAAACTTTTGTTTGCTTGTTCTTTTATTAGCCGATTGCGTTCTGATTCATTCAAATGTCGCCTGAGCATTACTATTGTTGGTGTTGAATAAAAATGGAGAACGGTTAAGAATAATGCTATTCCTATCAATAGGATGGTGTCATCAATTTTCATTGCTTTGTTTTATTTCGATTTTAAGAATTTGTGCTACTTGCTGGAGTTGGTCGAGTGTGAATCTTATATAGGTATAATTAAATGACTTTCGTATTTCATTATACAACTTCTCCCTCTCGACTTTATCGTGATAATCTTGCTCTTTGAGCCATACATAAAAAGGATAGTTAGAATCCTCTACCGACTTTGCAAGTTCGATTGAAAACTTAATCTCTCTACCCGAATTTACTGTTTTAGTATGGAAATACTTTTTACCAATAGACATTATCTTTGCCTCTTCAATGGGTCTACCTCTAAAGCCACCAGTCACCCATACGCTCTGACCAACTTCTAATTTATCTTTCATTGCTTTGTTTTATTTGAAAACAAACATAGCAAATTTGAAAATGATAAATAGAATAATTTAGATAATTTAACTACTATTTTTTTACACGTATTCCGAATGAGACACAGCCATCCATAGCCTTCATGTCTAATTGCATAGAGTTTACTTGGCAGAACTCATCGACCGCCTGCTTAACTCCAAAGAAGTGTATGTTAGAGGTTTTCTCTAAGTTAAATTCGTAGTCGTGACCCATGATAAGGCCATTGGGCTTTACTTTTTGATAAGCAAGCATCAAATCGTGCTTAACACCCTCATATGAGTGGTCGGCATCAATATATACCATGTCGAAATAGTTGTCTGGATAATTGAGCAATGCAGATGTAAAGTCTCTTTTAACTATTATGGCTTCATTGCCCATGAATTTTTGCAGACAAACAGCATACAGCTCATCGCCATGAACATACTCTAATTCATTACCATCGGCATTTCCGCTTTGAACGGGATAGGATGGGAATAGGTCAATCAATACCAATTCTGAGGGCTGGCATATCTGATATATTTCCTCAGCGAATACTCCTTTATACGTGCCCAGCTCGGCTATTTTAGCATGTAAAGGCACTTCTACGAGCATACTTCTTCTATCGTTGTATATTTTCATGACTTATATTTATTTGTGTTGGAAATAACATTCTTGGTTGTACAAATCCCAATCCCAAAATTTAGTATTTAAGGGTTTGCCATGTACTATTTCAGCATTAAAGGTATCGAGATGCAATACCTCATTGAAAGCAATCATGTCTACGGTATCAGTCTTGCAGTTGTATTGCAGTAGTTTATCTACTACCTTATCCAAAGTCGGCATAACGGTCTTTACATAGCCTCCAAATATACCGCAGTTGAACAGCCGTAAGCCCCTCATGCGAAGATAGTTCTGCGAGCATTCATAGTTGCCTATCAATTCTACTCGGCTTCTTATCCACTCAATGCCTACTACATTGTTTTCGTCTCCCACATATACCTTACCTTCTTCGATAAAATAAAAAGGGTTTTTTAGTATTGTGCAATCACCTATGTCGGTTATAAAAAAACGCTCTATTGAGGGGTTATTCTTAATGTAGTCACGAAGAATAATCCACCTTGAATCCATCTGATTTAATGGTTTAGCGTCAGTAAGCACAAATGATATGTTAGGCGACTCATAAGTGCTGATAAGGTAACTATTAGGCTCATCAATAAACACAACTGCCTTTAAGCCATTTCGACATACAGACTCATGCCATGAGTGCATGTACTGTATTGTGTCTATTTTGGTGTCGTACTTAAAAAATGGGTACTTGTAATCGGTTAAAAGGAATCCAAAAATTATATTGTTCATGCTAAGTTCGTTACTGTATCGAGTGTGCCGTTCTTGCCAAGCAGTTTAAGCACATAGTTCTTGCTTTCAGTAGGCTGGTATGAAATCATGCTATTTATATCCCCTACAAGCCCGCGACCAGCTCCATCGGAGAAATATCCCTTATTATAGCGAATGACCACTTTGTCGAATCTCACAGAGCTTCCTTCGGTGTGCTCATCAATGAGCAAGCCCAAGTATATAGCACCTATGAGGATATTGGTCAGCGGGTCTAAAAGGTCTTGCTTATTCACGAAAGTAGAGAGATACTGTCCATTGTAGGATATGACATCACCGAGATAGCGCATCTTCAATATGCCATTGGTAAAACGAGTGCCGAGCTTCTGAGTGAGTATTTGCTTTTCACCGTCACTGAAACGCCCCTTTCTGTTTTCCATGACAAGAATATCACTTGCCGATGTAGGTATTAATTGCATCAGCCCGACCGCTCCAGCAGAACTAACTGCATTGGGGTTTCCTGAGCTTTCGATAAATATGAAAGAGGTAATTACGACTTTGGGTACATTTGTAAGACTAGCAACGGTATCTATTTGGCTACCATACTTGGCATAAATATCATCCATCTTGCTCTTTATGGCAGAGCGTTGACTGTCTGTATAAAATCCCTGAGATGTTACAGGTACGGGTACGTTAAGTTCAGCCATTGGTGATAATATTTATGATTCTTTCAAATTTTGCTTCTGGAGTAGCATCTTGCACCTCGCCATCATCAGTAGTGGTTAAGCCCTTGTAAATTACAAAGCCTCCTATACCGACAAGACCGAGTAGAACTACAATGCCTACAAATCTTCTCATTTTTGTGTATTATACCCCAAAAATAAGCAATTTTTATATTTTAAACAGATGTTTGTGAAGCATCATAAAAAAGTGCATTGTGGCACTGCCTACCAATAGCAGAGCATAGTTGTGTGGTTGCTTGCCTGTCAGCCCGTAGTAGACCAGCGTAATGCCGATAAGGTAAAATAGCACCATGAATGAGGTAGTGATTACAGTATGGAGTATCACTGAGGTTTCGATTAACTTTCTAAGGCTTACCATTGCTTTGTTTTTTATTGATTAATAAGACACTCTGGACAGCACAATGTTTCCGTATTTGAAATGAACATATCCTCTACTTCCGCTACGATTCCGCAGAAAGAACAGATAGCGGTGGTTACTTCTTTTTTTTCGGGGAATGGCTTTGTTTCTTCTGAATCATCATTGCCAACGGCTATGTGATTCTCTATCTTTGGTAGCTTTGACATGGTTACTTGTTTATCGGGTATTTCTTTTTGAGAGATTTAATGCCAGACTTGGCTTTTGCAACTAAGCCCTTCATATCGCCATATTCTTTTACAGCATCTTTTAACTTTTTTAGTGGTATCTTCTTTGAATTAAGCTTTAGTATAAACAAGCCAGAGGCATAGTGAGTAAGCACATAAGACCCTTCTGTAAAAGCCAATCTATTGTTATGCAGAACAAACCTCTCTCCATCCAGCTCAACCGAGTCAATAATTAAGGTTCTTTCTTTTATTACACTTGTTGTGTCATGCCAATTACCACATAAAGAGAAGAAATATTCTTCTTTTTTTGGTACAGATGGACTTGCATCTACCTTTTGTTCTTGTGCTGGGGTTACATCTACCTCCGCAATTGCTTTTTCTGTCTTGTTACTCATTTGAAGTTTATTTTTTGATATTTACTAATCTGACTTTTGAGTTGCGCGATTTTAGCTTTTCTCATCCTCTCTGCCTGAGCCAATGCTGATTCTTTATCTTTATGCCAATGTCTTGGAGGTATAGCATATCCCTCATACAAAAGATGCCCCAACTCTATGTGTGCCTTAATAACGGGCGTGTATTCAACGATACCTTGATTGGTAAGAGCGAACTTAGTTATGTAGTATGTCATTTGTATTGAATTATGCCTGAGATATGATAAACAATGTAGCCGTATATGCAAATCTTAAATGCTTTTTCTACAAAAGTAAAAACTAAATACTCTTTAGCTCTCATTGTTCTATGAGCCATTACATCTGCAAAAACTAATAAAGCCAGTAACAAAATCAAACGTACAAATATTGTATTCAAGCCAACAATAAAGAAATAAAAATCAGATACTACATTTGAAAACAATGTTGCATATACAAGATTATCGATAAAAATTTGCTTTATTTTCTTATTAGGATTCTGAGGCAAAGGTATCTCCTGTATTAATTCATCCACTTTTGTATTAGTGATTTGTATTCTTTTTCTCAAGCTTTCTACCTCTCCATTCCAATTGAGCATGTAGATAAGCATGTTTTTTACATTTTCTATTAAATTACCGATTGCGATACCCGCAAAAATTAAAAGTGTTAGCATTAGCCTTGTTTTATTAGGTCTTTGATAAATTGAATCCAGTTTCTGATTGGTCGTTTATGCAGTTCTACTTGCTTAGGGTCGAGTTTCATGAATCCCTCCTTGCCCTTTCCATGCTTCCACACCAATTGCCCCTCAGCGTCTATATCATCTACTTTAGCAGTTAAACCAATATGGTGATAAGGGCAGGTTTCCTTTGGCATATCGACAAATTGATGTCTCAAAACCCAATACACCTTCACTGTATCACCGATATAGAACTTATTTACTCTCATGTTTTTATTTTTTCTTTAGCGAGCAACTCATACATTGCGTAATATACTGCTAAGATAGCGTCTTTTGATAAATTAAGCCTACAAGCCGCTAGGCTTGTGCCCCATTTCTTTTCATTCTTTATCCTCACTGGCGAGAAGTCCCTAAATGTTTCTCCGCCTTTTAAAGTTCTTTTGGTCTCTACTACAAAGCCACCATCGGCATCTTGGAATAAAGATACCTTTCTACCCTCCGTCAAATACAACTCGTAGCCATTATCGTACTCTCTTACACGCCTGAGCGAAGGTATTACGGGCTTAGGCTTTTTTACTTCTGCTTCGAGCTTTATTTCATCAATAGGCTTCAAATGCCTTTGCCTTTGTTTCGGCTTAGGCTTTGAGTCTAAAGATAAGTAGGGCTTTTGTTGCTTTGCATTTCCGCCTTTTGGCTCTACTACTGCACCTTTTGTTTTAGAGCGACTATTTATTTTCTTCGATGCTTCTTTTTTCAACTTCGAGCTTTTTAACTTTGGCTAATATATTTTCATACTTCAAGCAATAAGCCATATCTACCTTGAATCTCATGAGGTCTTCATGTGTTGACAGTAGCTTGTAGCCCGTTGTTCTCTCTCTTTTCAGATAGCTCATCGCTTCTGCAATGCTATACCCTAAATAATTGACTGCAATAGACACGAAAGTCCTTTTACCGTTGGTGCGCTGGTAGTTTTGTTGCTTATCATAAAGCACCATGTGGTCTACATTGTATTCGTAGGCTACAAAGAGTATCAATTCGAGCAGAGAGACATTTTTATCTCTCACATCCGATACGCTTTCAAGAATTTTCTCTATTGACTCAATATCCCTTGTGATTAAAGACTTTATTTTAAGCAATTCTCCATGTGTTTCAACAAGCCTAGCTTTGGCATTTTTGATTTCATTTTCTACACGAGTAAGGGCTGACTTTTTTGCCATGTCTGTTTGGTTGAGGAAGCAAATAAAATACATAATTCACAAAATTCAAAGTTAGGTTGTTGCTTTTTGTGATTTATTTTATTTTTTTGTTTTTAGCATATTATTCTATTTTTGCCAAGCAAAATAAAAGACATGCCAGAAAAGAAAGTCGCAACTAAGAAGACCCCTAAGATGTCGCCCGCTAAGAAAGTGAAAGCGAAAAGGTTTAAGAAAAAAGCCCCTGCGATGTCTCCAGCTAAGGGCGAAAAGGCTGTGCTATTGGCTAAGATAAAATCTCTGAATGCTGAAATTTCGAGAAAGCAAAGAGCCGAGCTTTATGAGCCTATCTCTGACTTCGTTACCCGTCCTATATTCAATCAGATACTTCGGGGATGGTATGTATCGGATAATAACATCGTTTTGGCTATCACGCTCAGAAATGCTTTAAAGATTATGGCTAGAGATAACAAAAGGTCTCTAAAGTCACTTACCTAGCTTTGCTTCGCTTTGTATATAAATAAAGCCCCAGCATTTATGTTGGGGCTTTTTGCTTAAAGGCTTAACCATTACGCTTGCCTATTCGTTGTTGCGAGCGGTAGAAGGCAGAAAAATCACGCTCTTTGGCATATCCTTTACGTCTGCCTAACAAAGCAGTTACTTTTTAACTCCGAAAATATCTCTGAGCACCTTTATGACCGAATCAAATTTTGACATATTGATGTTGAATGTGTTTTCAAAAGCCCGTATAGCTGACTTGTAGGAAGATAGAGACTCATCTAAGGCATCAGCGGTGTACTGCCAAAAGCCAAATAGCTGTTTAGGTGTGTTGAATCCGTAGAATTTCAGTACCTCCATTTGAGTTTTAGTTACATTCTCATCATTCCAGTTCTGACCAACACAGATAAAGCCCGCATCTTTACCCGCGAGCAAGTTACTCTCACCGAGCGCACTCCATCTATTTTCGAGCCAATCGAGCCTTTCTATGAGTTTTTGATAGTAGGCGTTTGTCTGCCCCCACCTTACTGAAGCAAAGAATACGACCGCATCGGCTTTGAGTATCTCATTGGCTACTATGTAGAGCTGGTCATCGGGATTGTTGTAGGAAGCCCAGCAACGTATATGCCCTGTTGGGTTTTTAGTCTTATCCGTCAACATGGCTTCTTTTACGCCACAATTATTGCCTCCCTTAGAACTTACATTACCTTCGCATGGATAGATGTTCAATAGGGGGATTTCTATGATTTTAACCCTCTCCTCTCCGAGAGCTTTGCCGAGTTGGTAAGCCAGTGCCGTTGACTTTGGCTGGTCATTATGTTGTGACCATCTATTTGAGGTGGTAATGAACAGAATTTTCTTCTTACCACTTAGGTAAGAGTATGTCGCCTTGAGGTTTATTTTATTTATCATAGCTCTCCTATTGTTGTTTCGCCATCAATAACTACGTCTCCCACCTTTACGGTGGCTGTTATATCCTGTGGAAGTATCACCGTGACCTGACTGCCCATTTTTATAACACCTATCTCCGCCCCTTGTTGCACATTCTGCCCCTCCGATACAAATGATTCAATCTTACGGGCTATAAAGCCTGCTATCTGCACTACCTTGTACTTAATACCCATATCGGTTTGAAATAGGTAAGAGCAATGCTCATTCTCATATCTGATAAGTCCTGAGCTATCTTTGGTTATGGCATTTTTGAAGTCGCCCTTTGTGTATTGAAGCTTTATGAGTGTTGCAGTTAATGGGCATCTTTGAATATGCACGTTGTCCAGATTCATGTGGATGGATATGATAGTGCCTTTTGTATCGACATCTCCCGCGAATAGCTTAATAGCCCCCGCTATCTTATCTTCGTTCTCGTACTTGTTCTCGAAAATATCACCTTCGGAATTGTCAAACTGCCTTACCGCGACCACAGTTCCATTAGCAGGGCTTACAAACAATAATTTACTATGCGGAATTTGACGCATAGGGTCTCTCAGGAAGCGTTTTTTGTACCAAACGTATATTCCTGTGACACTGGCTATCGCCAAAAGCCCGTAAAGCCAATTTTTGTGCTTATTTTCCAATGTGAACTATTTGACTTAATACGAAACCAACTACTATACCTCCTACCAATCCGAGACTTGTACCCAATCCCGTACCCAATTTAGACATTACTTTGAAATGGTGAGTCGAGCGAGCCTGCTTATTAAGCTCATCTTGCAAGTTGTCCATTTGGTCTTTTTGGTTTTGGGATGCGGCTTTGAGCGTCTTTATCTCATCCCCCTCTTTCTTATCCAACTGAGCATAGAGTGCGATTGTTGCGCTGTCGGTTTGAGACTTATTTTTGTATTGAGCTATAATAGCTGAATCGAGGATTGCATTTGAGTTGCAGTCTTCGAGTTGCCAAATCTTTTCGAGGATTTTTGCTTTTTGCTTGAGTGTAAATACAGTAAATGTATCTCTGCCAAAGTCCACTGCACCCGTTACGGTCTTTGGGAATTTATTTGAGCTTGTCTGACAGTATAGCGTTTTGCTCATCATCAGACATACTACCAATAGAAGTGTACTTTTTCGCATCGTTTACTTTTTTATCGTGTTGAGCCTTAGAGAGACTATCAATAGAGTTTTGTTGCTTTACCGAGTAATGAATTATCGAATCCACTGACTCTTTCAAATCCTTTATTTCTTCTTCATCTGCATTGACCACACGCATGAGTGAATCATACTGAGTTTTAAGCACATAGTCTTTCTTAATGTTGGACTTTGTGCTGGTTGCTAAATGATAGGTTAATCCAAAGGTAGCTAAAATTGTAAAAATCCAAAGGATGCCGATTATTTTCTCTGTTTTTTTCATGATTATTTTTTAGCTGGTAAAGCCTGCACCTCATCTACTAGGGCTGTAAGTAGAGCAGGGTCGAGGAAGCTTGTTAGTACCGTAAATGAAGAGCCTGCATTTGCTGTTTTGTAAATAGCATTTCCGCCTTCATCTATTGTAATAGTAAAGAAGTTTTCCTGAGCCACGTTTATGGGTCTCTTAGATTTTACGTCATCTATAACAGCCTGCAATTTAGTCAGTGAGGTATTCTGTTTGCTTGCTCTTTTGGTGGGAGTGTTTGCTATTGTCAAATCCCATGATGTGATTATTATTTTGAATGCCATTGTGCTTATTTTATGCGGTTATCTGTATTGGGAAAGTAAATGCTCCAGAACTAAGAAGAGCTAAGTAATGCTGTCCGAATCCTTCATCGTACATAGATTTGGTCGGTGTAGTCGTTTGCATATCAGCACTTGGATTGATTGTAAATGAAATTACCTCATCTATAAAGTTGTGGGATTGTATCTCTGCTGTTATATCGCAGTTTTGAAGACTACCTACGATGTCAACACAAGGTGAACCACTATTGTTGAAGAATTTGTTTCCTGTGCTGTTTGTAATGTCGGTAAGGGTGTTGTTTGCTATGATATTATATTGGTTGTTTGCAATATTGCCACCCATATTATTACTATCTATTAAATTGCAATTGTTTTGGTCAATACCTCCATCTACTGTATTTCCAGTAATTGAATTTCCAACATTAGAGGAAATGCTGCCATCGCTCACTATATTATTAAAAATGTATGTACAAGCATTGTAAAATATTCTACCTTTGCTTTCATCAGCTCCATATGAAATAGTATTTCCAGTCATTTGGTAAAATGTATTTCCTTCAATTACATTTAAGCAAGTATTGTTTTGTAAAAACGCTCCTACATTTCCCTTTATTCCAGTTGAGGTATTAGTAGATAATATTACCACATAATTGTTATAAATACCATCTTTTCCAGCATTGCTATCAATTTGTTGACCTACGTTTGATACGATTTCCCCTGAAACAGTATTATTGGTTATTCTTTGCACGTAGTTTTGATATATTTGGTCGCCATTGCTATTCGAGTCAATAAAGTCACCTACGTTTTGACTGATTGCTCCATTATTGGTATTACTTGTTATATCGTACACAAAATTCCTTCCTATTTCACCATTGTTTGAATTTGAATCAATTATATTTCCATAATTAGAATAGATTAATGAAGTATTTGAGTTGTTGCTTATTTGATAAACATAATTTGAATCAATGTCACCATTGTTTGAATTGTTTTGTATAGTTCCACAGACATTAGCCGAAATATTTTCTACGTTAGAGTTATTTTCACTCAGAAAATCAACGGTATTGTTTATAATATTTCCACTGTTAGTATTGAAGTTTATGTTATTGGCAATATTGTTTGAGATATTCCCAGAATTGGTGTTTTGTTTTATGCTATTAGATATGTTCCCGCTTAATTGAGCACAAGTGTTGTCCACCATTATATCAGCAATATTGCCTACAATTTCAGAGCAAAGATTATTTCCTATAAATGCAAATCCTTGATTGTTATTTATTAGACAAGAATAACCACTATTACTATTACTAATTAGTATAGAGCCAGAATTATTTTGTAATTGGTTTATCTGATTATTGTAGGCATTGGAAACATAGTTTTCTGTAATAGCCCCTACCGATGTGTCATTTATATTGTTACCAACAAAACCCCCAATATTATTAAGCTGAAATGCACCTTGACCTAAATTAACAAAATTTTGTTCAGATTGGTTGATTGTGTTGTTTGCGTTTGTATCGCAAATTATAGTGTCATAAGCTATGTTATTATAATTAGACTCCCCTAATACACCAGCTCCATCTGTATATTCTGAATAAGTAGAGCCATATGCAAGATTTACTTGCAAACCTATACATCCGCCTCCTGCATTAACCACAAAATTATCGAGCCAATATGGTGAGCCATTCAAAGATTGATTTGCCGCCAATGGGCTTTTTATATATACTTTCTGTAAAGCTCCAGTGTTCCAAAAGCAACCTATCTCAATATGGGCTACTCTTGCTCCGCCTGATGGTGGTTGTATATTCCAAAATTGACCGCTCCCTAAAGATGTCTCCCATCTCCAAAATACTACATTCCTCCAATCATAATCCCTAGCAACTTGATTCAAAGTGTCTTCTCTGTAAATGATACACCCTGTGCCTTGACTTGCGGCATATTCGTAATGACCATTCGGCATATTTACTGAATACTGAATTACGTCATTAGGATAGGTAAGAGAGACGGCAGTGCCCGACAGAGTATTGATAGAAGTTGCCTGCACCAATAGTGGCTCTGTTGAACCTATATGCACTTGCTCACCACCAATGCCTCCAGAGCCCGTACCGCTATACTGAATGTAAGTAGCGGATGCGAAGTCGTTTATCAGATAAAAAGCCCCTGCTATCAGATTGTTACCAGAAATTAGACCCACAAGAGCCGAGTACGTAACTGAGTAGTAAAATGGAGGTGTACCTCCGCCACCGCCACTACCGCTTGTAGTATCTACCCATATACCCCCCGTTAAAATGTAAGTTGCATCAAATATCAGAAATGACTTATTCCCTGTGATAGATTTGGAAGCAACCGTATTGCCTCCATTTTCGGATATTATATCAGAGCCAGCAACATTCATCACCAAAGTAGTCGTACTATCACCTACTATACCGATAATCGTTCCTGAGCCATTTATTGTATTGATTCGAGGAAGATTAACCTCGACTGTGCCTCCGCCTTTTGCTACAACAAGCACATAGGGGAAATTGACCAAGTTAGAAAACTGCTCTGGTTGAAATGTATATGGCGACTGAGCCGATGTTAAATTTATTAATAACATGATTATAGTTGTTTTATTGAATAAGTGCCGATTATACGAAGGTCGTTGCTACCTTGCGTTACTCCTGCATTGGTAGGGCTACCAATAAATATTGCCCCAGTAGTTCCTGAGCCTGTTGATGCTAAAGTGCTGTAAACATTATCAGGATTCAAACTGTAACTCCAAAAGTTAGGATTGTTTACAAAGAAGTTAAAACCTGAGACCTTCGGGGTTTCAAATAATGGCACACCTACTTCGACACTATAAACTTGTAATTGAGGTGCAGTTCCATCTCTCGGAGTAGCGAAGCTACCTACATTCCTAAATTGACAGCTATAAAGCTGTATTAGCTGATTTGCGCTTGCTGGGGCTGGAATCAAGACTAACTGTGTGGTTGTCTGATTAAGAAGACTATTAACCGTTGCCGCTGGTATGGTGACATCAAACGAAAGTAACTGTACACTTCCTGAGCCCGACCCTGCACTATTGTTAAGCCACAATTTGCTTGAGCCTAAATTTATCGACTGTAAGTTAGCATATGTATTACTGCCCGTTATGCTTATCGAAGAGGTTACTGTACCCGCAGAAGTTATAGAGTCTGCTTCATTTGCATTTATGGTTACGGTTGAACTATCACTGCATAGCACATATATATTACCATTGCCGATGAGGGTAGAAATGTTTGGGAGATTCAACACAAGTGTGCCACCACCAGAAGCCTTAACAGCTAAAAATGGAAAATTCACCAACTCGCTCACATCCTGAGCGGTAATTGTCTTTGGTGAATTCGCGGGTGTTAATTCTATAAACATTTGATAAGTATTAGTACCTCAAATTTAATGATAAATATTAACTTATGCCTAAGTATATCCGCAATGTATCACTTGAAGATTTGAATATTACAAATCCAGCTCTTTCACTAAGTCTACATAGCGAACAAACTGATTGTTTTTATATAGTGCGATGTATGGGGTTGCATCTTCATCTGACGTAGCAATAATCATTACGCTTACATCTTTTGGCTCACACCCTAGCTCCTGTATAAAGCCATTCAGTATGAATGTAAGAAAGTAGTCAACTTGAGCCGCTATGTTCATGAAGTCTATTTTGATTTCGAGAACATCGGTTTGCAAATCCAGCTTCTTATTGAATGCGCCATTGACAAATAAGTTAAAGTCTACCTTGCCCGACTCATTAGGTGCGAGCATGAAGCATACCTGCCTATATGTCGTATTGAACTCTTTAGAGTAGTGTTTTACTCTTTTGCTTACGGTATCGTAGAACTTTTCGATATTATCCTTCATTTTCTCTTGTTTTGTTTCGGCAAATATACAAATTATTAACCTACTAATTCACCGATAGTATTCACAACTTGGAAAGGAAAGTCTGTAAAAGTTATTCCATCAATGTCACCACTGATAAGCCCTATCATTTTTATTTTGATAGACTTGTAGTCGAGGGTTTTCAATAACTCAGGTATGTTTAATCCGTTTATGAGGTCAGCAGGATTGATGTATATGCTGAACTCTACCTGAGAGGTAGACTTAGGGTTAATTGTCTGCTCGCTCTTTTGTATGACCTTATTGATATACTTATCATTGACATATATATCCATGTTTATCGAATCGACATGAATGGTCAAGTCAGACTTGTTATCAATAGATAAAGCGAGCTTAACGCCTATCTCACTACCCTGCATCGGCAACATAGACCCTCCAGAGAGCCTAACCGACATTTGCTTGGCTAAGTCCACTTGCTTTTTAACGGCATAGATTAAACCTCCGACCATTAAGGTCAGCAAGCCCACTACGCTGTAAATGAGTCCTTTCTTTTGTTGCGGTGTCATTGTGTGATTATTTTGCTGATGAGCCTCCTGCTGGTGCGCCCGATGGCTTGAGCAAGAAGAATGCGAGACCAACTACAACGAGTAAGCCTACCCCTGCGCCAACATAGAGCATGGTATTGCTTCCCGACTGCGGTGCTTCTGCGCCCATTGCGCCACCTGCGGTTGCGTCTGTTGGGGCTAATGCGTCTTTTGTTGTATCGGCTGTAAGCTTTGAAATGTTTTCGTCGGACTCTTTATCTATTTGCCCTTTTTTTGTCCAGCCAGCATCTTTGCAAGCTTGTCTTACATCGCCACAGCTCCACTCTTCATTGTCTTCGGCTTCGGCCCTTAGGCATCTTTCAAAGCTAAGGGCGCGACTTGTTCTACCACACCAATGCTTTTTACTTTCAGATTTTTTTGGGTGAGACCCAGAATCATTACTCCATAACATATTCATGACTTTTTATTTTTTTATTGATTGAATGCTCTACCCTCTATGTGACTTGCTCTGCTTGGTATTCCTAAGCCGAGTGAATCGGTGGGCTTGTGATGTTTTTTGTGTTTCTTTTTATGTAAATGTCCTATGTCATTAGAAAAATCGGTATTAGCCCCGTTCAACTCAGCCACATTCTTACCAATCTGAATGAACACATTGGGATAAGCAAGACTTATCAAGTGGTATAGCACTTTGCTATCTTTAGTGATAAAGAAGTCCATATCCACTTTGGCTATTCGTCCTGCGCTTATTGTAACCTTTGAGTGAAGTGTTCCTTCATGGGTTACTGAAAATGCAGGAGTGTCCATGAGGACTTTGTACTCCTTATGATTTACAGTCGGCTTTTCCGAATTGTCTAATACTTTTTGCATAAATGGCTATTATTGTGGAAAGTATTTAGCATTAAGAGCCTGTACTGCTGTTGACCATTTAGGGTCAGCGAGAGACACCCATGCAGTTGGAGCAGACTTCTTTGCTGTCCACCAAATAGAATTATCTCTTCTTTGGTAGTTGTAAGCGTTATCGAAATCAGTAAACACTCTCGACCATTCAGATGGCACTTCACCCTCCTTGCCATAGTTAGCTATGTCATAAGCGGCTTGCGTAGGCGTGTCACCCATGCTGTTTGTTACTGGCACTGGAGATGTCGGCTCTTTTGTGGTCTCTATTTTTGTCTCTACTGTCTTGGTAGATGGCAAACCAAATGCTTTGTTCACTTTTGATTGACGAGTCATGAAGTACACTGCTGTACCTATTCCTGCTACCGCTAAAACACCGATTCCGATGTATATTTTTGTATTTTTTTCCATTTTTTATGTTATTAACTTGGTAGTTTAGTTTAGAAACCCAAATCCTGAATTTGCTCTGGTAATATAAAGTCAGTGTTTTTTACTCCCGCTAAAATATCATCATAATGTTTTTTCTGCAATGTCAATGTTCTGTAATCAGAGACGGCAGTAAAACAATACTTGAAAGCCAAGCTACAAATAGCCTTAGCCGTTTCTTCACCGAATGCCCCATCCGTTACTAACTTAGCTCCAAACTTATCATTTAAAGCCTTTTGAACATCCCACACAAGCTTGTTCTTGCTTCCGAGTTTTAAGGGAAATGACCCTGCCGACAAGTGGTCGCCATAGTTTATTATATCGTATTGCACCTGATCTGGTGTGTCAGAAATAATACTTCCAGACTGTGATTGTGACGAAGATTTGCTACCCCCTCCTTGTGACGAAGATTGGCTACCCCCTCCTTGTGACGAAGATTGGCTACCCCCTCCTTGTGACTGAGTGTCCCCGTCTATTGTCTTTACGGTTGGCTTTTTGGTGATAAAGTAAATACCAACGCCAATGCCTACCGTTATTGCAAGACCCCCAAGTGTATATATTAATACAGACTTCCCTTCCATCTTATCTTAATTTTGATATATAATTCAATACATATTTTTGCAAATTATCACTGCTCATATTATCTTGTAGATAAGATAGCATATCCGTTTGACTATATTCATTATAGAATCGGTCGGCAATTTGTGATGCTTGACACTTATCGGCGATATTTTTAAATACGCTTTCGATAGCAGTGTAATCATTGGTAAACGTGCCTATTGCTCCATGAATCTTATCTGCCGCATTCTTTGCATCAGTGCCCTCCATTATTGTGCATCCTGCTGACTTGTAATAATCCTTATCCATAGCAGAGCCTTTAGCTGTTGCATTGGTGTAAGCATCCGAGTCTTCCCTTATGACATCCATGAGATAGTCAAAGTTTGCCTGTCTTTGCTTTTGGTTGTAGATGATAGGTGCGGCTATGCCGAAGCCCGTAGCTACCAAAGCCCCGACTCCTAAAAGAATATATCCTGTACTTGCCTTTTTCATGTTACACTAATGCTTTTGCCGCTGTACCTGCCACCTTGCCTGCATCCTCAGGACTAAGAGTAATAACCCTTATTACTAAGCCTCCGACAAGTATAACAGCAAGTCCTATTGCTGAATAAAAAATTATCTTAGTTCCCGACCCCATAGTTTCAAAGAAGCCTCCAATGTAACTAACGGTAGACGCACCTGCTTTCTCAACGCTTTGAATAAAGGTCTTAGATAGTGTAAGTCCTGTGCCTTTCTCTACTTCGAGCACATCTGCCGAGCCGTTCTGCCCTCTCTTAGCCCATCTTGCGATAAATGCTACGTTAGCAGAATCAGCTCCATACACTTTTTTAAGTGCATTGTAGAACTGAATCCACTCATCCGAAGAGGATTTCTCGTTTGGCAATATGTCTATGGGATTGATTTTCATGACTAAGTTTTTATCTTCTTCTTACTCCTCCTAATACTGTTCTCGTAGGGTGTACAATTGGTGGTGTAGGGGTGTTAGTAGTTCTAGAGCCACCAGTCATCCCTAATATACCAGCCAAGTTACCACCTACATTTCCTAAGCCTGCACCTTGACCTCTTGTTGCGGTTGGTGTTGTAGTTGTTGTACCCGAAGCCGCAGGACTGCCCGCCACGCCAACTAATGTTGGTGAAGCTTGTACAGTTGCGGTTGGTGTTGTAGTTGTTGTACCCGAAGCCGCAGGACTGCCCGCCACGCCAACTAATGTTGGTGAAGCTTGTACAGATGTTGAAGGCGGAGTCATATTAGTTATCAGATTGCTAAGATTGCCTGATTGTGTGTTCGCAGTTGTTGTTGCGGTCGATGGTGTAGTTGCCGCTGGCGTAGTTGGTGTAGTAGGCGGAATCAAGTCATGAATACTATCAGGTATGACCACTGCTATTGGAGGTTGGTACATACCTCCTGACATACCGCCACCACCACCGCTGTCACCGCCACCATAAGCATCAGGCGCACCATCGCCCTCTTGAGCTGTTTGTGCTTCCTCTGCTTGCTTTACGAGCATTGCTTTTGCGTTTTCGGTTTGCTGTTGAGCCTGAGCCAACTGAGCTTTATTGTCTTCGTTCTTTTTCCAAAGCCAATATCCGACTCCGAGTACCGCTACTCCGCCTAAGCCATAGTATATTTGTTTCTTAGTAAGTTCCATTTTGTATTATTTATTTAGGAAGAAAAACTTTTTCCAATTTCTGCATATCAGAGCCTACTTGCATAGCAACTGTTTGTATATCATTTTCAGAATATCCTTTTGCTTTGAGGCTATTTTGCAAATCAGCAAGAGCAGAGAATGTTTTTTTAGCATCATCAGGATTACTACTATTTGATGGAAGGTCTGCAACTTTAGACATCATATTAAGCGTTGCTGATAAATAGTCTTTCTGAATGGATGTGTAGTTTTTAGACATATCCATCAATGCGCTTTTGACTTCACTAGCCGACTTATTTACGCCCTTTTTACCTAACATTTTCACGATTGCATTTGAGCCACTATCAATAGCCGAAGCCAAATCACCAGATGAAGCAGGTGAAGCATTGCCCATAGCTTTTGAGCTGTCGGTAGATGGATTGTATTCTTTTTCAAGCAAAATATTACCAATCATTCCTCCAGCAATACTTCCGCCAATTAAAGCTAAAAGACCATATCCTATATAAAAACCAGCTCCTTTATGCTGTTTGTAACCCTTAAAAATTACAAAGCCCAATAATCCGTAAGATGCGATTTTCTTTACTATTGCTGACCTTTTTGCAGGCATTGATGCTTTTGTAAGTGAAGTATCTTTGGTTGCATCATATGTCCTATAATCTACATCTTTTTTTAGGTTATACTTATATTCGCCTGCGGTGAATGCAAGAGTATCACCGAATTGAGTAAATCCATCAGGATTGAATGCTGTATTTGCTTTTGCGAATGGGAAATCTTTTAATGTAACAAATTTAAAATCCATGTCTTTTTATTTTTTAATGATTAAATTTTACCTTCTTTTTTGAGTTTTGCCGATGCCTTTTTGATAGCATCAGTCCATTTCATTTTAGACTTACCGCCATCATAGATTTTCTTTGCTTCTGCTGAGATTAGTGTCAGCTTACTTGTAGCTTTCTTTGCCATTGTTTTTTGTTTAGTGTTTATTATTTACCGCATCCGCAGTCTTCGAGTAGTTTAGTGGGCTCTGCCGCTTTTTTTGCCTGTATAGCCAAAGGAATGGACGCTATAAGCAATCCAGTAAGGCTATATCCAAGAAAACAGCCTACACAGTGCTTCTTTTGATAAATTGCCAATCCTATGCCCGATGCCACACCGACCAATGGCAGTATCTTTGCAAATGTTGACGTATCGCTGAAATTGTAAATTTGCTTATCCATTATATCTCTCCTTTTGATTTTAGCACTGTTTTGTACATGTGTACTAGCTCTCTGATGTATTCATCCCTTTCGTCTTCTATGTCTTCAAGCACTTCATCAATATTGAGACCAAATTCTTCTGAATAAAGTCTCGCTATTTCGTCATCGCTTTTAACCTCCAGCTCTTCTGCATATTCATGGACGGACTTGTACAGCTTGCCGCCCTTCTCATAATGCAAAGCCCACTCATCGAGCGGTGTATTATAGTTTGGTATGCCACCGATGCCTACTGGCGTTGTGTCGCTCGCGGGCAGTCTGAAAGAAGTTATAATTCCACCATCTTCATAGTGACCTACTCCGCCACCCTCGCAAAACACATTTTCCTGTGACCATCTTTTGTATGACATCATACCAAGCTCATTGTACTTGTTGGTTTCCCAAAGCTTGTGCATCTCTTTTTTCGCCCCAATATGAGAATCGAATTTTTTTATAATCTCGTTTGTCTCTGGATTGTAAACGACCCATTTGCCACCTTCACTTAATTTTCCGCCTCTTCTGTATTCCTCATTAAATTTGCTCAACTGTTTTTTGAAATACTTGAGAGAGTTGCTTATTTTTTTAGGGCTATCATTATTTTTTCTGGCTTTGATATACAAATCAAGAGGTCTTGCAATGCTATGATAGTTTACATCCTCCAGACTTCTAAATATCTTTTCGGCATCTGACAAGCTTGTCTTTGCACTTATCTTTCTTGCCTCTTCCAACAAGCCGTCATAGTCAAAGTCCTCCGACCACCTATCCCCGATTTTATACCTCTTAGGCTCGTGGTGCTCTTTGTGCATATGCTTACTTACTACCTCATGAGCTTTGTTGTAACCAACATGGGCTATGTGTTTTGCCCCAACCAAACCAGTGTGTGCTATATGTTTTGCCTTATTGAGCAAATCACCTCCTAAAGAATATTCATCATCCTCACAATACCCTTCCTCTATATTAATATATCCGCCATCTTCATACTTCTCGATAGTGCCATTTTCAAAAATATGTGCTACTTTTTTATTTTGCAAAACTGTCTTACCTATCCTTACAACTTTCACTTCTTTGATTGCAGGATTACCCTCAATCATGTGCATACCTTTTCTTATTGCCCCATCCAATGAAGCATCAGAGATTTCTTCTGAGAGGTGAGGCTGTGCGTATAGCATTCCTCTTGTACCTTCTTCCACATAAGCAACCAGATTAAAGCTCTTACCTACCTTACCCCCCTGCGCATATTCATCAGCCTCAAAGTAACCTTCCTCCATGTCCATATTTCCACCAACTTCTTTTTTCTGCTTATGGAAAGTATCGAGATAGTGATATACAGAATCAATGTCACTGCCTGCAATTGCAAGTTCGTGTTTCATCCATTCGTCAATATGTATTTTGCCTGAGCGAATAGCTATGAGCATTTTAGTGGCATACTTGCCGATGTGGTGAAGCATCATGTGGATTATCTCTCCATCATGCTTTATCATTTCACCTCCATGCGCAAATCTTTTGGGATAAGCAACTTCAAGAGTATGCTTTACATTAGCTACTGTCTGCTCCGCTTTAGCAATCTTGCTTATAACCCAAGCCTCAACATCATCTTTATCATGTATGAGTCCAGTAATCTTATGAGCATACTCTTCGAGCTTCATAACATCGCTTTCAACCATGAGCATTTCTGGCGATAACTTACCGCCATGCAGATATTTGTGTACTTCGTGAATTAATGTAAGCATTACTTCCTGTGTTTTAAGTGGTAAATCAGCAAGCCTGTACCTGCTAATGTGACCGTTATTGCAATTATAGCAATACCAAGATTGACATAATTTTTCCCAAATCTAAGGGTTTCTACTGTATATTGAGCCGAAATATCCTCAACTACCGATTTTCTATATTTATCTAATCGACTAAGCCAACCAGATTGAAATTGCTTATATGGATTAGCTTCTATATTTGCTTTATAGTCACTGTATAACTGCTGATACAATTTATCTGGAGGGAGCTGATTGATTTTGCTAAGTGTATCATTTCCCACAACCCCGTCAACTGCAATAGAGTCGGGGCTTATCAGTTTATTGATACTGCTCTGCAATGTTTTAGCATTACCATTACCGAAATATATGTCAAATAGCAAATTGGCAATGTCTTGACTTTGAATGCTGTCGCCTTTGATGGCATCCCAATAGTTTGACCTATATCTTTGACGAACTAAATCATCGAGGTTAGAATCATTTATGTAAGAGTTGTAAGCAGGCGTTCCGTTTTTCGCTTTATAAGCATCAATGATAGCCCACCCAGCCCAATCGGAATTAAAATTTCGAGCAATACCCTTATACGTCTCACCGCCAACATCGCCAATCTGTCGAGCAGTGTCAGCCGAAAGGTAGCCCCCTTCGTTATCGAGCGTTTTTTGAGATGCTATATCGAAATCTGCCATGAGCTTATGCTTTTCTTTTCTTGTACATGTAAAATCCTATACCGAGCACAATAACGCCTACACCTGCAAAGAATAGGGGCTTACTCATGCCGAGTATTGTATCGGCATGAGTGTCCTCTGTTTTTCTTTCTATTGGTGAAGGCTGATTACCAGCAGTATATCTTACGCCATTTACGTATTGATTTGCAGTCCCTCCGCCTACGGGCTGAGGCTTTATACCTCCAGCGATGCCAGTATTAGCTATGGGCGCAGGGTTACTAGGCAATGTTACTGTTTCAGCCATTATTCAGCATTTTGACTTCTGCGAAACATTACAAACCCAATCACCCCTACTATCAATAACCCTCCTATTGCTATTGGCAGAATAGGCAAGCCTTTTTTGGCAGGAGCAGTAGCTTGCGTCGAGCTACTTGCATCGGGAGGTATTGCATCTTGCTTTTTTGGGGGCACTGCATCTACTTTTGGTTTAGATGTATTGTCAGGCGTAGCATCAGGCGTAGGAGGTGGTGGAGCTACATCATTTTTTATCTTGCCTACTTTAGCATTTACAAGTTCATTAGATAAAATATCAAGTCCCTGAGCTTGTATTGGTGTAGCCGTTTTT
>Ga0208379_1000303_pt1 | contig 22918 bp, 16 predicted proteins | sample CryBogCBE02Aug07_FD_184559 | JGI IMG/M metagenome (GOLD analysis project Ga0208379, IMG submission 184559) | Freshwater microbial communities from Crystal Bog, Wisconsin, USA - CBE02Aug07 (SPAdes) | ecosystem: Environmental > Aquatic > Freshwater > Lake | place: Crystal Bog, Wisconsin, USA... | reverse complement strand
TGGTGTGAATCTAGAGCTACACACTGACCGCTACCAACACTTTGTCCAATGTATGAAGTGTATGCTTGTCCGCCAGTAGCAAGACCTAGATTCACACCACTAGTATTTGCAACAGAACTTGCGCCACTTATTGCTTGACCAACTGAAGTGCCAATAGCATTAGAAACTGTTCCAACCACATTATTAAGAACATTATTAATAACACGATTTGCAATTTGCGTAAGTGGGCTATTGCCACTTAGAATACCATTGCTACTGTTTGCTGGATTAATAAAGCCGCTATTAGGATTTACATTCACATAATTATTTGTTTGACCAACGCCATTATTGTTTTGCCAAGCTGTAGTTTGTGCTTGTGCTTTTTGTGCAAATGTGCTTGGATCAAGTCCAAGACTTATAGCGCAGCCTGCTACAACTTGATCATAGGTATAGATTACTCGACCTTGCACAAAACCAATCACTGCACTTGCCCATGCTATACGAGTTGCGGGATCACTTAGTGTTACAAAACTATTGCCATTGATACCTGTTAGGTTTTGAATATAACGTGCCATACTTACAACATTATTATCTGTAAGTGAAGAAGCTTGCAAATATTTTTGACAATATTGTGCGTTTGTCAAATATGTAGTTCCGCCATATGAGTCAAACAATGTCATAAGTGCAGCAATGCCATTTTCTGGTTTAGTATATACAGCAAGATTATTACAAAATCCAACAGCATACTTGTCGCTAGTAGCATATTGTAAATTGCCTGGATTGTTTTGCAATTCACCTACGCTGTTTTTTGCTGAACTTGTAGCACTATTATTAGTTCCAATTAAATTAGTTACATCAAACGCAGCGCCGCTTCCATAACTTACATTTTGTAGATAACTTTGAGCAGAATAATTTTGTCCACTATCAACATAATATGAAGGAGTGTATTGTGATACTATACTGCTTTGACCTGAAAAGCTGCCTTGTGGTCCGCTATTGTAAGTGGTCGGTGGAATATTATTTGTCATCGCACCATAATATTGTTGTATATTGGTTCCACTTCCATAATTTGAACTTGCGCCATATTTTCCACTACCGCTTGGTAAACCCTGGTTGCTACCATAGGTTGGTTGTGCCGCTGGATTTGCAGCAGCTTTATGTCCTGTCCACGGTTCTTTTGCAGGCATGCTGCTAGGAGCTTGCGCAGGTGTTGCTTCCATTGCTTTAGTAGCATCTGCAGTATTAATTGTAGTACAACTGCCTTTTAAATCAATATGACCATCACTCTTTACTTGAACACACATATCGCCTGTTAGGTATGTGTTTTTGCCTTTAAGGTGTAAACCCATTTTGCCAGTAACTTTTGTAATGCCGCTTGCTAATAAATTAATGTTTTTAGCATCTAGATTTATATTACTTTCAGCTTTGATATGTATATCGCCAGTGCCTTTTTCGCTATCGCCAGCATGTAATTTAATATCGCCTTTTGTTTCTAATGAAATACCGCTTTGTGAACTTACATTTATAGCACTGCCACTATAAACATTAATATCGCCTTGACTACTAATTTCAACCCAAGCAGTGCCTTTACTATTAATAACATAGATAAAATCTTTGCTATCATTCATCATAATCATATGACCTGCTGCAGTGCGCAGACGCATCATTTGACTATTGCCTTTAGAATCACCATCATCCATTACAAATGTATGACCACCTTTGCGTCCCTTTACGCCATATGCAGTACCGCCTGGATTATCTGGGTCTGGATAAGGCTGTGGATCATTAGCATCAATTGGTTTACCTGGCGTTGATATACCAAAAACTGCGCTTGGCGTTTCACGTTGACTGCTGCTAGTGCCTGGTCCACGATCAGGGTCTTTAAGCAGACCCTGTGTATCCCATGTTTTTTGTTGAATATCATGTGGTAGTTTTTTTAATTTATTTGGTGTGGCAAATACCGTTGGGTCACTTTGGTCACCATAAAAATCAACTGCTGGCGCAGGACTTGAACCATCTACTGGCGCACTTATGCCAGGCACCATATGAGCATATGGAAATTCAGGTATACAAGCAAACCAATAACCACGCAGCGGATCACCATTAACAAATGTGCAAAGTACCTTTACACCAATATCGGGTGGCACAAACCACATGCCATAACTATGTGGCGAGCCAGCATATCCGTCGCCATCACGATGGTTTGTTACACCATAAAAAGGTGTAGAGTAACTAACTGTGCGCCAGCTTTTGTCATCAGTGGGATCGCCGCCTAGTTCTGTAATATAAACTTGCAATTTTCCACTGTATGTTGGATCATTATTTGCTTTAACAATACCAACAAAAGGACCAGAATTTACACGAACGCCATCTGCACTTTCGTGTTTGCTCCACTTTGGTGCTTGTCTAAACTCTGGTGCGCCTAAATCTGCCATTACTCTTCCTTCTTATCTTTATGGTGTTGGTGCAGCATCTTCGCTGACGCCGCTATTTGGTGCGGTTGTTACTGCAGTTTGTGAACTTGGCGATGTTGTAGATTTTCCTTGATTAAGTGTGCTATTTGCGGCTCCATCGGCATTTACGTTTTGCTTAGATGCTTCTGCAACAGGATTTGCGCTATTACCACTTGTTGCTGCTGAACCACTAACACTATCTGTACGACTTGATGACGAGCTTTTAACTATTTGATTACGTACACGATAGTTTTTTAATTTTTGCGTAAATTTACCGCCACTAAAGCTAGTAGTCACTGCAGAAACTTGAAATATTCCGCTAAACTGACTATATGTTAAATTACTGTTAAACAATCCGCTTACATCATCATAATCTTGATTTGGTGTAGCAAAGTAAAAGTTAAAATATGCTGGTTTCATAAAATTTATGCTGCCATTGGTGCCTGGCAAATATGGGCTTGCTCCAACGCCAGGTCCATATAGCGTTGAATCTTGGCTAATCCAGTCTGGATCGCCCACTATAGTAATATCAAGTTTAAACATATCGCCCATATTATCATATAGTTTTTCCATAAGATTTTGAACAGCAATAGTTTTATCATCAAGCGTAGTTGCACTTGTGTTTTGGCGATTGGCAATACCACGAACATAATGATATTTTGGTTTAAAAAAACGGTTATCGGTGCTTGCATCATAAGCACCCGTAAATGTACCGTCTGCTGGATTGCCTTGGTTACCAGGATTATCATTGCTTTGTTTTTGATTGCCTGGTTTTGCATTGCGTATTTCAAAGAAAGCTGCGTTATATTCAAGGTTAACATCTAGTACATCTTTATTAAGACCGCTATATGTATAAAGATACTGTTTTACAATTTCTTTTGGATCAACTGTTTTTTGTCCAAATCCAGGCGCATCATGCCCACTCATAACATACGGCGTTACATGATAGGTGACAGTTCGCTGATAAAATCCAGTTCCTTTGTCAATTGCACCAAATTTAATACTAGGTGTAATCTTCCAAGTATTAACGGTTTGACTATCTTGTCCACTGCTAGTATTTTGATCAGTCATATAACTGCTAATGCTTAATACACTGTTTATAAAATCAGTTATTTTTGTACCAGCTTGCGCATTAAATTTCTTTTTTGTTAAATCAATTGTAAGACTGCCAGTTGATGCTTGTTGTTTTACAGTTGCATCGCCAGGTTTTGCCATAGCTACGCTTTGCTCAGTAAATTTACCCACATCAGCAATAGTTGCCTGCAGCAAGGCTTGATCAAAAATAAAATTATACATATTAGGCAGTTCTTGACCAACTCGCTTACCACCAGCATCAGGCAAACACTTTTGTGCTTCTGCCAAATTAAGAGCATCAGCTAAACCTTTAGTAACTGTAGTATCGTTAGTTACTGGTGCTTGTTGCTGTGTTGTAGTTCGCAATTCTTGGTCAGCACTGTTTGCTCGCAGCGCAGTAGTTGTAGTTGTATAGTTTTCTGCTGTTGCATTAAACAATTCAGCTATAGTAGATGCTTGAATTTCAACATGGAATGGTATTTGATTATCTAGCACAGTCGAAGCAAGACTATGCACAGGTATTGCATCAACAGTATAACGACCGCCGCTGGCAGTAATTTTCATTTTCATTTTTGTAAATGTAAATGGTATATATTTTGTTGTGCCTTTAATTTTTTGTGGTTTTCCTAAATCATCATATCCATAAAAATCAATTACCATAACAAAGAAAGTATTGCTCCAATTTGCATTATTGCCATTTATTGCTACTGCAACTTGTTGCAATCTGCCTAGAAAATTATTTGTATATGGTTCAATAACTTCAAATTTAATACGAACCACATCAGTACCACGAGTTCTATTATCGTTTCCGACAATTGTTTCTAATTCAACATTGTCAATGCCTAAGTCTGTAGGAAAATATGTTCTGCTTGCGCCACCGCTTGCGCCTGCACCGCCATCACTTAGCACAAAATAACCGCCTTGTATTAGTGCGTTTTCATTACCCGGCGCTAATCCGCTATTGTAAGTTATATTGATATTATCGGTGGGTACTGCATATATAGATATCTTATATGTATGGTTTACATAATCATGTAGCGGATTTCCTTTTGATGAAGGAAATTGATTAGTAGCGTTGCCGTTTCCACTTGCTCCACCTGCAGTTCCACCCGCAGTAGATGCGCTTGTGCCACCAGTTGCTTTGCCGCTGCTTGTAGTGCTAGCACTGCTTTGTGACATATTATCTTCACCTGGTTTTCCAGTTGATGGAACATTATTTTGATTAGTTGAAGTTTGGTCACTATAAACTTGTTGGTTATTTGAATTTGTAGTTACAAGTGCATTATTGGTGCCACTTGCACCAGCGGCATCTTCAACTGCGCCACCATTATTTGCGTTAGTGCCTTGGCTTGGCGTAATTTGCGTATCATTGTTTGTAGTTAAGGTTTGTGCAAGTTCTGCTTGTTGACGAGCACTAGCCGTGCCATTATTATTTGATTGTGCAACATTATTTGTATTTTCTGCAGCATTTTGAGCTTGTTGTTGAGCTAGTTCTGCTTGCTGACGAGTGCTTGCAGTTGCAACTGCAGTTTCTTGGGCTGCAACCTGTGCAGCACTAGCTTGCGCAATAGGATTACTTTCTTGTTGTGTGATAGGAGTACCCAACTGGCTATTTGTAGCAGTAGCGGCATCCATAGCTACTTGACCTGGATTTAACTGAGGTGTGTTTTGTATAACAGGATTGCCGCTATTGGCTGCTACAATTGGTCCTGTTACCGCCGATGCTTGAGTATTGTTTGAGTCTACTTGTGCTTGTAGTGCAGCAACACGTGCTTGTGCAGCAGCAAGAGCACTTTGCGCATTCGCTGCATCTTCTGCTGAACCACTATTCAGTGCTTGTTGTTGTGCATCTTGTGCAGCCATTGCAGCAGCTTGTGCATCTGCTACTTGTTGAATTGTAACGCTGTTAGTATCGTTTATGGCAGCAGCATTAAATCCATTATTAGTAAGTAAGGGTTCACCGCTATAACCACTGCTACGATCAGGAGTGTAATTACCGCCTTCGCCTACTATAAAAAAACTATCAGGCGTAACATTTACATTTAAACCTTGTGATTGATTTAATTGATGAATGCCAGCATCTAGTGCAGGATATGCTCCACTGTTTAATATAGCTGCTTTTTGTTGATTAGCTTCACTTATAGTAGGGCTGTTGCCGCTTGCTATTTGTTGCTTATACCATGTATTATACTGATTTTGTGCAGCGGTTAATTGTTGCGTGGGACTTAATGTTGTTGGCATTTTAAGTTCCTAATGCGCTTTGCAATGTATCCTTTGTAGGAATATAAATGAGTGTCCCAGAGGTAAAATTCCATAAGGGGTCAAGCAGTGTATTTGGATTGCGTACTGCAAATACCCACCACAAATCACTATTACCATATAAATCAAATGCTAGCAAGTCTGGTCTTAGATTATAGTTTACTGGAATAGGCAACAGCACATCATCTGCAAGTTTTGGTATTGAACGAAAACTTAATAAATCTAAAAATTTACTATTATCAAAAAGTGGAGTTCCATAATATGGACTGCCTTGATTATAAGTTACGCTTCCTATAGCCATTATAGCCAACCTCCAGCACGAGTACGGCTGCTCATTGCTCCAGTTATAAGTTGACCTTTGCTAAACTTTTCTAGTCCAAAATTATTAGAAATAGCGTTGCGGCTATATGTTGGCAACATAGATAGATTAACGGTAAGTGACGTAGGAACTTTTTGTTTTTGTGTATTAATAGTGCAACTTATATAATCAACTTCATTTGGTAGTTGATAATCAAATCCAGTAATAACAACAGGAATATGATCAAATGAGTATGGTCCATACGCATCCAAATATAAAACTGGTGGTGGAGTGCCAGCAAGCTGATCTTGCCCATAAAACATTTTAGTTACGGTTCTAAAAAAATGCATCATAGCAACCATATATTCTGCTTCTGCTGGATAATTTGCAGTAAACAAACCACTTATTGTGATATTATCAACCTGACTATGTTGATACTGTGGCGTAACATAATTGGTATGAACAAGTGCCATAGGATCATAACTTGCTTTATGCGAAACTTGTATGGTAGGAGTGTATGGAAATAGGACTCCGCCTAAATCTGCCAGAGGGTTAAATATAATACTTTGACCAATAAATTTGCCTGTTTGGTCGTAAATTATAACACGATCTTCGCTATCTTCTTTAAATGCTGTTGCACTTGCTCCACTTACTGGCTGTAGTAAACTTTCAGCGGTGCCTCCTTCGGCAACCCCACTGCCGCTTAATCTGCCATTTGTTGGATCATAACCGCCGCTAGATGGATAATATCCTGTGCGAGTAGTGTTTCCAGTTAAGCCATTTACTAATCCATTAATACCAGCATTGATAGCAGTATTAACTAGCTGTGTTTTTAAACTTTGTATTCCAAAATTATTAAGATTATTAATACCATAGTTTGCGTAACTTTGAGCAGGCAAACTATAACCAACTGTGCCAGGCGCTGGATTTCGTGAATTATAACCAGTATACGCTGCAATATTATTGTTTATACCGTTTCCTTGCGGAACAGCTTGGCTTGGATTATAGAACGTAGGCTGCGTTTGATTAGCTGCTGGTGTTCTTGTATAGTATTGATTGGGTTGATAAGTAAAATTAACCATGGTGACCTTAATAAAAATATTTATTAATTTAAAATAGTAGTATATAATACTAGGATGAAAATGAAACGCACACCTTATCTCACAAATAAAGATTTACTTAAAGAAATAGCACGTAGCAAAAATACATTTTGTTCATTCTTGTTGCCTGAAGATCAAGTTTATGATTTGATACTGCCAAGCCTATCAAAAATTAATCAGCGAACTCTAGCAGAAGCAAAGCGAGCCAGAGCAGACCGATTAGCTAAACAAGCATGGGAAGCAAGCACTGCAGCAGGCATTAAAAGTAAGTTAGATAGCCATGCAGTAGATTGGCACAAGATTCAAAAAACTGATGTAGTATTCAGAATTACTACATGGGATCATATTCCACTTGCACCAGGTCGCAAGAAAACGCCAAAGAGCAGCGCAGACCACCATGTAAAGGTCAACTTTCCACCATTTCAACACTATCGCTATGATGAAAACGACAATCTTATTTGTTGTGCTAAATCGCATTGGGAAGGCGGTATTACTAATGGTTGGTTTAATAAAGACCATGGCAAGATGACTTCTAACCTAGCACGTATGTTTATTAAACTGTGTGAACGTTATGGTTCAAAAGGCAATTGGCGCGGTTATACATATAATGATGAGATGCGTTCTCAGGCGCTGCTACAACTATCACAGGTAGGGCTACAATTTGACGAAAGCAAATCTAATAATCCTTTTGCTTATTATACTGCTACTATCACCAATAGCTTTACTAGAGTTCTTAACGTTGAGAAACGGAACCAACACCTTCGTGACGATATCCTTGAAGCGAACGGATTGAATCCTAGTTACACTCGCCAAACAGACAATGCTATTCGCAGCGGCGGTGGTAGTGGTGGCGTTGATTTCAGTGAATGAAAGTTAATCAATTAGAGTCGCTAGAACTTGAATTAACAAGCCGGTGTAATGCAGCTTGTCCTTTATGTCCTAGAACAAATCCTAATTTTATTGCAGAACTTGATCATAACAGAGAAATCACTGTTGAAAATTTAAAAAATTGGCTACCAAAAGAATTATTAAATAATTTAAAATTATTAAAATTAAAAGGAACGTTTAGCGATCCTCTTATTTCACGTCATATTGTAAAAATAATTGAATGGGTTAATGCCAATACTAGTATAGAAAAAATAAACATTAATACAAATGGTAGTTTGCGCAATAAAAATTTTTGGCAATGGCTTGCTATTAATTTACCCAAAAAATCGAAAGTTACATTTGGTATAGATGGATTAGAAGATACCCACTCATTATATAGAGTTAATACTGACTTTAACAAAATAATTAACAATGCTACGGCATTTATTGAAGCTGGTGGGAGTGCTGTATGGCAATTTATTGAATTTGAACACAATAGACACCAGATAGAACAATGCAAATCATTAGCAAAAGATTTAAAATTTGATAAATTTTTTGTCATGCATAATGATAGAGTTGAAAATGATATGGAAAGAAAACAAATAACCGATAGTATAATTGATAAAAAGGTCATTTGTCGTAGTTTAAACAATAAAGAAATTTTTATAAACTGGGATGGTGAAGTATTTCCTTGTTGCATGACTGGTATTTTTTCAACCAAAACAAAAAATTATTTTGATTTTGTAAATTGGAAGAAAAATGTTATATTTCAAGATTTTAAAAAAATTAATTTAAACTATTACACACTAGAAGAAATTTTGCAATTTTATGATATTTTTTATCAAACTGTAGAAACACATCCAAAACTTAGAGTTTGTGGAAAATATTGCGGAATAAAATAATTTGACAACCATTTTTTACTATAGTATAGTAAGAATATGTCCAATTTATTCCGCAAAGCAGCTATATTCACCGACCTACACTTAGGTTATAAAAGTAACTCCGCACAGTTTCTTGCAGACTGCGAGAACTATATGACATGGTTTATCGATCTTGTTAAGAGTGAGAATTGTGATACAGTTCTCTTTCTTGGCGATTTTCATGATACACGCAACTCACTGAACATTAATACAATGGAAGTAAGCCTACGGTCACTTGAACGTCTTAATGACCTTGGGTTGCGTGTTATCTTTATTCCAGGCAATCATGACCTATATCACAAAGACCGTCGCACTATTACCTCTGTGCGCTATATTCAGAAGTTCAAGAACATTGAATTGATTGAAAACCAACATACAGAAGGTGATGTTACCTTTGTGCCTTGGTTGATTGGCGAAGAATACAAGAGTATGCGCAAGATTAAGTCAAAGTATGTCATGGGACACTTTGAATTGCCAAGTTTCCTTATGAATGCCAAGGTAGAAATGCCAGATCATGGCGGTCTCAAGGCAGATGACTTGCGTGGTGTAGATACTGTATTCACGGGACATTTTCATAAAAGACAAATAAAAAACAATGTTCACTATATTGGAAACGCCTTTCCGCATAATTATGCGGATGCGTGGGATGACGAGCGTGGCGCAGTGATACTCAATTGGGGTGCGGACCCCGTGTATCATAATTGGACAAGCGCCCCTCGTTATCGCACGTTGAATCTTATTCAAATGCTAGAAGCGCCACAAGAACACCTAGATGACCGCACCTATGCTCGTGTTCAATTGGATGTTTCTATTTCATATGAAGAAGCAACCTTTCTTAAAGAAGAAATGCAAAAAACATACGGAGTTCGTGAATTGAGCCTTATTCAACACCGTGGTGAGGTTTTGTCCGAAAATGCTATTGGCGATACTGCATTTGAAAGCGTAGACCAAATTGTTATTAGTCAGCTAAGCAACCTTGATACTACACATTATGATCGTGGTTTGCTTATGGAAATTTACAATTCACTTTAATTCAGGTATAATATAAAAATGCTTAAAATTCGTTCTTTAACAGTAAAGAATTTCATGAGTGTGGGCAATGCGACCCAAGCCGTGAATTTTGACCGTAGTGACCTAACCTTGGTGTTAGGTGAAAATTTAGATTTAGGAGGTGATGACACTGGTGCTAGAAATGGCACGGGTAAAACCACAATCATCAACGCCTTGAGTTATGGTCTCTACGGTCAAGCCCTCACGAACATCAAGAAAGATAACCTAATCAACAAGACCAATGGCAAGAACATGGTCGTGACTGTTGATTTTGAAGTTAGTGGTCGTCAATATCGCATTGAACGCGGTCGTCGCCCTAATATCACTAAGTTATACATTGATGGCACTGAGCAAAACGATTATACCGATGATAGTCAGGGTGATAGCCGTGAAACTCAAAATGATATTGAACGTCTGTTAGGCATGAGCATTGACATGTTCCGACATGTGGTGGCACTCAATACCTATACAGAACCATTCTTGAGCATGAGAGCCAATGATCAACGTCAGATTATTGAGCAATTGCTTGGTATTACTATCCTTAGTGAGAAGGCAGACCATCTTAAGAATCAAATTAAAACTACCAAAGATATGATTGGTGAAGAAAAGATTCGTATCAAGGCAGTACAAGATGCAAATGTTCGCATTGGGGAGCAGATTGATAATTTAAAGAAACGCCAGAAACTTTGGCAAACAAAACACGATGAAGACTGCAATAAGATTGAAAAGAATCTTGTATCATTAAGTAAAATTGATATTGATGCCGAAATTGCAAATCATCGGTTGCACGAACAGTTTCTTGCCAATAAAAAACTAGAAGATCAGTTGCGAGGTATTGAAACTCGTCAAAAAATGTGGGGAAAGAAACAACTTGATGATTGTGATGCAATTAAACTGCAAATTGCAAATCTATCTAGCATTGATATTGATAGCGAAATTGCTATTCATCGTGATATTGCGGATTATGATGCAAAAGCAAAGCGCCGCGATGAAGCAAAGCGTTGGATTGCATCTATCGATGCTGCCAATGCAAAAGAAGAAAAAACACAAGCTAAGTTAAAGAAAGAGATTGAAGACCTTAAAAACCACAAGTGTTATGCGTGTGGCAGTGAACTACATGATGATAACCAAGCAGATATCCTTGCAGCAAAAGAAGCAGCATTGCGTGAAAGCGCATTGCAGTTTATTGCAAGCGAAGGTCAGCGAATGGACCATTATACTACACTTAAAGAAATTGGTGAATTAACGCTGCCACAAAAACCATACTACAAAACGCTTGAAGAAGCACTTAATCATCGTAATACGCTTGAGAATATGAATGCTACTCTTGAAAACCGTATGATTGAAACAAGTCCATTTAGTGAACAGATTATTGAACTTGTAAGCGAATTAGGTGATAGAGAGTATATTTTTGAAAATCAGATTGGTGCATTTCATTATGATACAATTGAAGATGCGCTAAATCATCGAAATGTGCTTGAACAGCTTGCAAACTCGCTGTTTGAAAAACAAAAAGAACCCGACCCATATGCTGAACAAATCGTTGAAATGGAACAAAATGCTCTACAGGAAATATCATGGGACACAATAAACGACCTTACCGCCATGCAAGAACACCAGGAGTTCTTGTTAAAAATGCTCACGAGCAAAGATAGCTTTGTTCGTAAGCGGATCATTGACCAAAATCTTGCATATCTTAATAGTCGTCTTGGAAGCTACCTTGCTGCCATTGGATTGCCGCACGAAGTTAAGTTTCAAAATGATTTGAATGTTGAGATTACTGAACTTGGTCGAGACCTTGACTTTGATAATCTTTCGCGAGGCGAGCGTAATCGTCTTATCCTTTCCCTTTCATGGGCATTTCGTGATGTGTGGGAGAATCTGTATCAGCACATTAACCTGTTGTTTATTGACGAATTGATCGATAGTGGGATGGATAGCAGTGGTGTTGAAAATGCACTTATTATCCTTAAACGAATGGGGCGTGAACGAGGTAAGAGTATTTTCCTTGTTTCGCACAAAGATGAATTATCAGGTCGTGTAAATAATATTCTTACTGTAACAAAAGAAAACGGATTTACCTCATACTCTAATGACGTTTAATATCAATAATGTAAAAGTACTACACTTAGAACCAACAAGCCGCTGTAATGCGGCTTGTCCTATGTGTGCTAGGTTCCTACATGATGGCATTACAGTTGACCCAACATTAGAATTACGTGATTTAACCCTAGACAAATTAAAAAACGTGCTCAACGATGATTTTATTAGGCAATTAGATAAAATGTTTATGTGTGGTAATTTTGGTGACCCCGCTGCCAGCAATAGTGTATTATTAATATATGATTGGTTTCGCCAATTAAATCCAGAAATTACACTAGGTATGAATACCAACGGCAGTTTGCGTAATCCAAATTGGTGGTCTAATCTTGGCAGCAAATTGAACAGAGAAAAAGACTATTGCGTTTTTAGTTTAGATGGACTTGCAGACACAAATCACATCTATCGCCGTAATACAGTATGGTCTAAAATTATTAAAAATATAACAGCCTTTATTGCTGCAGGCGGTAAAGCACACTGGGATATGTTAGTTTTTAAACATAACGAACATCAAATAGATGAATGCATGCAGCTAGCCAAAGATATGGGATTTACTGGATTTCGTGCAAAAGTTAGCAAAAGATTTAAAACAAAACCAATAATAGGATTTGAACCGCCAGAAATATATAAACCTGATTTAAGGTATAGTGAAATAAGTTGTCAGGCACTTAATGAAAACAGCATATATATGGATTATCAGGGTGAATTGAAACCATGTTGTTGGCTAGCTTCTGAAAAATATACAATAAACAATTTTAATGATATAATAGGTAAATGGACACCAACTTGTGCAAAGAATTGCGCAACTATTAATAATTCTAGTAATTTTGATAAACAATGGTTTAGAGAAGAATATTTTAAATGACAAGTGCAAGTAAAAACAAAGGCAATAGTTGGGAACGTGTTGTTGCAAAAGATTTAACAAATCTTTATGGCGAAACGTTTATTCGTGCACCAGGCAGTGGCGCATATGTGGGCGGAACCAACACTAAACGCAAACAATTTTTACATGAAGGACAAATTCGTTCCTTTAAAGGTGATATTATACCTGGCCAAAGCTTTCCTAAATTTAATGCTGAGTGTAAAAGTTATGGCGATTTTCCATTTCATCAATTATTTGGTGGTGAATGTAAACAATTAAATGTATGGTTAGACCAGTTGCTAGATGCCAGTGATGAAGGTGATTTCAATATTCTAATCATGAAATTTAACCGCAAAGGTAAGTTTATAGCAGTTGAGTTTGATTCTTACTATGATGTGCCACTATTCGTAGAATATCATATGTTATACACATATAAAAATGTTCGATGGGCAATTATGGACTATGATAAGTTTTGGGCACTCAATAAAGATTTTGTTCAATTGGCGTGTGCATGATCGTAAAACCACATTACGAACCTATAAAATTAAATGAATGGTTAGGTTTATTTGATTCAAATACTACCAAACGTCCATATTATACTGTCTTAGGTAAAAAATTTTATAATAAATTTTTAGCAATACAAGAATCTAAACAAATTATAAAAACAACAGGACTTAATCCATGGTATGTTTTGCGTTGGCATTGCTTTGATGAACTTATGAGTTATGATTTTTCAGTAGAATCACCAGAATCATATCGTGAATTGTGCAAGCAACGTGCCAAACAGTTACGTGAAAAATATGATTATATAAGATTATGGTATAGTGCAGGACCAGATAGTCATACAGCATTGCGAGCATTTCATGAAGCAAATGTTGCCATTGACGAATTAGTATTGTTAGTAAATTATACCAACGGAGAAGACGAACCAAGTGCTGTTGAAGGTACCAAACTTGGTATTCCTACTTTAAATAAGATAAAAAATTGGTTTCCAAATTGTAAAATAACTGTATTAGATTGGGCATTGGATACTAATATTAAACAAGAAAATGAAGAAACACAGATATCTCGTGTGATTAAATCACATCTAGGCGTGCCCCTTACTAAAACAATGGCGCATGGATTTGAATTGGATAAAAAATTACTTAATCAGTATGTAACTGATAAAAAAATATGTGAACTAACTGGTGAACCTAAACCCTCTGTTATTAAAAAAAATAACAAATGGTATTCTTACTTGATTGATATTTCTATTGAAACGAGTATGCTTATACCAAATTTAGAAATGTTTCATTTGAGTTCTGATTTTCCACAACTATATGCAAAACAATGCCATATGTTAAAACGTCAATTTAAAAAATTAATGATTGACAAAGAAGAAAATTTTAGTATGACACTTAATAAAAACCAAGATCAAAAAAATATTTTTTTAGAAAGATATAATGAATGGGATGAATCAAACATTATTGAGTATGTGCATCAATTTACTAAAAATACCTCTAAAACCGGTGAGGAAAAATTGGTTGCCTGGCAAATAAATTTACAAAAAAATAACAGTGAGTTAAATAATTTTCAACAATGGTATAGTAACTTTTACCACAACGAAGTTTATAAAGATGCAGAAGATTTCTATAATAAAGGAAAATATTTTAGAATAAGCAAAGGAATGTTAAGTAATTTTTGGTGTTTAGATGAGCCAATTAATAAAACAGTTGACGAGTTATTTCCATTAGGATTTGGTGTGTATAAATAAAAATAGTAGCGCCATTTAATGACGCCAGCAAAAAAAACGACGCAAGGGATAGTAATCCTTTTATCTGGTTAGAGCCAAGAGACGCCGTGCTGTATACAAATATATTGTTAACTTTTTAATATATGATATAATCAGATTAAGGAGTTGAACATGAATTATATTAAAAAAATACTTGTGTTAATAACAGTGTTGACTATCAATGCCTATGCTTATGCCAAACAACCTGAAATAAATGTAGTTATTGATAATACAGCAGGTTCCAATGGACCACTATTTTATAATTGGTTTGTTCCTTTACTAGAAAAAAACTTTGATAAAGTAAACATTATTCAAGCAAGTGATTGCAACAAGGCAACAGATTTATATGAAAAAATAAATGAAAAACCTGTTGTATTATTAAACCAAGCCCAATATTATTGGTTAAAAGAAATCAACAAACATACATGTGGCGTAAAAGCAAACAGTGAAAATATCTGGATTGATTTTACTTTTCAACAAGGGATATGCACGGGCGGTTCAGATAGTTCGGTAGAAAATTTCAAAAAAGCAACTAAGTTTGGTAGTCCTGTTCCGCATGAGTTTACAACATTACTAATTAAACAACTCAATAGTAGAGGAATGAAATTACAAGAAATACCGTATAATGGTGGTGGCGGATTAACAATGCCAGCGTTACTAAGTGGTGAAGTAGATTACACAACTCTTGCGCTGGTACGTGCTAAAGATTTAATTTCAGAAAAAAAGATAAGTTGTTTTGCCAAGATGGGAGAAAGTACTGCAAATTATAAAGGTTTAACTACTTTTATTCCAAATGTTCCGTTAGGCGATGCAACCCTTCTTTATGTTGGTATTGGGAAAAACTTTACAGATGAAAACTTTCAGCAATTTCGTACATTTGTACAAGAATTATATCATGACCAAAGCATAAAGAAACAATTCGATGAGAGTTATATCGAATTTGTTAGTGGAAACACTAACGATCTAATCCGTTATCATGATGAACAGAAAAAATTGTATATGACTGCGTTTGCTCAATAAATGTACGAAAGTTTTGCGGCATTACTAGTTGGATTATTAACTGGAATATTTACAGGCATGTTGCCAGGAATGGGCATGCTAGTGATTACTATTATAATAATGCCATGGTTATTAACTATATCTGCAGTTGCTACAATTATTTGGTTTGCTACAGTGTTAATAACTCATCAATTTATTGGAAGTGTGGTAGGTATATATTATGGTATACCTACCACAGAAAGCCATTATCCAAGCGCAACTGAGGGTTTTAATCTTTATAAACGTGGGTATGGCAACTATGCCATACAGACAAGTGCTATATCACATGTTATAAGCATGGCACTAAGTTTGGTTTTATTGTACTTCTTAACAGACATTGGAAATCTTATTATTACTATATTTGGCACAAAGATTCAAGCAATTATGGTTATGCTTGCAATTGCATCAGTATTTCTATTAACTAAAGAATCTTTATTGATTAAAATATTTTTTTTATTAATTGGATTTTCTGTTGGATTTTTTGGAGAAGCAAATCGTAATTACTTGCATTATCAAGTGCACCTATTAAACATGAACTTTAGTGACGGTATACCAATAATTCCATTTGTAGTAGGGGTATTTGTCATGCCAATTTTCCTACAAAACCACAATATATTATTAGAAATAAAAAATGTTACGCAACTTACCGTTAATTTAAGTAATTATAATCATTATCTAACTAGTATTTTTCACTCAATTATTGGGTTTATATTTGGGTTGACGCCAATGTTAACCAGTGATATTGCATCTAATTTTTCATATGTTATTCAAAAAAGATGGAAACAACATCGCAAGTCGTATAATAACGGTTCAGATTTATCTTGTATTGCAGCCAGCGAAAGCGCAGCAAGTAGCGGAGCAGTAGTAAGTTTAGTGCCACTTTTGTTATTTGGAATACCAATCACGTTAAGCGAAGGTGTTTTATATGAAATTTTATTAGAAAAACAGTATAGTTTTGGTTTTAGTAACTATAACAATAACCTATTACCAAGTATTATAGTATTCTTAACACTAGCTAGTATTATAAATTATATTCTAAGTGGTCCTTTTGCTTATATTTTTAGCAAAGTTTATGCATGGTTTTACAAATATGCTACAGCAATTTTATTCTGTGGATTATTTGCAAGTGTTGCGTATCAAGGATATATAACATATAACCTTTCAGAATATTTGATGGTTATAGCAATAAGTTTTGGCTTTGGTTATTGGCTCAGAAAATATAATTTGTACTTACTTGTTTTTAGTGGTATCATGGCTAATCATACATTTGATGTATTTGATCGTAGTTTAACGTTTATAAGAATATACTTTTTTGGCTAATATGGCATCTCAGGCACGATAGTCCCTCTTATCAGAAAACTAATTGAAGGTTGTCAGCACCCCGACATTGCTGTATGGACAACGTTTGGCTAACGATAGGCTAAACGATGAGGCTCTGAGAAAAAGCAACCTCAACTTACATATGTTCGCTAACAAGGGTATATGTAGGGTCCGTTGGTTATAATCTACAGGATGCAAAGGGGTACCGGCTAACCGCCCCACTTGGTAACAAGTTCCGTTTGTTAGTGTCTATTTGATGGCTCAAATGAAGCGTCACAGACATGGATTTCCTGCTTAAGGAAATCTATGTCTAAAATCTGGTCTAAATGAAACTGTAAAGATTAATTATAATAATATTATTAAGAGCGAAGCGAAAGGTGAGTGAGCGACAGCGAACGAACTGATGTGCGAAGCACATCATATAAGATCAAAAGAAAGGAAGACCGCTTTTCTTAGTAGTTTCAATGTTCTCTTCAATAATACTGTTAATAAGATTGCGTTCATTAACGCTCATTGCCATAGCTTCTTCATAGGTAATGCCACCACGCATGTACCAACACATCTTTAGAATACTTGCTTTAATTGATTTAACTTCGCCTTCGTATTTCTCCACTATCGCCATAATTTCTTCGAGTGTAAGATTTACGATAGTGGTTCGAAAAAATTTGCGTAATCAAACGCAACCTCAAGATTATATTCAGTGCTACATTCTTCACATTGCACTCTTGGTGAAGGCATTTTAACAGAATCTAATATCTTTTGCATGCTTTCTTGGATTGTTTTAATAGTTCCATTGTTTGCATTAGCATAAAATTCAGCAATAAATTCTTTATCTGTAACTACTTCACCAGATTCTGAAGTAATACTTTCGGTGCTAAATGTAAGAATGTTGATGTTACTATCAATAATTTTCTGCAGATGTATATCAAATTGTGCTTTGCGTGTTTCTGCGTCTAGATTATCATCCATTAGCAATTGCATAATCTTTTGTTGTTCAAAGTTAGCAATGTTATTTTTGGTGCTTTGGATATAACTTAGCGGTTTAAATTTAAAGATTAGCCCTTCTACTTCTATTGTTTTGCTATAATCTGGACTGCGATTATTAAGCAATATAGTGTTAAGATCAAGTTGATGGCGATTATCATGCTGACAATTAGGGCAATTGCTGTCCATGTCCATGTTTTGTCCATAAGTAGCTATTCGTATTGCAATCAAAATAGCATCACTGTCTATAGTTGGCATTGCCCATGCATTTTTGATTTCTGGAATACAACTTTCAATCACACTTACTACTCCCTGACCATTCATAAGTGCATCTGGAGTACGCAACATAATTTCATCTTTGGCAGTCATTGGCATTACACCAAGTTCACCTGTAGCAGTTAACATAATACTGCCAGGTGGCCAGTATTTTCCATTACTAGGTAATTTTAAAAAAATTGTAGGGTGTCTAAAGTGTTTGCTTAGCGGATTGTTAGATTGCATGTTTTTTACTTCCATAAATAATAGATGACTGCATTTACAGTATTTAATGGTTGAAAAAACATGGCAGAATTAAGTGATAAAGAACTGCAAGATTATAGTGATGCTATGAAAGCTGTTACTGACCGATATGGTACGCTTGGTATTACTTTGCAAACCATGATCGAAAGAACTCAATCTAACATAACCTATGATAAGTTAAAAAACGAATATGATAAAAACTATTTAAAATTACTCAAAGAGCGTTCTGAAGAAGAAAAAAGAATTTTACAATCACAAAAAAGTGGAGAAATAGGCGCAGAAGAAGCTCGTCTTGCTATAAAAAGCATGAACGAACAAATAAAAAATGCAGTTCCAGAAGAACTTAAACCTAGATTTGATGCTTATCTAGAAGCGACGGGCAATGCTACAGAAAGATCAATTAAATTTTCTGAAATATTATATAATTTGCAAACTCCTATTAAAATGCTAGATGGTGCCTTTAAGCTTACTACAGGTTTAATAGGTTCTTATCAAAGTAGCACTAGTTCGCTGCAATTTGCCCTAGATTTGGCAACTACTAGTGCCTCAACTTTTGCCAGTGCTTTAAAGTTCTTAGGCGACCATAAAACTGAACTTACCGCATTTGCGCTTGCAGCTGGACCAGAAGCTGCGGCTGCAATGGGTTTTTTAACTAGCGGAGCGGGTATTGCTGGCGAAGCACTTGGATTTATTGCTACTAATATAATGCCTGTAATGAACAAGCAAGTTATGCTTGTAAGCACTGCTTTCAAAGATGCTGCCAGTGTTGGTGGTTTAATGGTAGGCGGATTTACTGAATTAAAAGATACTGCGCATGCTGCTGGTGTAGACATGAGCACATTCAGTAAAATGATGAAAGAAAGCAGTGAAGATTTAGCATTATTTGGTGGCGATGTTGTTAACGGTGCTAAAAGAATTGCTGATGTTTCAACAGAATTAGCTAAACCAAATGTTATGGGTGCTAATTTTAGACAACGATTTGTTGAGTTAGGTTACAGTGTAGAAGAAATACCAGGTATCATTGCTAAAGTAGGCGCTGATGTTTCTAAAACTGTTGGTGGCGCAACTAATACTCAAGTTGCACAAGCAGTAGCTGATTACGCTAAAAACTTGCGTGTAATATCAGATTTAACAGGACAAAATGCAAAAACACTGCAAGATAAAGCTGATAATGATTTTAAGGAATTGCGTTATCAGCAATACTTAAACGATTTAGAGGTAAAGTTTGGTGCTGATTATAGAAAAAATGTTGAATTTCAACTTGCAGCATTGCCAGAGGCTACAAAAGCAACCGTTAAAGATATTATGGCTACAGGTTCAATATTCAGCGAAGGCGCTACCCAACTTACTAATATTGCACCAGAAATTGGTAATACTGCTTTTGCACTAACTGATTTGGTGGGAAGCGGAAAAGCTTTAGGAACCCAAATTACCGAACTTTCAGCATCCACTGCTAAAGTAATTCAAAGCCAATTATCTAACGCAAAAGATCAAGCAACAGCAGGTGTTGCAGCGGGTGCATTACCTGAAGGTTTGAAACTTGCTGCCGATTCACTAAAAGCATATAGTGGATTAGCGCAACTTACACAGAAACAAATTGCTGACGCAAAAAAACCAACTGAAGAAAAAACAACAGATCAAAAACTTAAAGACCTTGCACAAGCTGAAGTAGATGGAATGCAAGCAAAAATTGGTTTAGAAAATGCTGCTGTCGAGGCACTTGGACCTTATGTAAAGGCAGTTAATGCGTTGAATGAAAAAACTCTTGCTTTAATTAAATCTTTTAACGTTCTAATAGATTTAGCAACAGGTAAATCTAAAGATGATGATGGAGAAATAAGAAGAAGAGTATCAAATCTTGCAGGTAAAAATGTATCAAATACACTTGATACGACTATCGCTTCAAGAGTGAGCGAAGAAAGATTAAAAGAAATAGCACAAGAATATAAAAATCCAAATAGAGCAGGCGGAACTATTTCAAATGTTGAAAAATTAAGAAATCTTGCTCTAGGTGGAGATGAAGATGCAGTTGCTCAATTAAAAAGCATGGGATATAATGAAAATGGTGAACCCGCAACTGGTGGGAGAAACGAATTTGCAGTAGGAGGCATTGCAAGAGGTCCAACTAGTGGATATCCTGCAACGCTACACGGAACTGAGGCAGTTTTACCACCTGATTTAACTGCAATGCTTATTGATGCATCACAAACAAGACAATCTGAAAACAGTAGAATTACAGAATTACTAGCTGCAAATTCAAATTTTGGTGAACAAGCACAAAGAACAACACAAGCAAGCGATGATTTAATGACTACTTTGATAAGCAAAGTAGATGATTTAATTAGTGCAACAAAATCTGTTGCCAATTATACCGAGATGACTGCGCATAGAATTGCGTGATGCTGTAATATATCCATAAATATCCTACAAGGAACACAACATGGGATGGAAAAAACACTGGCGTATTGTAAGTGATGGGGCATATAGCCCTGTTAATGGCAGCGTAACAGATTATAGCAGTTACAATTATCTTGGTTCACAGGCAAATGCAGCCTATCGTAACTATCAATCTATGTTACCAGATGTTTATAGTGGTCACCCTAATCGCATTGATCGATATACACAGTACGAAAACATGGATTTAGACAGCGAAGCTAATACTGCGCTTGATATCTTAAGTGAGTTTTGTACACAGGTAAATGATGATACAGGCACTGCTTTTGATATTCATTTTAATGAAGATGCTACGCAAAATGAAATTATGATTCTTAAAGAACAACTAAAAAGTTGGTATAATTTAAATGAATTTGATAAACGCATCTTTAAAATGTTCCGAAATACCTTAAAATACGGCGATCAAGTATTTGTTCGTGATCCAGAAACCTATAAGTGGTACTGGACTGAAATGAATCGAGTTTCTAAAGTTATTGTCAACGAAAGTCAAGGCAAGGTTCCAGAAATCTACTATATTCGTGATTTGAACCCTAATTTACAAAACTCTACAATCACCAGACCGCCTGGTCCAAATGATTCTTATGCATTTGCTCCATATATGGGTGGTAGTCGCAGTTATACTGCGGGCGGTGAATTATTTTCGCCTAATACACGTTTTGGTGCTGGCAACAATGAATTTCCAGTAGCAGCAGAACATGTTGTTCATTTAAGTTTGACAGAAGGTTTAGATGTTAACTGGCCGTTTGGCGTTAGTCTCTTTGAAGCAATTTTTAAAGTTTATAAGCAAAAAGAACTATTAGAAGACGCTATTCTAATCTATCGTATCTCTCGTGCACCTGAACGACGTATGTTTAAAATTGATGTTGGTAATATGCCAGCACATCTTGCAATGCAGTTTGTTGAGCGTGTTAAAAACGAAATCAATCAACGCAGAATACCAACACAAAGTGGTGGTGGACAAAATCTTATGGATGCAAGTTATAATCCAATGAGCATGAATGAAGATTTCTTTTTTCCACAGACTGCAGAAGGTCGTGGTTCATCAGTAGAAGTGTTACCGGGTGGTCAAAACCTTGGTGAAATTGATGATTTACGTTATTTTACTAATAAATTGTATCGTTCACTGCGCATTCCAAGTAGTTATCTGCCAACTGGACCAGAAGATAGTGACCGAGCATTTACAGATGGTAAAGTAACTACTGCACTTATACAAGAATATCGTTTTAATGAGTATTGCAAGCGTCTACAAAAATATATTGCGCCAAAATTTGATGATGAATTTAAATTATTTTTGAAATGGCGCGGATTTAATCTTGATAATAGTATCTTTGAATTGCGTTTTAATGAGCCACAGAACTTTGCTGCATATCGTGAAATTGAATTAAACACAAGCAGAATTGGAGCATTTACTCAAATTGTTGCAACAGAATTCATGAGTAAACGGTTTATGATGAAAAAATATCTTGGTTTAACTGATATTGAAATGGCAGAAAACGAAAAGATGTGGCATGAAGAACGTGGTGAAGACCAACCACAAAGTCAAATGCAAGGCAGTGACCTACGAAATGTTGGTGTTACGCCAGGTGGCATTAATACTGATTTAGAAACATTAAGTGACATTGAAGCTGCTGGTCAAGAAGGTGGTATACCTGGTGGCGGACCACCCCCTGAAGCAGGTGGTGAAGTTGGCGCTGGTGGTATCCCTAGTCAAACAGGTGGTGCTGGCGGCGCTGCTGCTGGCGGCCAGACTGCAGGCGCACCTCTTGCAGGCGGTTAAAACGCTAAATAATTTTTACTGAGGTTGTAGCAATGCTTTTAAATGAAATGTTTAATGATGATAATGGTGAATATCAAGATTTAAGTCGTGATA
>Ga0208379_1000300_pt1 | contig 23041 bp, 27 predicted proteins | sample CryBogCBE02Aug07_FD_184559 | JGI IMG/M metagenome (GOLD analysis project Ga0208379, IMG submission 184559) | Freshwater microbial communities from Crystal Bog, Wisconsin, USA - CBE02Aug07 (SPAdes) | ecosystem: Environmental > Aquatic > Freshwater > Lake | place: Crystal Bog, Wisconsin, USA... | reverse complement strand
GAAATCACCGCTTACCTCAAGACCACCTGCGGGTGGAGCAACGGGGTCCGCGCGGTTCTTGCGAAATACTCCCTCCCCTACACGGAGAAGGACATCATCCGGAACCCGGCCTTCCGCTTCGAAATGGAGCAGAAGAGCGGCCAACCCCTCTCCCCCTGCGTGGAGATCAACGGGGTCATGCTCGCCGACATCAGCGGCGAGGAGGTCGAGGCCTACATGCTCGAGAAGGGGATCGTCACGGCGAACGACGTCAAAACAGATGTCCCGCTGAACGCTCCCTGCACCGACGCCCAGCACGCCGCCATGGCTGCCGGCATCAAGATGAACCTCTGAGGTTCCCACAACTCAACAAGAAGGCCGCATCCAAAAGGATGCGGCCTTTTTCTTTGGGAGAGTTTCTGAATTTTACCCCGCAGAGACGCAGAGGAAATGAGTGTAGATAGGTTCTGTTTCCGATAACTTTGGGGAATATCCACTCATGAAGAAAAAACATCTCATAATCAGCGGATCAATCATGCTGATCCTTGGGCCATTTTTAGGACTTCTTATTTACGTTGAAGCACTAAAATGGAGTTTTGATCGCTTTGCGGAAACAGGTACTGCGGTGCCGATTGGTTTGATGGCCACCAGTATCAACCACTGCATTCTATGGACAATCGCCGGAGCTGTCGTTGGATTGATTGGGCTGACTCTGCTGATTGTTGGACTTGTTAAAAAAAACCCAGCCAAACCATAGGCGCAGCAGGATTGGATGGATAGCTAGGCGGGCAAGCGAAGCTGTAGCATATTGCTTCGCCGTCTCCCGACGGCCTCACCCCTTCGGGGCTGTGCTAAAGCACAGGCTACTCCGTGCTTCCCAGCACTCGGCGTTGCGAGCGTAGACCAACGACGCTAGCCGCCAATCCCGCAAGCCTCACTCTTGGGTTCGATCCAGCGGGCGAGCCAGATGCAGAGTTCGTACAGGACAACCATCGGTCCCCCCATGAGGAGATAGGTCACCAGATCGGGTGACGGCGTCACGAAGGCGGCCACTGTGAAGATCACGATGATGGCGACGGAGCGGGTCTTGCGGAGTTTTTCGGCGGTGAGGACTCCGAGTTTGACCAGGGCCAGCACGACCATCGGCATCTCGAAGGCAACCCCGAAGGCGATGAGAAACTGGGTCGTGAAGGAGTAGTATTCGCGCACGTTCCAATTCGGCGTCCAGTGCATCGACTTGGCGTCACGGAAAAAGAATTCCAGGGTTCCAGGCAAGACCACCAGATAGGCGAAGAACACGCCCGAGAGAAACAGGAAGAGGCCGAATGCAGCCACGGGCAGCAGGAGCCGTCGCTCCGCCGGCTTGAGCGCCGGAAAGAGGAATCTCGCGAGCAGAAAGATCAGGACAGGGAAGGAGAGGACGAGTCCGGCATAGAAGGCGAGCTGGAGCGAGACGGTCATGGAGTCGGCGACCCCGAGGGATTGGATGAAGGAAGCGCGGGAGGGATCGACCGCAACGAGCGGCCTCTGGATCACGGCAGCCAGCAGATCTCGGAAGAAAAAGGCCCCCACCATGGCCACCGACAGCACAACCGCCATGCGGATGAGCATGACCCGCAGGTCGGCAAGGTGGTCAAGGAAGGGCTTGGCCTCATCCTCGCTCTCCCGGAAGGAGAAAATCGTCTTCAGGTCCATGCTGCCTGCGACACCGGGGTCAACCCAGCACCTTCTTCCAATGGGCGAGACGCTCCGCGACGCGCTGAGGCGACGGGGCGCCGATGGCTCCCCTTGCCTTCATGGATCGGACGGGGTCGAACAGTGATTCCCAGCCTGTCAGGAGTTCCGGGCAGAGTTCCTTCACGAGTTCCTTGGGCAGCTTGTCAATCGGCACACCGGTCCCGGCGGACTCGGCGGCGAGTTTCCCGACGATGTCATGGGCCTTGCGGAAGGGAACCTGGTGGCGGACGAGCTCGTCGGCCAGATCGGTAGCCAGCAACGCGGGATCGGCCGCAGCCCGGTTCACAGCTTCCCTGTTGATCTCGAGCGCCTCCATCATCTCGGCGGTGACCGCCAAGGCCATCCGTGCCGTATCGATGGAATCGAAGACCGCTTCCTTGTCCTCCTGGAGGTCGCGGTTGTAGGTCATCGGGAGCCCCTTGAGCACGGTAAGAAGGCGCAAAAGATTGCCATAGAGGCGGCCTGTCTTGCCGCGGGTCAGCTCGGCGATGTCCGGATTCTTCTTTTGAGGCATCAGGCTCGAGCCTGTGGAATGGCGGTCGCTCAGTCTCGCAAATCCGAATTCCGTCGTGGTCCAGAGCACCACATCCTCGGACAACCGAGAGAGGTGCATCCCAAGGATGGAGAGAGCGGAAAGCAGTTCGAGGGCGAAGTCACGGTCACTCACCCCGTCGAGGCTGTTTTGGGTGACTCGGGCAAAGCCAAGTTCGCGGGCCATCGCCTCCCGGTCCAGGACCAGGGTAGACCCGGCCAAGGCACCGGAACCGAGCGGGAGTTCGTCCATCCGCTTGACGGTGTCGGCAAGGCGTCCTTGATCGCGCTCCAACATCTCGACATAAGCGAGCAGGTGATGGGCGACGGGAACGGGTTGCCCGCGCTGGAGATGCGTGTAACCGGGCATGAGAACCCCCTCGTTGGCTGCGGCCAATCCCAGCAGGGCGCGCTGAAGAATCCTGATTCCATCACCAATCAGGACGGTCTCCTCCTTCAGATAGAGTCGAAAATCGGTTGCGACCTGATCGTTGCGACTGCGCGCGGTGTGGAGTTTCGCCCCGGCATCACCGATGCGGCGGGTCAGCTCCTTCTCGATGTTCATATGGATGTCCTCGAGATCCTTGGAGAAGGTGAACTTTCCGGCCTCGATCTCCGCACCGATCTCCAGAAGACCCTTTTCGATGGCGTTGAATTCCTCTCCTGTCAGGAATCCGGAGCCCTTGAGCGCCCGGGCATGGGCAATGCTTCCGCGGATATCCTGGCGGTAAAGTCTCCAGTCGAAGGAGATGGATTCCCCGTAGTCCCTGAGGAGTGTGGACATCGATTCTTCAAAACGGCCGTGACGCATCCCTCCCGTGTACCGCTTTTTTCCCCCGACGGAAACAAGAATGGGGGCCGGAAAAACCGAAAAAAGAGTGTCAGGGAACTACGGCAAGAGGGAGCTGGCTACCGTTGCTGCATTCCTGCCCTGGCGGGGTTTGCCGGTCCTTCATCCATAGCCCCTGACACCAACCAAGCTACCTTCCCTAGATGAAAAAACAACCCGTGAAAGAACTTTTTGGGGCTTGAGCAGGAAAGTCCTCGTCACTATACGTTGAAACTCCTTTTTCCCCCACACCTCCCAAACATTTTCCTCATGCAAAAGATTCTCGTCATCGTGGCCATCATCTTCTCCTTGGCAGCCGCGGGCGTTGGTTACCTGAACAGGGGAAAACTGATCACACTCAAGGAAGAGTCGGCCAAATATCAGGCTGATTTGTCAGCCGCGCAGAAAAAATCCGCCGCCAGCGCGGCGGAACTCAAGTCAGCCAACGAAAAAATCGCGATCCTTGATTCGGACAAGGAGAAGATTGCCGCGGAACTCGTCGAGGCCCGTTCCGAGAAAGAGAAGGCTGTTGCCACGCAGGGCGATCTTCAGAAGCAGATTTCGGACAGGGATAACACCCTTGCCCAGCAGAAAACCGATCTCTCAGCCAAGGATTCCCGTATTGCGGAACTCGAATCCAAGGTGAGCCAGATTGCCCAACCTACGGGAGGCCAGACGGAGGAACTCAAGAAGCAGCTAAGCGAAAAGGACATCCTGAACACCAGCCTCCAGACCAAACTCAAGGAGCAGGATACCCAACTCGCATCCCTCAAGGAGCGTGAGGCCCAGCGTCGCGCCAAGATGATGCGTCCGGGACTCGAGGGACGCATCCTCGCCGTGAACTCCTCGTGGGGGTTCGTCGTACTCAGTCTCGGTGATCGCAACGGAGTTGTCAGCGGAGCCGAAATGCTCATCAAGAGGGGCCCCCAACTCGTCGGCAAGGTCCGCATCACTTCCGTGGAACCATCCAGTTCAATTGCCGACATCGTGGCCAACAGCGTCCGTAACGGACTCAGCGTCATGCCCGGTGACACCGTGATCTACAGCGGCCCGGCCGCCGATGACCAGGAAACGAAGACTCCATGAAACGGTGCCTTGCGATCGCCTTGACGGGTGGATTTCTTTATCTGCTGGTTGGCTGTGAATCGCCCGAGCCTACTTCTCCGCAGCCGAGTCCCGCGGCCTCCGGCGTGAGCGCCATTCCCTGGAACAAGCCGGCAAGCTGGGAAGGCGCGGGTGCCCTTGGCGGATTCATGCCCCAGGGCGCTCACTAAGCCCGCGCCATCCAATCGCCCTCTCAGGGTCCATCGCCGGGAATAGACCTAGGGGGGCGCGGTTCCCGCTCAAAAGACAATACGGGTTCCTCTCCTTGCCTGCACCTTGCGGGCGGTTAGAATTTCAGGCCATGCGTATCATCGCCGTCGATCCATCGCTCAGGGGCACCGGATTCGCAATCCTTGAGGACGGCAGATCCCCCGGCCAGCGGGTTCGCTGTCTTGAGTACTCCGTGGTGCAGAACCCTCCCTCCCTGTCTCAGGAACAATGCCTCGTCAGGATCCACGAGGAACTCGGCGCAGCAATCGACCGCCATGATCCCTCGGCGCTCGCCATCGAGAAGGTGATCTATGTCCAGAGCTACCCCACGGCGATTGTCCTCGGTGCCGCACGCGGGGTTGCCGTGCTTGCCGCCGCGCAACGGGGCCTCCCGATCCATGAATACCCGCCGAAACGCGTGAAGCAGGCCGTGGTGGGCAAGGGAGCGGCTGCCAAGGAGCAGGTGGCCTTCATGATCCGTGCCCTGCTCGGACTCACCGAGACCCCTCCCCCCGATGCAGCCGACGCGATCGCCATCGGCCTGACTCACCTGCAGACCGTCACCTCGCCGCTTCACCGCGTCACCGCCACCAGGGCCCGATGAGCGAGGTGATCTGTCCACGCTGGCTTGGCAGGATCACCTACGACGAAGGCCTCGGACTGCAGGAATCGCTCGTTTCCGGAAAAGTCGCCGGCGATCCGGTGAACCATCTGCTTCTCCTTGAACACGAACCGGTCTACACAATGGGCCGAACCCGCGATGAATCGAGCCTCCGGGAGGAGACCCGCCTCCCCCACCCCGTGCACCGCACCAACCGCGGTGGTCAGGCCACCTATCATGGCCCCGGCCAACTCGTCGGTTATCCGGTCCTTGATCTCGCCGGGTTCGATCGGGATCTGCACGCCTACCTCCGGTTTCTGGAGGAGGTCCTCATCACCCTGCTCGGCCGATACGGGGTGAGCGGGGGAAGGATCGAGGGAAAAACCGGTGTCTGGGTCGGCGACCGGAAAATCGCCTCCCTCGGCGTCGGCGTACGGAAATGGATCTCGATGCACGGCTTCGCCATCAACATCTGCGGTGACCTGTCTCCTTTCGAGCACATCACCCCCTGCGGCCTGCCGGGAGTCAGGATGACATCCCTCGAAGCCGAGGGAGTAACGGGAGCCACCGTGGAATCGTGTGCCCGTGAAGTCGGGGTGATTTTTAACGAACTACTACGGAGAGATTTCCCCGCAGAGACGCAGAGACTCGAAGAAATGGAGTGAACACAGGGGCATAAAGTCCCGATTAAAACCACTAGCGAAGCAGGATTGGATGGATGCCTAAGAATTAGGAAATGCCAAAGGCTTGGAAGTTTGGATGCGGGGCTAGACGCGCGAGTGAACGCGTAGTAAACCTACGCGAATCGAGCAGCAACGCAGCCCGGCGCCAAAATCCCAAGCCTACTCCTTTAGCTTGAGGAAATTGGCGAGCAGCTCCTTCCCGTGCGTCGTGAGGATCGATTCCGGATGGAACTGGACGCCCCAGAGCGGCAGCTCCTTGTGGCGCAGCCCCATGATCTCGCCCTCGGCGGTCTCGGCCGTGATCTCTAGGCAATCGGGGAAGGTTTCCCGCTTCACGAGCAGGCTGTGGTAGCGGGTGGCCTCGAAGGGATCGGGCAGCCCGGCAAAGAGATCCTTTCCCTTGTGATGGATCGGCGAGGTCTTGCCATGCATCAGGCGGGCGGCTCGGACCACCTCGCCGCCGTAGACATGCCCCATGCACTGGTGACCGAGGCAGACCCCGAGGATAGGATATCTGCCGGCCAACCTGCGGATGACCTCGTTGCTGATGCCCGCTTCGTTGGGACTGCAGGGGCCCGGTGAAATGCAGATGCGCTCGGGAGCCAGCTCCACGATCTCCTGGACGGTGATCTGGTCATTCCTTCTGACCAGGGGAGCCGCCCCCAGTTCCCCGAAGTATTGGACGAGGTTGTAGGTAAAGGAATCGTAGTTATCGATGACGAGCAGCATGGTTCTTTCAGGAAGTTGGCGGGTGCGTGTCCGTCGCGAGTTCCACGGCGCGGACGACCCCCATGGCCTTGTTGACCGTCTCCTCGAACTCCAAGACGGGATCAGAATCCGCCACGACGCCCGCGCCCGCCTGGACATAGGCCTTTCCGTGGCGCAGCAGCACGGTGCGCAGCGCGATGCAGGAATCAAGCCGACCGTCGAATCCGAGGTACCCCACGGCACCGGCATAGGAGCCGCGACGGGTGGGCTCCATCGAGGCGATGATCTGCATGGCCCGGACCTTGGGTGAACCGCTGACGGTTCCGGCCGGGAAGGTTGCGCGCAGCACATCGAGGGGCGTGCGGTCGCCGGAGAGTTTCCCCACCACGTTGGAAACGATGTGCATGACGTGGCTGTAGCGCTCCACGGTCATGAAGTCGGTGAGTTGCACGCTTCCGAACTCCGAAATCCTCCCCACGTCGTTGCGGGCCAGATCGACGAGCATCAGGTGCTCGGCCCGCTCCTTGGGATCGGCCAGCAGTTCCTCCGCAAGGTCCGCATCGGCCTCCGTGGTCGCCCCCCTCTTCCTTGTCCCGGCGATGGGACGGATCTGCACCTCCCCGTCGGTCACCTTCACGTGCACCTCGGGAGAACTGCCCACGAGAGCGATCCCCTCGGGCAGGAGCAGGCAGAACATGTAGGGCGAGGGATTGATGAACCGGAGGGAGCGGTAAAGATGGACGGGATCCCCGGCGTAGGGGAGCGAGAATCGCTGTGAGAGAACGATCTGAAAGATGTCACCGGCGCGGATGTACTCCTTGGCATCGAGGACCGCCTTCCCGAAGGCCTCCTTGGTGAAGTTGCTCTCCACGGGCATCCGCGGGGCCTCCGCCGAAGCCGCGAAAGGGGTCAGCGACGCATGGCGCGATAGCTTGGCGAGCAGTTCGGCGATTCGGGCAAGCGCCTCACGGCGGGATTCCTCGACCCCGAGCTCGGAAGGAAAGGCGGAGGCGATGACCTTGATGCGCCGGTTCCTGTGGTCGAAGGCGACCACCGTGTCGGCGATGAGGAACATCATGTCGGGCATCCCAAGGTCGTCCTTGGCGGAGGGAGGGACGGTCGGTTCGAAACGGCAGACGGCCTCGTAACCGAGATAACCCACGGCGCCCCCCGTGAATCCGGGAAGCTCCGGATGGGGACGGCAGCGAAAGGTGGCCATGACCTCCTCCAGCGCGGAAAGCGGATCCGCCACCTCGCGGGATTCGGTGCGCCCTTCCCTGCCGGTGAACGTCACGACTCCGTCGCGGGCCGTCACCACGGCACGGGCACCCGAACCGACGAAGGAATACCTCCCGATAAGATCGGACTGCTCCGCGGATTCCAGCAGGAAAGCGGGCCCGTCGCCACGCAGCTTCGTCAACAGCGAGAGCGGCGTCTCGCTGTCGGCCACCAATTCCACCCAGACGGGCACCACGGAATGGGAGGCCGCCTCCAGGGCAAACTCCTCGGGGGAAGGAAATGCCTTCCCGAAACGGGATGCGTCGGACGGAGTGGCGGTGGTCATGGATGCGTTGAAAAAAGGAGCCTGATGAGGGGAAAAGGGAGGGGCAATACGGAAAATCTCAGAACTTGGCGCGCTTGAAGCGGGCCACCTCGCGCTCCGTCTCGCGAAGGTCGGCCTTCTTCCTGAGATCCTGCCGCTGGTCGGCGGCGTTCTTGCCGCGCCCGAGACCGATCTCGACCTTCACGCGGCCCTTCTTCCAGTACATCCTGAGCACCGGAAGGGCCAGGCCCTTGCGGGTGGTCTGCTCGCGGAGTCTGGCGATCTCCACCTTGTTGAGCAGCAGGAGGCGTGGACGCTTCGGGTCATGCGTCTCGTGGCTGGCCTTCTCGTAGACCTGGATGGTGGCGTCATGAAGGACGACCCCCTGCTTCTCGACCCTGGCGTAGCAGCCGAGCAGGTCGGCGCGGCCGGCACGGAGTGACTTCACCTCGGTGCCCAGCAGGGAGATGCCGCCCTCGAAGGTCTCCAGAATCTCGTAATCCCGGAAGGCCTTGCGGTTGGTGACGATGTCGGCGGCCATCAGGATTCGGAGGGTTCACCTCCGGGGAACGGAAACCCCCGTCCCCGGGACCGGACTCAGGAAAGGATGTCCTGCCCGAGGTCTTCCGCGGGCTGGCTGACCAGCTTTCCGGCGGCAATCTCGGCAAGAGCGATGTCGGCGAGACCCATCTGGCCGATCTGGTAGTCGACCTCGATCATGGGACGGCTGCCGGCGGACAGCTCCCGCACGCGCTTGCTGACCATGTTGATGAGCTGCTGCTTGTTGGTGACGACCTTGGCGGCCTCGTTGATGTACTGGGACTTCATGAGAATTGGCTGGTTTGTGATTCTACCCTCCACGAATCATCCTGACAAGCCCCTAGCCGGGATTGCCAACGGGACCCCGTCCTGCTTCGCTCCTCTCCCAGCAACAAGCCATGATCGGCCTTTTCACACCCCGCTTTCTCAAGGATGCCCGCCTCCTAGCCGAGGGGGCTTCCAGGACGCTCCACCTGAACCGGGATCTGCTCGGCTCTGACGACATCTCCCGCCTGGAGGGGCTGCTCGCCTCACTGAAAGAGGCCATCGCCTCCGGTAAGAGGGAGCGGGTTCACGAGGTCGTCTCCAAGCTCGAATCGGGTTTTGCGGGGATTATCCCCCCTCGCCCCCATCCTGTCTGGAGCGAGAATATCGAGGCGATCGTCGTCGCCGTGGCCCTGGCCGTGGGATTCCAGGCCTACTTCCTCAAGCCCTTCAAGATCCCCACCGGCTCGATGCAGCCGACCCTTTACGGAATGACCGGGCATCCCTCTCCCTCCTCGCCACCCGATCAAGTCAGGCGCGCCGTCGACTTCGTGCGACTCGGGCGCACCCACCTTGACCTGACCGCCACGCAGGAAGAACAGGTGCTGGGCCTCAGCGAAAAGACCTCGCTGAATTTCTTCACTTTCACGGAGATCGTCACCTCGGCCGGCAAGCACACCGTGTTCGCTCCCAAGGATGTCCTCATCCGCGACTTCGAGGTGCGACCCGGCCGGGTCTACCAACCCGGGGAAAACATCGTGCGCGGCTATGTGCAGGCAGGCGACCAGGTCTTCGTCGACCGGATCTCCTACCAGTTCCGCAATCCGGCTCGCGCCGATGTCTTTGTCTTCCAGACCACCGGAATCCGCCGCATCGAGATGAGTCTCGATCCTGCCCTTGGATCGCAGTTCTACATCAAGCGGTTGGCCGGCATTCCGGGCGACATGCTCTCGATCAAATCCCCCGATCTCTGGATCGACGGCGCACGGGCCGATGCAGCCCCCTTCCAGCGCGTCATGTCATGCAGTGACGGCTACCGCGGATACTCCAATCCCTCCCCCTCCGTCGCGGAATACCTCACCTCCCCCGAGGAGAGCTTCACCGTCCCTCCCCGCTCCTACTTCGCCCTCGGCGACAACAGCTACAACTCCAGCGACAGCCGCTACTGGGGCATCGTACCGGAGCGCAACGTGATCGGCCGCGGATACTTTGTCTACTGGCCCTTCTCCTCGCGGTGGGGATTTATCAGGTAGGCTGACGAAAGCAGGTTGAAAAAGTGAGAAGTGTTAAAATGTGATCCAGGGTCGCAGAGAGTCCCTTGCCCGCTAAGCAACCCATTGTCACATTCTAACGTTTTAGCTTTCTACCCCTTTTTCCTCCTCGCGGGAGCCTTCTTCCTTCCTCCGGCCACCTTGGCGGCGACCTTCAGGCGGAGTGCGTTGAGGCGAATGAATCCGGTGGCGTCACCCTGATTGTACGCCTGGGTGGGATCGGCCTCCATCGTGGCGATCTCGGGACGATAGAGACTAACGGGACTCTTGCGGCCCGCGGCGAGGATGTTTCCCTTGTAGAGGCGGACGCGAACCGTGCCGGTGACGTTCTTCTGCGACTCATCGACAAGCGCCTGCAGGGCAAGGCGCTCGGGGGCGAACCAGAACCCGTTATAGACGAGCGTGCTGTATTTCGGGATCAGGCCATCACGTAGGTGCATCACCTCGCGATCCATCGTCAGGGACTCCATCTGTCGATGTGCGAAGTGCAGGATCGACCCGCCCGGGGTCTCATAGACACCGCGGCTCTTCATGCCGACAAAGCGGTTTTCGACCATGTCGACGCGGCCCACGCCGTGACGACCACCAAGCTTATTGAGCGTCCGCATCACCTCGAGAGGGCTGAGCCTCTTGCCATTCACGGCAACACAGTTGCCTTGCTCAAATTCCAACTCCACGATCTCGGCCTTCGCGGGAGCATCCTCGGGACTCACCGAGAGTTTGAACATACCCTTATTGGCGGGGGCAAAGGCATCGAACCACGGATCCTCCAGGATGCCGCTCTCGTAGCTGATATGCAGGAGATTGCGGTCCATCGAGTAGGGCTTCTTGGCACTGGCCTCCACATCGACCTTGTGACGACGGCAATAGTCGATCATCTCGGCGCGCCCCGGAAATTCCTCGCGGAAGCGCTCTTCGCGCCACGGAGAGATCACCTCGAGATCGGGAGCCAGGGCGGCGGCCGTCAACTCGAAGCGGACCTGATCATTCCCCTTTCCGGTGGCGCCATGGGCGATCGCATCGGCCTTCTCTGCTTTTGCGATCTCGACCATCCGCTTCGCGATGAGCGGACGCGCAATGCTCGTCCCAAGGAAATACTCCCCCTCGTAGAGGGCGCCAGCCCGCATCATCGGATAGATGAAGTCTCTCGCGAACTCAGCCTGCAGGTCGTCGACATGACACTTTGAGGCCCCGGTGCGCAGGGCCTTCGGCTTGAGTCCCTTCAATTCCTCCTCCTGACCGATATCGGCGCAGAAGGCGATCACCTCGGCCGAGTAGGTTTCCTTGATCCAGTTCAGGATGACCGAGGTATCGAGTCCTCCGGAGTATGCGACGACAATCTTCATGGGTGACGGGGATACAGCAGGAAAGGCGGGGATGCACGCCGATTCCCCTCATGATGACCAAAATCGAAGTCACAAAAAAACGGCCGGATTGCTCCGGCCGTTTTGCTTGTGAATTTCTGATTTGATTACTTCTTGGGCTGGATCGGGGTTGAGGCGGGGGAAGCCGAGGCCTTGGCGGCCTGCTGGGCCTGGATCTGCTGGGCGAGATTCTGGACGGCCTGCTGGAGATCGACGAGCGGCACCCAGCCGATCAGGTTACCCTGCTGTCCCGTGGACTTATCGGCGAACGAAGCGGCGTTGAGGAGGCGGGCTTCACCGGTCTTGGTGTTCCACTGAACCACGGAATCGACCTGCTTGTCGGCGATCGTGAGCTTGGCGGAAATGCACTGGAAAGTGGGCTGTTCGACGGTCTTGTCGTTGCAGGCCGCCAGCGCAAGAGTGGAGATGGCAAGGAGGGTCAAGGGGATGTGCTTCATAAGAGGGGCAAACTTGCCCAACTTCTTTTGATTTTCAAGGGGTAAATCACGGAAACCGGAAGAAAAAGGAAATGGGTTGGCTGGGACTCGAACCCAGAACCAATACCTTAAAAGGGTACTGCTCTACCATTGAGCTACCAACCCATGGATCGTCTCCCCCGACGGGGAAGGTGAAGAAAATGCAATCCCCGACGCGGCATGTCGAGGGCTTTTTGACTCCGGATGACGCTCCGGTTAACAGCGATTCTTTGAAAAAAGATAAATCCCGTGCCGGCCGTGCCGGCCGAGTTCGGCGGCATCGTGGAATCCAGCGCCGCGGGCCGCTTCCAACAACTCGGAGGCGGTCGCCGGAAAATCATACGCCGAGACATGGGCACATCCCTCCTCGATGGCCTCCGCCGGAATGCCATGCCATTCCCGTCGCATCATCGCGGTGTAGGAGGCGACATGCTCCTCCCGGCTCGCTCCCTCCTCCCTCACGACATCGACCATCAGGAAGAAACCGCCCGGGGTCACGAGGCGGGCCAGAGCCCTGAAAAGACGCGCCTTTTCATCGCCGGGCAGGTGGTGCACCGCGAAGCCGGAGAAAACCACGTGCCAATCATCGCTTTTCGTCTCTGCATGCTCCAGCAGATCGCCGCACCTCAGTTCGACGCCGTCAATCCCTGACAGAAGTTCCGACGCCTCCGCGAGGGCGGTCTCCGACAAATCGACTCCCTGATAGGAAGCGGGGGGATGCCGTTGCAGGATCGGCGCCACACACCGGGCATTCCCGCATCCGAGATCCATCATGCGGAAGCCTCCCCGGGAGGCGCGATCCCCGATCACCCGGGAAACCGTCCCGTAAATCTCGCGGTGATGCATGTGATTGCTCCCGACGATGGCGTCGTAGAGAGACCAGGAACGCCGGAAGAAGGCGCTCGCATCGACTCTGTGTTCCGGTTCGGACGTCAAAAGCTCTACTTAAGCGATTCCAAGGCCTTCGAAACCTCTTGGGCGGCACCGGAGGTCTGGGCATTGAGTGAAACCCAGGCGATCCTGCCGTCCTTGATCAGGAAGGACTGGCGCATGGGAACGCCCACGACCGGAATCAACGGAACATGGAAAGCCGCGGCGGCCTTGCCATCGGTGTCGGCGATCAGCGGAAAGGGAAGATGCTGTGCGTCACGGAAGGCTTTTTGCGCCTCGGGCTTGTCTCGGCTGACACCAAGGATCTGGATGCCGCTTCCGGAAAGCCCCGCGTAGGAATCCCGCAGGGAGCAGGCCTCCTTGGTACATCCCGGCGTGGCGGCCTTCGGATAGAAATAAACGAGCGTGATCCCCTTGGCATAAACATCGCCGAAGACGACGGGGTTCCCGTCCTGATCAGGGGCGGTCACCTGAGGAGCCGAATCGCCGGGCTTGAGGGGACCGAGGGGGGCGGCTTTGGCAAAGAGGGAGAGCAAGCTCATGGTGGCAAGGAGAAGAATGGTACGCTTCACAACAAAGAACATGAGGCATCCGTGGCATCCGGGCAAGCATTAGGCCTTTTCCCCCCATCGCCCACAGGGGATAGTCTGCGGCGTGAAATCATCGGTTTCCCGAGGCCTTTTTCCCTTCCTCATCGCTTGCCTGACGGCAACCTCCTGCCACCGTGAGCGCAATGTCTCCGCAGAGCGTGAATCCTCGGAGCAGGCGATGCGTAAAACCATTGCTGAGGCCTCCTCGGGATCAGCATCGCTGTTCCTTCCTCCGGTATTCCTTCCGCTCGTTTCGCCGGGTCACACATTCCAACTCCCCTCACCCGAGGAGGCCCGCTCCGCCTGCGGAGATCCCGGCAGCTTTTACCGCCTCAACCGCACCCGGCATTTCGACGTGGTCTTCCTGGCGTCTGGATCGCTCTGCGCCCCGCTTAGGGATGAACTGCTTCAATCACCCCTCTGGGTCCTCACGGACATTCTGCCCGAGGGGTATCTCTTCAGGCCCGTTGGGTCACCCCCCTGGAAGTCCCCATCCCCCGAAGAGATCACCGTGGCGGAGCCGGATCAGGCCAAACGCTCGCTCCGCCTTTCCCTGATCGCGGAGAACCTCATCGCCATCGGTCGCAACGGAGAGGCCGCGACACTACTGGAACTCGCTGCATGCTCCAAAACCGGCGAATCCCGTCGCCTGGCCGTTCTGGCCTCCTTGGAAGCCAGTCGTGGTCATTGGAACAGGGCCGCCGAACTTGCCCGTGCGTCACTCGGAATCGAGGATGCCAACCGCACCGCGAGAATCATCTTGATCAGGGCTCTCGCCGAAACAGGGAAAACAGACGAGGCTCTTGATGAAGCCAACACACTGGTGCACTCGAGCGAGGATGCCGAGACCCTGTTCCTCCTGGCAAGAGCCGCCAATGCCGCGGGCGACCATACCCGGGAAATCTCTTCCCTTCGCCGCCTTGTCGCCACGGGGAAGAAGAACAATCAACCCGTAGGGGCCTCGCTCCTCTATCTTGGACAGGCGCTCGGGCAGGATGGCCAACGAAGTGATGCTCTGCGTACCCTGGACGAGGCGGGGCAGGCCCCCGAACTAACCCGGGAGCAGAAAGATCTCGTTCGGCAACTCCGCGACCATTTGGCTCCGGAAAAGGAGAGCGAGTGAAGTTCGTGCGCGAAAGGCCCAACCCGGGATACAGGGCCAAAAAAACCCGCCGCCGGCACCATCACTTTTCCTTTAGCAGCGGGCCTTCAGAGTCTAGATTAGCTTTTCCATGATCACGCTAGGAATCGAAATCGGAACCCAGCGCACCAAGACCATTGCTTTGGAGAAGGCGACCGGTGAGACCCTCGCCCGCACCCGGCAGGCCAACTGCTCCGTGGATGCTAAGATCAACGGTGCGATGGAACAGGATCAGACCATCCGGATGCCCGCCACGCTCCGCTCCGGACTCACGGACTCCTCCCTGCTCCAGTAACTTTCATTTTTCCACTTTTCACCTCTTCCGATGCGCCTTGTCCTTGCCGCCACCGGAGCCAGCGGCTCCCTCTATCTCCAGCGCCTCCTTCATCACCTCGGAGAGGGTGGGCATGAAATCCATCTCGTTCTTTCGCCCTATGCCAAGCAGGTGATCCACGAGGAGATCGGCGAACTAAAGCTGCCTCCCGGCGTGATCGAACACAGCGAGAAGTCGATGAATGCCCCCTTCGCCAGCGGAAGCGCGCTTTTCGACGGCATGATCATCATGCCCAGCTCCATGGGAACCATGGGCCGGATCGCCGCCGGGACGAGCGAAAACCTCATCCTGCGGGCCGCGGACGTGTTCCTCAAGGAACGTCGCAAGCTCATCATCGTCCCGCGCGAGACCCCTTGGAACCTTATCCACGCCCGCAACGTCGTCACCCTCACCGAGGCGGGGGCAATCATCCTGCCCGCTTCACCATCCTTCTACAGTCATCCCAAAAACTTCGACGAACTTGCCGACACAGTCGTCTGGCGCGTCCTCGACCAACTCGGCATCCACGCTCCGAACGCCTGCCGTTGGAAGGAAGACATGACTCCGGCGGAATAAATGGCCGGAAAATTCAACAAACAGGCCCTCCTCGCCGCCCTTGCGGCGAATCTCGCGCGCCTGATCTTCTCCACAATCCGTCTCCGGGTCATCGACCGATCCGGCTTCCTGACCGATCCGCCATCCGGCCCGCGCATCCTTATCTTCTGGCATAACCGCATCCCGGCGATTTCCATCGGCTTCCTGCGGCATTACCCGGCGAAACACCCCAGCCGAAAGGGGGTCAGCGTCCTGACCAGTCCGAGCAAGGACGGCGATATCCTGGCCGGGGTCATGGCCAATCTCGGCATGGGCTCGGTCCGGGGTTCCAGTTCTCGTCGTGGATCGACCGCCATCCGCGAACTCTCGGCCCTACTGGAAGCGGGCGTCGACCTCGCTATCACTCCGGACGGCCCCCGCGGACCGAAATACTCCCTCGGCCCCGGCGCCGTCTTCTTGGCGCAGAAAACCGGAATCCCGATCATGCCCCTCCACGCCCGCTACCACCGGGCGATCCGGCTCAAGACGTGGGACAGCTTCGCCATTCCCCTCCCCTTCTCGCGAGTGGATATTGTGATGGATCCTTACCTGACGGTCGACCCGGAGGCGACCGATCTGGAAGCCGAACGCCTCCGTTTGGAAACCCTTCTCAAGGAGGAGGCAATCCGCAACGATAACGCATCATGAAACTCATTGATGGCAAGGCAGTCGCCGCCGAAGTCGAACTTGAAACCAAAGCCCGTATCGAGGCGCTGAAGGCCCGGGGTATCACACCCGGCCTGGCCGTTGTTCTGGTGGGAGAGGATCCCGCCTCCCAGGCCTATGTCCGGAACAAGGACCGCACCTGTGCGGCCCTCGGGATGCATTCTCGCAAGATCGAGCTTCCCGCCTCCACCACGCAGGACGATCTGCTCAAGCTTGTGGGCGAACTCAATGCCGATCCCTCCATCCACGGTATCCTCGTCCAGTCGCCACCGCCGAAGCACATCGACGAGCACCAGGTCACCCTAGCCATCGATCCACGCAAGGATGTCGACGGGTTCCACCCCGTGAACGTTGCGAAGCTTGCCATGGAGGATCCCACCGCCTTCGTTCCCTGCACCCCGCTAGGTTGCCAGCGCCTTCTGATCGCCGCGGGGATCGAGACCTCCGGAGCGGAAGTGGTCGTCGTGGGACGCAGCCTCATCGTCGGAAAGCCGATGGCCCTCCTGCTGATGGCCAAGGGGAAAGGAGGTGACGCCACCGTGACGATCGCCCACTCCCGCACCAAGGACCTTGCCGCCGTGACCCGCCGGGCCGACATCGTGATCGCCGCCATCGGCCGTCCGAAGGCTCTCGGTGCCGAACATATCAAGGAGGGTGCCGTCGTCATCGATGTCGGTATCAACCGCGTGGATGATTCCTCGACGAAGACCGGCTACCGCCTTGTCGGCGATGTCGACTTCGACGCCGTGGCCCCGAAGTGCAAAGCCATCACCCCCGTTCCCGGAGGCGTTGGCCCGATGACCATCGCGATGTTGATGAGCAATACCGTGACCGCCTGCGAAAGATTCGCAAAGTAGGGTTCGGATTTTGGCGTAGGGCTATATTGCTACTCGGTCGGCGTAGGACTACTACGCCTTCCCTCGCGCGCCTTGCCCTTCATCCAAACTTCAAACCCTAGAGACTATTCTAAGACTCCAGCTCAACCCGTTTACTCCGTTCATCGGATTGCCTTGAGTAACTCTTCCTCCGAAGGACCGGGACCTACCATGGCGATGCAAAGGGTGCGGCGGTTCAAAACCTGAAAAGCCACCCTGCGAATTTCCTCCGGGGTCACCTTGGCCAGGAGGTCGTAGACCAGTTCCGGCGGCACGATCTTCCCATAAGTGAGCAGAGCCGTTCCTAGGCGGTAGTTTTGGGTGGAGGCCCGTTCCAACGCCATCCGACTGGTGCCGATGGAGTAGTCGCAGGCACGTCGGAGTTCTGCCTTGGAGGGGCCCTTCTCGGCGATCCGGTCACACTCCTTGAGGATCAGGCCGAGGGCCTTTTCCACTTTCTCCCCGTCCAGGCCGAGGGAAATCTCGAAGGCCCCGCAGTCGGAGTGAGTGGAAAGGGCTGTACTCACGGAGTAGCAAAGACCGTGCCTCTCGCGTAGTTCCTGAAAGAGGCGGGAACTCATGTTTCCGCCCAGCAGGATATGGAGCAGGGTGACGGCGTAGCGCCTCGGGTCATGGGCTCCGATCCCGAGGAAGGAAAGGGCCATCTGGGTCTGCTGGGTGTCCCGCGGTTCCACGACGACACGCGGTGCCCTCTGAAGCTTCGGAGCCAGTGGCTTTTTCAGAGCAGACCCCTTGGGGAGCCCTCCGAGAAGTTTACCGGCCATCTCCACGATTTCTGCATGATCAACGGCTCCGGCCGCCGTCAGGATCGTGCCGCGTGAATTGTAATTGGAGGCAAGGTGGCCCTTGAGATCCCTGCGGGTGATGGCGGCGAGGCTTTTCCTCGTGCCGGTGATCGGACGGGCCAGCGAGGAACCATGCCAGGTCTCCGCGGTGAGCAGTTCATGGACATGCTGGGCCGGTTCGTCCCGGATCATCTCGATCTCCTCGGCAATGACACCCCTCTCCCGCTCGATCTCCCCGGCATCAAGACGTGAATTTCGGTACATATCGCAGAGCACATCGGTGACACGGGCCAGATGCTCCACGGAGGCCGCCGCATAGTAGCAGGTGCGCTCCTCCGCGGTGTAGGCATTCAGATCACCCCCCACTCCCTCGACCTCCTCACTGATCCTGCGGGCACTTCGTCTCTTTGTCCCCTTGAAGAGCAAATGCTCCAGGAAATGGGAGATCCCGCCGATTCGTGCGGACTCATGGCGTGCCCCGACGGCGGCCCAGAGGCCGACCGCCACGGTCTGCGAAGAGGGCATCGCGCAGGTGGCGACGCGGAGTCCGTTGGGAAGTGTGGAAATCTGTGGCTTCACGGTCCACTACCATCCTTGGCCCGCGCAAGAAGCAGAGCCTCCGCCATGACGACATCCTGCGGCCAGGTGACCTTGAGGTTCGGCGCGGCATGCTCGACGAGAACGACTTTCCTTCCCGCCGCCATGGCCACGGAAACCTCGTCCGTCGGGATTCCCTCTGTGGAATCCATGAGAGCGATGATTTCCCGCACAAGGAAAACCTGCGGGGTCTGCATCGCCCTCAGCGACGAACGGTCGATGGTTGCAGTCACGTATCCGGAGGCATCAATGCCCTGCAACGTGTCGGTGACAGGAGCGGCAACAGCTGCAGCCCCTTCCCGGGCGGCGGCCTCCAAAGTTCGCGCGATCAGGCAGGGCGTGATCAGGGGACGCGCGGCATCATGGATGGCAGCGAAATCAATCCCGGGATCCAGGGCTTTCAAGCCATTCATGACGGACTCATGGCGATGCGTGCCCCCGGAGACCACGGCGGTCAGCTTGGAGATCCCGGCATCCCGTGCGATGGAGCGGAATTGCTCTTCGCGTCCTTCCGGTACCACGAGAACGATCGCCGCGATTTGCTCCGCGGCTTCAAAGGCCGCGAGGGTGTGGGCGATCAGCGGCTTGCCAGCAATCAGTCCGGTGAGTTTGTCACCGCCAAAGCGGCAACCCGAACCTCCGCCAACAATCACGGCGGCTGCAGTGGGAATGCCTTGGGTCATGGGATGAACCGGGATTCCCCGGAAAATTCAGGGAAGCTGCTTCTGGACCTCGGCGCTGAGGCTGCGCCCGTCGGCGCGTCCTTCGGCTTTCGCCTGGGCAACCTTCATGACGGCACCCATCTGGGCTTTGCCCGTTGCACCGACCTCGGCGATCGCTTCTTTCACAAGGGCCGAAAGCTCTTCGGCGGAAAGTCCTGCAGGGAGATAGCCTGAGAAAAAGGCGATCTCGGCACGCTCGGAAGCGGCCTGTTCATGACGCCCCCCCTGCTCAAAACCGGCGGCGGCATCCTCGCGTTGCTTGATTTGCTTGCGGATGACCGAAAGAGCCGTCTCGTCATCGACCACGGCATCGGCTCCGCTCTTCTCGATGGCGGCGTATTTGAAGGCGCTCTTGAGCATCCGGAGTGCGCCGAGCTTGGCGGTCTCGCGGGCTTTCATGGCTTCCTTAAGGTCGTGGTCGATGCGTTCGGCGAGGGTCATGGCTATATGAAATTCGGGTGTTTTGCTGGAATCCCGACCCTACGCGCTTGAGTTGGCCCCGTAAATGAATTCTCATTCCATGATGTCCGAACGACCCGTCCGCACCCGCTTTGCCCCCTCCCCGACCGGCCTCCTCCATGTGGGAGGGGCCCGTACCGCCCTCTTCAACTGGATCTACGCCAAGAAACACGGGGGCACCTTCGTTCTTCGCATCGAGGACACCGACCACAGCCGCAACACCGAGCAGGCCAAGCAGGTCATCCTCGACGGCCTCCACTGGCTCGGGCTCGATTGGGACGAGGGTCCGCAGAAGGGTGGTAACCACGGCCCCTACTACCAAAGTGAGCGTGGCGCAATCTATGAAGAATATCTCTCACGCCTTGAGAAAGCCGGTCATCTCTACGAGGACAACGGCGCGATCCGCTTCCGCTCACCGCGCGAGAAGGTCTTCGTCGACGACGAGATCTGCGGAAAGATCGAGTTCGACCTCACCAATCCCGGAACCCACCCCGACCTGACGCTCCGCCGTCCCGACGGCTCCTGGATCTTCCACTTCGTGAGCGTGGTGGATGACATCGAGATGAAGATCTCCCATGTCATCCGCGGCGAGGACCACCTCTCCAACACACCCAAGCACATCGAGCTCTACCGGGCCCTTGGCGCGGAGCCGCCGCGCTTCGCCCACATGCCGCTCATCCTGAACCGCGACGGCTCCAAGATGAGCAAGCGCGACGAGGGTGCCGCTCTCGGCACCTACCCCGAGGCCGGATATGTCCCCGAAGCCGTACGCAACTATCTCTGCCTTCTGGGTTGGTCGCCCAAGGAGAACCGCGAGATCATCTCGACGGAGGAGGTCGTGGCCCTGTTCGAACTGGGCAACATCAACCGGCGCAACGCCGCCTTCGACCTCGACAAATGTTTCTGGATCAACGGCCAGTATCTCCTCTCGATGGATCTGGCCCGCTATGCGGAACTGGCCATCCCCTTCCTTGAAAAGGCCGGCATCACCTGGCCCACCTGGGAGGGACTGGAAAAGGTCCTCTCGATCGTGAAGCCCAAGGTCAAGCTCCTGAAGGATCTCCCCGAGTGGGTCGGTTACTTCTTCAGTGAGGAATTCTCCTTCGACGAAGCAGCCGTGGCCAAGTCCCTCACCGGCCCTCTGGCCGTGGAGCGCCTCTCGGTCCTCCGCGATGCCTACGCCTCCCTTGCGACTTGGAATCTGCCCTCACTGGAAGCCGCCCTTAAGGAAACCGCCGCCAAACTCGGCGCGAAGGTCGGCGAACTCGTCCATCCCGCCCGTGTGGCCGCTAGCGGTCGCTCCGTCGGCCCCGGCCTCTACGAGATGCTCGAGGTACTCGGCAAGGAACGCACCCTCGCCCGCTTCGAGAAGGGCATCGCAAGAGCTTCCGGCGCTTCGGCATGATCAAAGACGCAGCGGTTTTCAGCGCGGCCGACCTCGCCCTGCTCGCACGGGGTGAAGGCCCCCTGAAGACCCTGCATCCCCCGGCACGGCTTGCCATCTTCGGCGATCCGGTCGCCCACTCCGCCTCGCCGCCGATGCAGAACGCGGCCCTGACTGCCCGGGGAATCGATGCGCAATACGTCCGCATCCGCGTCACCGCGGAGGAATTGCCAGTAGCCCTTAAGAATCTCGCCCCGGCAGGATTCCTTGGTGCCAGCCTTACCATTCCCCACAAGCAGACCTCATTGCCCCTGATGGATGAGATCAGCCGCGAGGCGAGGCTCATGGGGGCCATCAATACGGTGAAAGTCGTGGAGGGAAAGCTTCAAGGAGACAATACCGACGGCCCCGGACTCTCCGCCGCGATCCATGAGGAATTTGGCATCCCCCTGCGGGATCTCCGCGTTCTGATTCTCGGCGGCGCGGGAGGTGCCGGTCGCGCCATCACGGTTCAGTGCGCCCTCAAAGGATGCCCCGCAATCACCATCGCGAATCGGAATCCTGCAAAAGGAGATTGCCTTGCGACCGAGATCCGAGAATCCCTCGGTACTGAAGTGGCGTCCATTGCTCTTGATCCGGAAGACCTCCGCGCAACGCTCTACTCCGTTGATCTGATCATCAATGCCACGCCGCTGGGCATGAAGGCAGACGATCCCTCCCCTCTTCCCGAGGGACTCCTGAGCTCACACCACCTTGTCTACGACACCGTCTACAGCGGCGGCGAAACGGCCTTGCTGAAACAGGCACGCTTGGCATGCGCCCGTTCCGCGAACGGCTTCTCCATGCTCCTGCATCAAGGAGTCCTCCAAAATACCGTCTGGTTCGGGGAACCCGCACCTCTTGAAACCATGCGGACGGCTCTTGCAGCGCTCAGGAGCTGAGCGTTTTCCTCGCCGCCACGCAGTCGCGGGCAATCTGTTCCTTTAACTCCTCGATTCCGGAAAACCTCTGCTCCGAGCGAAGGTACTTTACGAACTCTAGGGAGAGGTTTTCGCCCACAAGATTGGCGGAAACGTCAAAGATATGGACTTCCACCACAGGTGCTGTCGCCGAAGCGTCGACCGTAGGGCGAAGTCCGATGTTGCAGACTCCGGGCAGGATGGATTCGTTACGGTAGACTTTCACGGCGTAGACGCCGTTGGGGGGCAACTGCATCCCGGCGATATCCAGATTTGCCGTGGGGAAACCGATCTTCGATCCGAGTCCGGCACCCGTGACGACATTACCAGAAAGGATGAAAGCTCGACCGAGACATGCTGCAGCCTGATCCAGATCACCGGAAATGATGGCCGTCCTGATTCTGGTACTGCTGATCGGCGATCCCCCGGTCTCGACCGGATCAATTTGGATCACGTCGAAATTCCATTCCGCTCCAAGTTCGCGCAACCGGTCAACATCGCCCTCCCCTCCCTTGCCAAAGGACCACTGGCTACCGACACAGAGTGCGCGAAGGGGCTTGCAGGAAGTTGCCAGCGAAGCGATGAAATCCTTCGCAGGGACGGCAGCAAGCTCACTCGTGAAAGGAAGCAGAAGCAGGGCCGGGACTTCCATCTCCTCCAGCAGGGAGATTTTCTGAGCGTTCCGGGTCAGGAGCCTGGGGGCTTTCTCGGGACGAAGAAGGGAGGCCGGATGGCGGTCAAAGGTCATCACCACCGCCGTGCCTCCGCAGGAAGCAGCCTCCTCCATCGCTTGCCGGATCAGCGCCTGATGACCAAGATGAACACCGTCGAACGTCCCCGCCGCAAGGACAATCGGCCTCTTCAGTTCGGCAAGTTCCTCAATGGCTTTTAGAATGATCATCAGTTGAGTTTTATCCCGCAGAGACGCAGAGGCGCAGAGAATATTTCAAGAAATGCAGATGAACGAGAACTGGAGAGGTATCCCACTAAATCCCTAAATCATTCTGGTTTTTACTTTTCCCTCCTCCGCGCCTCTGCGCCTCAGCGGGCAAAAATAACCCTCTATGCCCCGCGAAGACGCGAGACCTGCGGGAGGGTCAGGAGCTTCGCCAGGATCTCCTCACGTGAGGCCGTCTTGAGTTGATCGGCGGGGAAGGCCATGTCGACATCGAACCGTCCCGACTTCGTGCGGCGAAGCGCATTG
>Ga0208379_1000297_pt1 | contig 23262 bp, 31 predicted proteins | sample CryBogCBE02Aug07_FD_184559 | JGI IMG/M metagenome (GOLD analysis project Ga0208379, IMG submission 184559) | Freshwater microbial communities from Crystal Bog, Wisconsin, USA - CBE02Aug07 (SPAdes) | ecosystem: Environmental > Aquatic > Freshwater > Lake | place: Crystal Bog, Wisconsin, USA... | reverse complement strand
ATATAAGTAATAAGCACCCCCTCAACCCGCACCTACGGTGACGGGTTGAGTGGTAGCTTGCCGAAGTTGGACCTTAGACGAAGTTGGACCTTAGACGGTGTGGGAACTCATAGGTTGGCGGAAAATAAACGAATCAAATTTTTTTCACCAAAACCGACTCCCGACCTAATTTTATTTCATTAAAAAGATTCCAATGCAACCTTCCCGCTTTCTTCAATATCCTTAACCAATTCTTGAAACAATTCGATTTGAGCATGATTCAATAACAGCTTGACCGGTAAAGATTGAATCAACTGATTAACTTTGGAATGATAATCGATCAGAGCTTTGGATATGGCAGCAACCGTTTGAGTTGAAGAGCGTTGAGCGGTAGTTGATGTCTGGGCAATTCGAGGAGAAAGACTACGTTCAAAGTCCTCAACATCCACAATATGTCCAGTTGAAAGACTACATTCAGAGGTTTGAAGATCTGCAATACTCAAAGGGGACCGCCTCAAAGGAGAAAAACCACAATCTAATAAAATAAGGAATAAACTGAAAACAATTACCACGATGAATTTCCCGGCGAAGATCTTCGGCAATAGTGGAAAGTTCACTAGCATCATCTGCAATAGGATGGTCAATAGGTGTGAGTGGTCTTTTAACCCGTTTAACAGCTTCGAGATCGTGCGTCTTCTTTGCCTCCATAGCCAATTTTTTTGAAGATGTTTCTTTGTCCATCATGGATGTAAGTATTTCACGACCTTCTTCTGTTTCAGTCTTGCCAATAATATCTTTAAGACCTTTACGAGCGAGAGAGTTAACCTATTAAAATGAACAAAATAATAAAAAATTTACCTTATAATTCAGGTCATCGTAATCAGGATCGGACTCGACAAAGCGTTTTAGAGCTGCGACAGAAGGTTTGGCGCCATATACCTTCCGCGTATCAGCAGAATCGACAAGGACTATAATTTCTTTCATCTGTTGTAGTCTTTAAAAATCAAAAAATTTGATCAAAATTTGCTCATAGCGTGTCGCGAATAGAAGCTTCTAGAACATTCTATTAAGGTTGAGGCGTTTTTTCTTTATTTAAAATCAATCATGAAACTATCTCTTTTCAATCGCACGAAGCCAGAATACATTGGATTGGACGATGGGATCACGTCTGCGGAATACGAATGCGAATGCGGCTCAATCAAGTTTGGGTTGCCATTGTACCTTGCGTTTATCTTTCCATGGTTGTGTATGGCTTTGATTGTGGTGTTTTACGGCAAGAACTTTTTCCGCAAATTGGCTTGAAATAAATTATGTTTCGTATCGCACACTATAATATCCGGTAAATGTTCCTGACGCCGGGGTGATTGTTAATGAGGTGGTGCTATTACTCATATAATCAATCCCTTCAGCAACTGCAGGGCCTGTAGTCGCATAATAACCACATGATTTAGTATGCAGCAAAATATAAGATGTCCCAGTGTACATAACAGTAAGACAGCATGAAACACCCACAGTATGATCCAAAACCGCGGTACTTGTTCCATAAAGATAACCCGAGGTTGAACTTGCAGCGTTGAAAGCGTTCAAAAATGAAATACCTGTGCCCGATGCACATCCAAATGTATATTGCCCCATTGCATTCACAGTAGTAATATTTAATTTTGTATCCACAGACGTCGTTCCATATAAATTAATTTTACAAACAGGATTGCTTGCATTAACAGTAAATGGGATATTGATGGAAGAACTTGCTGAAATGGTCGTGGTAGCATTATCGGTAGTTATTAAATCAGTTCCATTTCCAAAAAGGATTCCAGATGCCGATACATTTGTACCAATAAAATTGCGTCCAGCCGATGACATAATATTAAATCCGGATCCTGAGTTTTGATTGATTGTAGTGCAATTCAATGTATTTAAATTTAAAATACCCCCTGATCCACCAGAACCAGTAGTGATTATAGGATTGGCTGGAGTCGCGCCTAATAAAATATTCCCTGACGAAGAATCGAGTTGAGCAATTGATCCGTATAGTCTTGCAGGATAACCCGAGTTTCCAAAGGTATTTACAACACCATAAAGCAAAGAACAATAATTCCCATGAGGTCCGATTAAAGTGGAACAAGTAATATTTCCTCCAGATGAAGAAGATGTGCCATTATTAAAATCGGTAGCTGTGGTAGCAGTAGCAGCATTTCCCGTACACGACCCGGAAGACCCGGTTACATTACCCGTTACATTCCCCGTCACATTTCCGGTCACATTCCCTGTCAAGGGTCCTGAAAACGATGTTGCCGTTACTGTGCCTGAAACATTCACGTTGCCAGACACGGTTTCATTCCCGGTAATGGCCAATGTTCCTCCTGAGGGGGTAATGCTGTTGATGATGGAGGATACAGACGGAGCTGTGGGTGAAAATGCATTTAGTCCCGTTGTGGTTTTATCACCGACCAAGATATCTCCAGTACTCTTGGACATTTATATAACAGACGATTTTTCTGAGATGATAGGTGCATAAACATGTTCTTGTTGTCGATTGATGAAATAAAATATCAAAAACAAAACGATAAACAATATGATCATGATGGCACAAGGCGCAATATATTCATCCATTATACTATGAACAAACATTTTATTCATAGAGATACGGCTCACATGAGACCCAAAAGAGAAGGGTTGGATTATATCCGCAGAGTTAGTCAGGAACAATTCGATTTTCAAAGCAGCAAAGGGTACCGAAAACCATCAGTTGGACTCCATATTGTCCGTGGGCAAATCGCATCTCCCTGGGCAACCGTTCCTGGGTATACGACTTTTCAGGCATTGTCCGCATTAGCAGGATCTGCAGATTAATCGATTATGTATTTCAAATGACGTGTAAAGAAGCACAAACCTTGGTTGTGGCTATTTTTGAATTGATTGAAGAAATGATGAATGGTCCAATAGGTCAAATCCTGCGCGAAGAATTATGATGCTTATAAAATATGAGCCGATCAAAAATCAACAAAGCAAGATCGTATGCGCGTACCGCGAATCAAAAGAAAATTGATCGGATGAAGAGAAAGGAGATTTGGGAATTAAAGTACAAAGGACGTAAAGGCGGGTACGGCGTGAATGTGGCGAAGAGAAGCAATAAAAAATAATCTTGCTATCATATAAATGTCTTCTTCATTCAAATTTCATTCTGCGGTGCCGGAAGTGATTCCATGGCAAGCGCAATACAATTTCCCTTCTCAATCCAATAAGGTGAGAAAACAAACCGTGAAGTTGGTTCCCAAGAACGGGTACAGTTTTACCCAAAATCAAATTGTTCGTTTTGAATTTCCCGCAGATGGATATTGCAACATGCTGAACACAGCTTTGAGTTTTGATGTGAATACCAGCATTTTACAGCCAAGTACAACGATTACCGCCGGAGCGATTAGTGGTACTGCAACAACATCAGTAGTTCAAACAATTGGGGGTGCTGGAACCATACCTTTTTGTTCTTTGCCTCGAGGAGGGGCTCACAATTATTTTAAACGTGTTCGTGTCTTGTATGGATCCTTGGTCTTGGAAGATATTCAGGAATACAAAACATTGGCTCGTATGTTTACCGAAATGGGAGTTGAAAAATCGTACCAGGCCTCTTCTGGATCCATTATCGATGGTCATTCCGAATCCGCGATGCGTAATATTGGCAATCCTTTCGGGATTCAAATTCAAAACGATTCTACTAATGAAGTAGATGTTAATTTAATGAGCAATGCCCTGGTAAATAATTTACTGGTTCAACAAGCTCAAATCGGAGGACCGATAAGTGGAGGAGTTTTCACCACAACGGGAACCCCTGTAGTAAATACTCCAGCAGTAACGGGGGCGTCCCCAATATTTACCGATATTGCAGCGGATGGAACGTCTGTCGCGAGTGGAAACACCAATGTGACAAGAACATTCACGATTCAATTGTTGACTGGTTTGACATCTTTGAAAAAACTTTTGCCTTTGAAATGGATGGCTTCTCAATTGGTGATTGAATTGACGATTGCGCCTGTAGCGGAAGCATACATTTCCAATTTATTGGTTGCACCAACAATTACTTTGCAAAATATGAATATGGTGACGGAATTATTGGAATTTGATTCGTCATACGATTTGGCCTTTTATGAAGGCTTGAATCAACCTACGGGAGTTCCTTTAAAATTTACTTCTTGGCACTACCATCAATTTGCCATTACCGGAGCAACACAAACGTATCAGATTCATGAACGTTCACGGTCCGTCAAATCTGCATTTGCCGTGATTCGTCAATTAACCCCATTATTGAATTTTGATGCAGATTGGTTCTTTCATAATTTAAATGATAATTATCAAAATAATCCTACGCCTACGACAACTGCCACACTCGCAACTGTTTTTACACCCAGTGGTAGTTACAGTACAACCCCAACAATATCTACATCAGGAGTCAATGCAATCCAGTTTCAAAGAGGTGGATCTTCTACTGGAGCAACACAGCTTGCATTGACTGGAAACACCGCAGCCAATGCTGTAGCGATTTTGAATGCGTGTCAACCTGTTCAACAATACCAATGGCGTATTGGAGGTCAATATTATCCTGCTCAACCTGTACGTGTAACGACTGCATTGGGTGCAAATGCCAACAATGCCATTGCCCGAGGAGAAGAAGCCTATTTGGAATTGATGAAAGCCGTCAATTCATTGGGTGATTGTACTGTAAGTGGTGGTATTCATTTCTGGAATTATACCATTACGGGTACGAATGGGGTCAATGGTGAAGGGTCCAAGTTTATTATGGGTACTTCTTTTGAAACTCCAGGATTGGGTCCGGAGTCGGTAAACGGAATCAATGCGGAAGAACAGTCCGATTTGGCATTGACCATTTATGGCAATCAAGGAGGTGCGGTTGTCACAGATACCAAGACCGCCAAGAAATTAGAAGTGTTTGTCAACTTTGATTGTCTTTTACTTGTCCGAAATGGCAATGTGGTCGATTTGGTTTTATAATTATCAAGTCTTTATTTAAATGGAATTGAATTCATCAATTAAAACGGTCGATGTACTGTTTGAAAGCAACAATTCCGCCAATGGAAATTCCGATAACCCGCGATTTGAAAATTTAAAACAATTGGGGTTAGAAAGTGTGGTCGGGTACCAGTTTTTGTTTGCCAATGTTCCTTTTGTGTACAATGTAGTGGATGCTACGCAAAACCAATTTTATTTTTCCGACTTGACCAATACCAATGTTTTGGTCACATTACCCGTGGGGACTTATACCGCCACCCAATTACCTGCCATTTACCAGCAAGCTTTGAAAACTGCAGGGGTTACGACTTTTGCCAAATACAGTGTTTATTATGATACAGTAACCAACCAGTTGGTCTTTTTTGGTAGTGCGGATGGATCGGCTCCAATTACATTTACCATTTCAACCGTTACCCCCAACAATATCGGTTTGTACGATGTATTTGGCATGAATCCTCAGCAAGTATATACTGCAAGTCAGGCTGGAAGCAATAAATTATTGTACAATGGAAGTTTATCAGGTGTTCCATGGAGCGGTACGACAAATCCTTATTATATTGCCTCGTCGTATACTGCATCTTTAAGCGGGCCCAATGAAATGTACTTGCATTCGGACTTGTCCTCGCAATTCAAAACCAATGGGTTGGTGACGGATACGATTCAACCTGCCAATACCCCTGGAACAATTGGGTCAGGTGATGTGGTTGCATTTTGGCCTGTCAATACAGTCAATTCGGGGGTGATCCGTTTTTCGCCCAATTTTCAAACCCCGGTAAAATCAGGCAATAGCAACAATATCAATAATCTGCAATTTTATCTTACCATTGGAACACAAATCGCTTACAGCAATGCCAATCAATACGGAGTGGAAGCCACCAGTGCTGGATCAGAGCCCTTGTTTACCCCCTATTTACAATTGGGAGGCACCAGTTGGCAAATTGGAATCCGATTCTTTGTCCAGGGCGATCAACTTATTCAAGAGACCGATCAAACCATGCGATCAACCAATCCTGGAAGTCAGCAACCACCTCGATTCACTTACCCTGGATTCTTCGACCAAGCTTTCCCCAATAAACGAAGAGCCTAAGGTGGTAGTTTGTGCATGCAAAGATTGTCAGGAAATGAAAGAGAAACCCCGAGTGGCATACGGGCCTACGATGAAAGATTATTTAGACATGTTACCGGATTTTATACGAAATAATCTTTAATTAGGTAAATGGTAAGAAAAGCAACCAAAATTTTAAAGGCGTTGAAAGAGTTACCGGATACTCCTCCTGAACCCATTGAAGAATCCGTGGTTGAATTGGAAAAAGAACCTGAACCGGCTCCCGAACCTCCTGCGCCGCCCGCACCTGTGGTTGAAAAACGCAAACGCAAAGAAAAAGATCCGATTGCGGAAGAATTGAAACGTATGCGCAAAAGCCAGGAAGATGCACAACATTTATTGGAAGCTCGTTTGGAAGGGTTGATTACCCGCAAATTCATTGAAATCAAAAATTTACCTGCTCCGCCGGCAATCAAGGAAATTATTCGGGAAGTACCGGTGTACAAGGAAAAAGAAGAAGATTTTTCAGGGTACTTGACACAGGAAGAGGAGAAACCGGTTGAAAAACCTCGGTTGTACAATAAAATTTTTGGTTGATTTATTTTCTAAAGTTATACCATGGCAGATATCAAAGTAATTGAACCCAAAAATGTCAAGGCTCATCCCGAACCGCGTTTTGAAACATGTCCTCGTCATGAGTTTAGCATGTTGCTCATTGCACCCAAGGGGTCCGGAAAAACCAATTTGATATGCAATTTGTTGCTCAACCATTACAAGGGTTATTTCCATCAAATCTGGGTTTGTTCACCCACGGTGGTTTCCGATGAAAAATGGGATGTGGTCAAGAAAACCAAAAATATCTTGATTGAAAACAAAAAATTGGAACGAATCGCCAAAAATGTTCCACGAGGTCGAAAAGTACCACAAATTGTAGGAAAATCGGCGGATAAACCGCAAAAAGAATTTGACGGAATCATCCCCGAAGAAGACTTTTTTGAGCACATGGAAGATATTTTGCCTCGGGTCCAGGAACAAAAAGAAATTATTGAACAGTTGCATGAACGAGGAATTGAACACCATAAACAAGTAGCTGATCGGATTTTGGTGATTTTGGATGATCAAGCGGGGGCTTATCCTTCCGGTACCACCCGTAACCCCATGTCCAATTTTTGTATCAAACACCGACATACTTCCACATCGGTTATTTTTGTGACACAAGCTTACAAAATGATCCCCAAATCCATTCGGACCAATTGCAACTGTATGATTTTGTTTCGAATTCCCAACTTGAAAGAATTGCAAGTCATTTACGAAGAAAACCCGGAAGGGTACAATGAACAAGAATGGATGCAATTGTATGACGAAGCAACATCTGAAAATTTCAGTTTCTTGTACATCAACAACAAATTTCCCAAGGGACAAACCATGTTTAAAAATCTAGACACTCCTTTATTCAATAAAGCTACTTTGCCCGTTTAGATCGGCGCGTGGGTTCAGCAGATTTTTCCGCTTTGCGTTTGGCTATATTGGCCGCTCTCGTTTCACGTCCCTTGCGTAATGCTTCCATGCGTTTTTCTTTCGCGGCAGCCTTGAGTTTTTCATTTTCATGGTATTTTTCCATCGTCACACCACTCCCCAAACCAATTCCCATTTTGCGAGGTTTATACTTGAGGGGTTTGATTTCATCTCGCAATTCCTTGATGGGTGCTTTGATATACGCCTTGACTTCCGAGGCAATGGCACTGTGTTTCGCTTCTTTGGATCCATCGTCCAAATGACGTATATCTTTACGCGATCGAGATTTCATACTTAAACTTTCCCATTCTTCCAACGTTTTCTTGGTTTTCTTGTTGTGCCGCTCGATATCACGTTTTAAATTTTTTAATTTGTGCAAGGCGATTTGAGGTTTGCCAACTTCTACTTTTTCGCCTATATGAGGAGGTCGTGATTGCAACAACTCTTCAAAAATTTCCTTGTTTCGACCTCTTAATGTTTCACCCTTTTTAGCCGTCAAACCGGCTTTTTTAATAAATTTTTTGGGGTCCATGTTTTGTATAAATAACCGATTTTTATTGATTTTGTCTCATCTCCACCAACACATGGCGATAATAATGCATATGAATCTCCAACTGAATTATTTGCAAATAGGGTCGGAAGGTGTACATTTGCCGATGAGAATCCAATGGGGTTTTAAAACTATCTTGAAGAGGGATCCATTCCTTCGGGGTGTGAATTAGACCCATTTTTTAAAGAAGAAAATTGTTTCTCGTGCAATTCCTTGAATTGGCTCAACCATTCTTCAAAACTCATGTCCAAGGGTCGAGAAAAATAATTGGCTACACAATGAGAACACATGTAATAACGGCATTCCAACAAAGAACTAATGGTCTGAAAACAAAATCGGCACCTCATACTCTTTATTGACGAAAAAACGCCTCTTCCAAAATTCTTGTCCATTGAGGCGTAATTCTCATTTTTAAAAAATGCTTTTGTTACCGAAAGAAATTTGGGATGAAGTCGCCGTTCAATCATTGAAGCAGGATGTAGAAGATGTGTTTACACGGGGGAAAATGGGTACTCGTTTTGACTCTTTGATGGTGGCACACAAGTACGACGAAGCAAATCGAATGTGGTGTCTTCGTCAATTCACTCTTCTTCATCTTCCTTCTCTCATTAAAAAGGCTCATTCGATGGATTTGAATAAATGGTGGTTTGTCGATTTTATTGAAAACCGACGTATCAAGTACAAAAACCCAATGGCGAATATTTTGTGTGCGGAATTGGTGAATCGTCTTCGTCTTGGCACATCTCGTGATTGGTTTCATAATATGTGGGATCAAGTTTTGGACGAATGGATAGTGGAACAACCGAAGGAAGAAAATGTGTACTTGCGTGCGGAAAGTAATCGATTTTTAACGGTCTTGGAGAATTTCTGCGTAAAACGTCCCGAATACGTTAATTGGGTGAATCCGTATTCTCTTTGGGTATCTGAAAAAATTTCGATTCCTCGTCTTTCCATCGACTCGTTAAAAGTTTGGTTTGACCAAGAAAATTTTCATTCTCAAATGTCGGATAGTTTAGAAGGGAGATATGTGATTGGTCTTAGAAAACATTTTGCTTTCGTTCCGAATAAGCCTATTGGTATGAAGAAGTTTGATGAATTTGCGGTGATGATGGAGATGATGGATATATTTTGGGGTGAAGATCAAAAACGGTCTGAGAACAATCGATTGTTTGAAATTTGTCCGAGAGAGTATTATGATTGTAATTATGATTATGATTCAGATGACGAATTTGGGTTGTGGCAATTAGAACCATCCATGGCCTGGCAATGGTCTGGTAACGATGGGTTTGAATTTGTGCAAGAATGATGAGCTTATCATTCTTTAAAATAAAAGATGTGTGCGACGGCTAATTTTAAACCAAGGATCCTATTTTATTGATACGCATGATTATTCAATCACACACACTCTCTGAAAACGGACCTCCACCATCAATTCTTCCGCATACTGGTCAAAATCCACCATGATGGTTTTCTTGGAGGTATGCATGCGATCAATCTCCATCATATACTCCATACCACAATACCCATATTGACGCCAAATCGATGCAATCACAATCCATCCTTTGCGCAAAACATGTTCCGAAGATGTACTTTGAATCTTTTGAATTCGATCCATAAAACGTACCGTTTCCACAATCAGCTCATGATCATCTTGAGTCATTTCCTCTATCGCAATCAATCCATTTTCAATAATATACCAAAAGCCACAGTGCCCTTGTGTGAATCAGCGAGATCCGGCGCATAACAGCTCAATTCGAACGTGATGTACATTTTTTCTCAACCTTAAAAACAACAACAAAGAGGCGTAATAAAAAATGCAAACTCCTCAGTCATCGGGAACGGAATCGACTCTCAGTGCATCCTTGTTTGATTCGCCTGTTTTGAGACCGACTGAATTGATGCCGATGCAAGTCAGTGCTTTGCGATTAAGTGGCAGGTACATTTTGAAATGTTTGATTCAACCCTTAGATCGTTGTATGCCTGGGAAGGTTTGGAATTCAATCCTCAATTGGAATCATGCTGGCTTCATGTCAATTATGTGGTAATTGAAGAATTGTGGGTGAATCGGGACTCCGTTGTGCAGATGGGGTCCTCATTCCCTGATCGAGAGAATTTGACGCATATTCGGACTTATCTTCCTTGGTTACGCCGATTGAAAATCATGTATCCTTGGTTAAAGTTTATTTGGTCATTTCATCGCAATCCTACAGATTTGTTTGCTGAAGGGACGTTTTGGAAATCGTTGGTGGATATGATTTATGATCATGGGCGGGACTTGTTTGGTATGTTCATTATTTTTGATTCATTTGGTAGATGGAGTGGAAATGAGCGAGACGTTGGCCCGGATCGTACAAGAATTTTTTGGACCTCATACGGATACGGTTGTGCATTGGCCTCCACTTTCGACTTTTGAAATTTGGGTTCGTTTAAAAGGATCGTCTTTTGATTTGCGCAAGTACGCTTTTGTATCTTATTTTGTGGTGGAAAGCCATGGGTTTATGGACAAGCACAATTCGGATTTGTTGCGTGTTCATCGTACTTTGACGCAATTGCAGCAGCAAGGATTGGATATGAAAAAGATTGTTTTGGACATTGTATATTTTTTGCTAAAATCATTCATGAAATAGGATTGTCATCGCGAATACGAGTGCCAAGCCAAACGTAAAAACAAGATTCAATTGATGCATGATTTTGAATTGGGCGGATTGGCCTATTCGTATTACACGCACGATTTCCCTTGTGTTTCCGGTATGGATATGATTACGATGGCTTATCGTCATGTGGCCGAATAGCCTCCCAGGCAAGGTGGAAAATTTTGGTTTGTTCGGAAGTCGCAGTCAAACGATAATAAAGGGCTTTAAAAGGGGTTGTCCAGTGATACGCAGGTTTAGGTCTGGCCATATGCATTTGCAAAATATGAGCCTTGATTTGGGTTTTCAATTCTTGATCCCGTTCTTGTTTTATACGGTACAAGTCCAGCAAGTTTTGCATATTATCGTCTTAGTATGAAAAAAGAAAAAAAGAACGTCGATTTATTTGTTATTATAGGGATATAATATTCAATGAAACTGTTTTTTAAATATTTTATCTTGATGTTTGTACAATGAAGCAAACATTCCTCCAGCTGGAGTGACTGGAGCGCCTGCTGATTCTGGTTGATCCGGTTGAGGTTTAAAATCGCTATTTCTTTCTACCGGCAACAGTCCTTTTTCTTTTCGCCATACATTATACGTATCCTCCCATAAAAATTTCCAACTAGTTTCCGTCCAACCTCCATATTCTCCACTTAAATTAAACAAAAACGTATACACAGATTGAGGATCACTGGCCTGCGTCAATAAAAATTGGATTAATTTATCTTGAATAGTTTTCAATAACTCTGGGGTTTGTAACAATTGCAATACTTCTGCACTGTAAGATTTTGCGATTTCTTTTTGAGCACTTTCTAAATCGCACCTGTTTTGATTCATTTTTTCCAATTCTTCTACGGTAGGATATTTTTGAGGATCCGCAAACGCTTTTTTTAAAGCGTCAAAAGGAATATTGGGATACGTGGATTTCCATAAATTGTATATCCCATACGACCGCTGGTTTTCATCCAATTCCATCCACTGATAATAATTTAAATTTGTATTGCCTGAAATACAGGAAGGAATAACATAATCAAATTCCCCTCCAATCACAATACCTGCTACCGTATTATCTTTGGGATGTCTTTGAAAAATAAATTTGTATTTGGAACTTTGTTCCGTATCATTCAATATCGTAGGAACTTCAATGTATCGAAGAATTTTGTTGGTTTGGGAATCCAATTCCTCAGGCGGAATATAATAAACATTTCGTTTATCCGTATAAAATACGGGTATAAATAAAATAGGGAGAAAGGTTTCAAATTTTTCACGGACCAATACGTAATTTTTGTAGATGGGATTGTTTTCTTTTTCTTGAGTCGTCATCAAGACATAATGTAAATTGTCTGGTGGTTGAGTCAATAGGGTGTCAATATGACGTATATGGGGTACTCTATGACCATCTTTCTCTGCAAATTCATGCTTTACCCATAAAGAATTGTCTACATTGCGACCATAGTTGGGGTCGTCGCCGGGTTGAGGAGGACCCCACCAACTCTGTACTTCTTGCAATGTATTGTAGGGTGTGGATATAGTCGCAGTATGTTCGCTTTTACGAATTCCGGAAGTATATATTACGTAATTTTTTTCTTCTACGTCCATGGTGAAATATTTGGGCCAATTGGCGACATCTTCTTCTTCATGTTTTTTATTATTCCAAGAGATTAAATCATAGAAAAAATTAAACCCGTCGTAAAATATTTGAAGAAATATTATAGTTTCTCCAACCATTTTCAGCGCGAGCCCTGCAATTTTCGTTCCAATCAAAGCACCGCTTGCTAATTTTGATGATATTTGGGATGCCCCCGCAACCAAACGACTTGCTGTGTTTTCTATCTTTGCCACATTGGCTACATTTACAGGAATATTATTGGGAATCCCTTGACCGGATTTAATAAATGTTGCTCCTGAAGATGTACGGGTTATGGTTGAAGTTGCCGGTTTTCCTTTCAATTTGGAAAATTCAGGTTTTAATTTGCCTTGCGCGTACGGAGATTCAATTGAATGTGCATGAGGTAATTTGGAATTATAAGGACGTACGACCACCCCTTTTCCGCCAATCAATGAATTGCTAATAGGATCTCCTGCCGTTACAATGGTTTTGACTTTGACATTGGTATCGACATGATTCCCACCCAATTCGCTAGGACTCGCACCCGCATTGAATACGGTGCCTTTAACACCTGTTTTGGAAGAAACATATCGTGCGATGGTGCCTCCCAAGGAATGACCTGCAACAGTTACATTTTTCGACCCATAGTCTTCAATTAGCTTTTTGGTTAATTTTTCAGCATTTTTAAATCGAGCATCTGCTCGGGATCGAGCTACGATTTTTACGTCGGTCTTGATATCAGCCTTTTCATCTGTACCTCGAAAACTAATAATCACTTTTCCTTCCTTGTTGATAAATACTTTTGTATTTTCATTAGACAAGGTATGATCTAAATCGTATCCATAAATCGAACCGGGATTTTTTTCGTAAGCTGCTGAAGCAAAATGTTCATATGCACGATCCGAGGTGTTTAATTTATAATTAGCCGTTTTGATATTTGCGGCTTTATCAATCGCCTCCTTATTGCCTTTGGTAAACTCGGACACCTTATTTAACGAACGGGAAATGGCGTTTTCAGTTTTACGTACGCCGCTTCCCCCTTTGGTTAATATTGCTCCTGTATCACCAATTTCTACTCTTTTTTTCTTTTCCTTTTCACCAGACTCTACTTTCATTCTTTTTAATTAAACACCGATTTTTTATAAAAAATCGCCATTAAGATTAATGGAACAATATGCGGCACGTTACCCCACGGTGGAATACCGAAGAGCTCAACCGGGAAGCAAGGGTTTAAACAAACATTACAAGGCACATCGTATTCAATTTTTTGGGCACAAAGGGATTTTGAAAACCACCTTTCAAACCATTCATCGCAACCCTTCTGTTGGGTTGTATACGGATCAACGAGGCATTCCTTCTTTTGCATATAAAATACCCAATGGAAAAATATACAAGACTGCTCCTCAAATGGATAAAATTCCGAGAGGTGGCAATGTGCCCAGAGTAGTCGGTACAGTAGGCGATGAGTTCAATGATGTGACAAACGTGCCTATTGCTTCTACTGTGCAACCCACATCACAACCTGCACAAGCATCAAATGCTACCGAACAATTGCAATTGTTGCAAAACAATGAACTTGCTCAAGATGCCGTAAGTGCCGATCAAGCTTTGCATGAACAAGCTCAAGAAGCCTATCCATCTCCTGAACCCGAACGTCCGGATAATGGATTGTCCATGATTCACAGTATCGTTTCAGGAGGAAGAAGAGTGATTCAATATGCTCAGGACGCGATCGCCACGCACACAACAGCTACGCAACCTGAACAGCCTTATGGAGGTCAACGAAGACCCGATCCTGCAACAGGAGGAGGGCTCAATGAAGGTTTGGCATTTAACAATGATGTCGCCATTACCGTTCATCCTGGAAACCAAAATGTTCGACAGGAACATTTTCAACCTCCCCCATCCGCCCGTCAAGAACAAACGGACAACAATGCAATGGAAGTCGATCAACAATTGCCAAATGAAACCAGTGTCAACATTGCTTCTTTACCAGACGCCAATGATCAATCCTTTTCATCCTCCAATTATCAATCTGCAGAAAGTAGTTCTACCGTTTCACCGCGTGAGGGCAATGCAGCGGAGATTATTTCTCAGGCAAAAACCAATGCTGATTTGCACGAAGTAGGCAAAAGACTTGGTTTGATTGCACCAAAGAAGAAAATCAAGAATCATAAGGCTTTGAAAAAATTTTACAAGGAGCAAATGTAAGTATTGTTTTTCTTATTGCATTAATTGTCTAGAAAGTCCAACCGAAAGTGAATCCGGTAGTGATGAATCAGAATTTTCGGATTATACCCCGCCATTTTTATTGAAACGGACCATTTACAAAGAAACCAATTTATTCAAACAAGCTGCTAAAGATGTCTTTCAAAATCCGCAGTTTCAACAAGTACTAAATAAGGCAATTTTACCCATTGTAATTGTTTATGCAACCACAGCATTCGAGCACATGGTGACCGAAATGGAAAAATATCCAAAATACAAAGATATGGCAAAAAAGTTGAGGGCAATCAATTATGCAGCTAAAAAGATAAACAAATTTCTCCACCCGACAGCTGCAGATTTTGCTGAAAATATCGAGTTTGTAGCAGAAAACAACGGTACAGTTTTTGATGCATTTAAAATGACTGCGTCCAAAGCGACATTACGTACAATACTGGATGTTTTATTCAAAACCATGTTGCCAACTACCGGATCCCGCATAGCAGATTTACTGGTACAAGCAACAATTTCCATAGGGTCAACATTGGCAAGTGAACAATTGGATGCGCTTCTAAACAAAGCCGCTTTGACCATTTCACAGGAAGTGCCTGATATAGGAGTGACAGAAGTGAATAATGTATTGCTTACTGTCTTGGAAGCAGCTCGCGCCGTATACAATTTGGATTTGCGGGATTATTTTGACCCCAATATTTTTGGATAATAATCGTACAATTACATCAAATGGCAACATTGAAAAGCAATACCTTGTTGAAGCCAAAGAAAGATCAAACTTCTTTTATTACCCATGAACCTCATTCGTTTGCGGTACAAAGCGAACCTTATTTAGGGGAAGAAAAAATGAAACAGGCTCAATTGGACGACAAGACCAAACTTTTTCAACAGTATTACCAGGGAAAAGTCAACAAGATCTTTCAGCCTGATTTGTATGAGGAGTATTTGGGCGGAAAACGCCCTACCGGTTCGCCTTTGCTTGCTGCATTGCATGATGCCCATAAATCATCTTATTTGACTCCTTTACCTGCTTCAGCGTATGAACGACAAATTGATGTAGACAGTAAATATATCCGTGAAGGGCATTACAAATATGGTGCGCAATAATCGTTTCTTTAAATAAATGTATTTGACGCAAACGTATTTGAATTTATCCTTGTGTATTGAATTTCCTTTCATGACCCCCATTTGTGAAGTGAATACCTTTCACCCCGACAATCTGGATTATCATCATTGGGAATATGTGCAGACCTACACCACACAAGAATGTCAATTGAATGCCGCCTGGCATTTGGAACGGATTCAGGAACGGGTCCCTAATTATATTCAATCCGCGCCCATTCAAAAACCAACGTCTACCCTCGTCTACGTGATTGATACTTGGGTCGATATCGATCACCCCAATTTTCAGAACCGGGTATTTCGAGGTCCTTCGTTTGCTACGGGTCAAAATGGTCATGGTACGCATGTAGCAGGATTAATTACAAGTGCCAATTTTGGGGTCCAGAAGAATGCGTCCGTATGCAGTATTCAGGTATTGGACGGAAATGGGGCAGGATCTACAACCCAGGTGCTGCAAGGAATGAGTGCCGCTTACCAGGATTGGATTGCCCGTAAAAAACCCAAGGCCCTGATCAGTATGAGTATTGGCGGTGGCACATCGCCTCTATTGAACGAGGCGGTCAATTCTCTGTGGTTTGCAGGTTTACCGTCCATTGTAGCCGCGGGAAATTCTCATGTCGACGCGTGCTTTGCTTCACCTTCAGGAGCTCAACATGCCATCACAATTGGGGCAACGGACAAAAATGATCAGTTTGCAGGATTCAGTAACTATGGTCCTTGTGTCACACTCAATGCGCCAGGAGTCGATATTCATTCTCTTTATCCCAATAACCTGGAAGCCATGATGAGCGGTACATCCATGGCAACACCCATTGTCAGCGGTATCGCTGCATCCATGAATTGGAATTCCGTAGATGATTTGAAAATGCAATTGCTTTCCCTAAGCACCAAACAATTTATCCATCAAATACCCAATAACACAGTCAATTTATTGGCTTTTGCGTTCCCGCCCGAAATCTGTCTCAAACCAAATCCGCCTTTTGCAATACAAAACTAAGCCCACCCACAAATGCTCCACTGTCATTTTTACGAATCCATGGTTTGAGAACGACGCTGATACGGTTCAAGCGATGATTACGAACACGCCAAATATCCTGTTCAGGATCGGGACGTTCAAGCATTTCTTGAATAAAGTCTTCTACGATCAAAGTACACTCTTGTTTGCGAATGACAAATGGCACCGTAGCAGGAGGCTGTCTATATAAAGTTCTGGGCCAACCAATCTAAAACATTTAAAAATAAACAATAAAACTTACTTGAAAACAATCTTCAACAGAAGTTTCAGGACCTGTCACTTTGGTTTGAAGCAATGGTTTCCAGTCCACAGACAACTTGACTTTTTCACTGCATTCTTTTTTGATTTGATCGTACAAGTTTTCGATATGATTTACACATTTTGGGTTCATGCGAAGAAAAAAGTTGTAATTGTCGTACATGTTTCCCGGTACATGGCCAATTTCCGCATCTAAACAATCAACAACAATCAACCAATTTACTTGTAAAAGCCAATTCAAAAGGATCGCCGTCTCCGTTGGTACACTTCAATGGGAAAAAATTGCGTTTGAGTTTTTGATCCCATACTTCCTGGTTGTCGTTCAAAATCAATTTGGTTCTGTTCATCTTTTTTAAATCAAGAAAGAATGCAGAAGATTTGCGCTTTTATACCCGTGATGACTCATTTTTACGTCATACCAATAGTTCCATAAAAGGATAAACAATTTTATCCTAATTTGGATACAATAATTTCATTCAAAATGGGTAAAAATGAGGTTTTATTTTCATCTGTGAATATATGAATCGAATCACCTTGGAACAGTATCGTCAACGCTTTGAGCAAAATCGGGGCGTAGGAATCCACGAATTACTTGAACGATACGACCGTCTTCATATTCATTTTCAAGATCGGGCCTTGATCGGTCAGCGTCTAACGGAAACCTGGATTATGACTGTCCGTGCCGGACAAGAAGATTTGGAAGCGGTTGTGGCTCAAGTACGTGCTTTTTATGAATCTCGAATTCCGTTTATGGAACGCAATGTGCATCAAACCCCTCTTGGTACAATTGCAATCACTTCCTCTTCTCAAGTAGAAATCAATCTCGTTACCTCCTACGATCCTTCGTATCAGCAAATCATGGACCGTCTTATGGCAGTTATTCAATCAGGCTTGGATCGAATCGAGGTGGCCAATCTGATTTTCACGTACTCCAGCCGTCTCAATCCTCGAGGTGGAATGTCAGGGTCGAACGAAATGATTTATGGTGCTCGCGATACGGATGGAGGCCCCAACGAGGAATGTTTTGGTCGGTCTTTGCTGTTTCATCTCTTGAAATTTGACGAAACTCGTTTAATCTTGGCATGTACTGAAAATCGTCGTAAGAAAACCGTCGTTGAAATTTGCAAAAGCCTCAATGAAAATCGTTCTCATTTCATCGTTTCTGCGTTCAATGAATTAAAATCGCTTGTGGATATTTCATGGTCTCAAACCTCAATTACTCCCGAAACCTTGAAAAAAGTCGTAACCGTCTTTCCTACCATTCAAATCGTTGTATTTTACGATCATAATCCAGAAAAGGTACAATTCTGGGAACGTGGAGCTCAATTCAATGACAAGACGAGAACTTTGGGTTTGATATACATTCAACGTCAGCTTCATGTTCGAATCATTGAAAATTGGAAGAAGCATTTTCGCAAAAATACGGTCGAACTTTGTCATATGTGCCTGCAAGTCTTTCCGAAATTAAGGGTTGCTAAGGCAATGGTACGTGAACGAGGTCAATACATGGAAACCCATACGTGTGGAGAATGTAAAACTTTTATTGTCCCATTTCACAACTGTATAGCGATCAAATGTACAATCTGTTGCCGCCCAAAGTCTGTTTGTGATGAGTATGCAAAAGAAGAACCTCCCCGCGATGACGATGCAGACCCTTTATTTTGTACTGAATGTGGACACGTCGGCGAATCGAATCAATGTATCACTTTTCATCAACTTGCAGGTAAAATGTGTAACCCGAAACGATTTTCATGCCCTACTCCAAACTGTCCTTTTATTGGAACTCGAAAATCATTGAGCGATCACGTCTGCGGAGAAAAAATGTGTGACAAGTGCAAATGTGCTCGTCCTGATGGTCATTCGTGTTTTTATCCTCGCACCAGAAAAATAACTCGGTTGGGCGAAGATGGAGAAAATGCAAAGAAGTTGGTATTTTACGCTTTTGATTTGGAGGCTGTTTTGAAGAAGACGGGTGAATCGCGTAGAGTACCTTTTTCGGAAAAAGATCCTTTGTCAGGTGAATTCGTCACGGTTTTTTGCGATATGGATGTAACCCTGCATGAAATCAATTGTATCGTGGTCCAAGAAATTTTGGTTGATAAGAAAGGAAAAATTGATGAAGAGGTATTTTTTATTTCGGTTATTTAACTTTTTTAATAGGATGGTACGGAACCTTTGCTTTTTCGGACATTTGAGGCGTTTTATGACTGGACGCAAGAATTACCAGACGATGTGACCCATTACTATTTCTTCGCCCATAACAATGCTCGATATGACGGCCGGGTATTGTACAATGCACATACCCATTATACAGGAATTGGTCCTCAGGTTTCATGGGGTGGTCAGAGGGTTTTGGAATTGTTTTTCAAGCATCCCAATCAAAATACTCGTATTTCGTTTCGCGATTCCATGTTTCATATCAATGGGGCTCTCAAGAATTTCGCTTCGACATTCAATTTGCAGGAAGGTGAAAAAGGCTTCTTTCCGTATCATCTTAATCAACAGGTCAATGAAATTTTTCCCGATATTCCTGACATTCATCATTTTGAACCTGCCGGTATGACCGAAAAAGCATACCAGGAATTTTTGCAGTGGTATGAAACAAAGAAAGGTCAACCGTACAATGTCGACGACGAATTGGTCAAGTATTGCAAGCAAGATGTATTGATTTTAAAGTGGGGTTTGGAGACGTATATTCAAAGTGCTTTGGATGAAGGGAGTTTCAATCCTCTTTTCAAGTTGACGACTGCTCTTTATTGTCTTGCCACGTACCAAACTCGTGATTACAATCCAAAGAAATATCCTATTTACCCGACCCCGAAGGATATGGAAGAATTTATCAAAAAAGGGTTTCATGGAGGTCGTACGGATGTTCGTTGCAGGTATTATAAACCGCGACTTGATGAAAAAATATTGTACATTGATATCGTTTCCTTGTATCCGACCGTTCAAATGTTTGATCCGATGCCGTACGAGTATCCTTGGTGGGCGAAAGAAGCCGAACTTCATGTGGATACTTTGAAGGACTTTTTCGGGTTTGCGGAAATCGATTATGAAGTGTTGGCATATCATTTTCATCCTGTGAATACGTTCAACGTGGAAATCGATGGGTCCAAGAAGTTACAAGCGGATTTATTGGACCATGCTCATGTCGTTGTCGAATCCCCAAAAATTCAATGGATGTTGGATCGCCCTCATCAATATCGTATTACCAAGGTGCACAAAATTCTACACTACAAGAAAACAAATGATATGTTTACTTCGTACATGAATCATGCTTTGAAGGAAAAGTGTTTGAATAGTATGAATTTGGAAGGAGAAGATGCGATTCGTCAAGCTGAAATGTATCGTGATCGGAGCGGTGGGAAATTGGACTTTGTTCAGGAAGTACGCCACGGAAAAGTATTCAAGAAAAATCCTGGACGTAAATTGCTCGCTAAACTTCAATGCAATAATTTATGGGGCAAGTTTGGTCAGCGTGATATGGAAGAGTATTGCACCGTGAGACGTCTGAATCCTCACGAGTTTCATATGGCTTGCCAGTATGAAAAAGAAGGGACGCTTCGATTCGTACAACCTCCTATTTATCAGCGTAACAATGGGAATGCTGAAAATGATGGTCAAGAATACTTTTTGTGCGCTATGGACGGAGAAATGAAGAATGCTATTACGGCTCGCGCGGGCGGCGATTCACAAGGTGATCCTCCAATTCGATCGATCGCTGTTGCTGCCATGGTAACGGCTCATGCTCAACTTCGTCTGTTGAAAGCCATGGAAGTATTGGACGACCGCGTTTTGTATCACGATACGGATTCCATCGTCTGCGTATTGCCTGTCAATGAAAACTTGCCTCCTGAAATTATCATCGGGGAATGTCTGGGTGAGTGGGAATTGGAGCATCCTTCAGGCAAAGAACGTCGTATCACGGAATTTGCAGCGATCGGTCCGAAAGCGTACGCTTTGAAGATTGAAATGGAGAATGGATCATTCAATGAAATTATCAAGGCAAAAGGGTGCAATATCACGGCGCGTCGAAATGCTCATGTGAATTTTGAAGAGATCGCATTGCAAGCAAAAGGTTTGAAGCCGGAAACGTACGTTCAAAGTTTAAATATGACTTATAAACGTCGTGAGGCTACAATGAAGAGTCATATTCAAGGAAAAATCATTCGACCTACAAAATTGAAGGGTGTGCAGTCGGGGTTTCGGGTTTTGCCTCATGGGTATGAACGTTTTCGTGAAGGGCGGTTGGCGTTTGAACGGTATGGTACGTAAAGTAATCCGGTTTTTCATGAACTAGCGGTGTATTGGGGAGAGAAGAATAAAATTCTTTGATTTTCTTTTCAATTGTACTTGAACTCGTTGAGGGTGGAGGATCGTCATTATCGGTACGTACATCTCCATTGGGGCAGCAAATACATTGACACCAACACCAACATTTACTTTTAATACTTTTGCACAAATCGTTTACCCAAGACATTTCTTTATTATATAAAACACATTATCACGTATACTTCGAGACTGAATCAATGGTAAATAATAATACGGTTTGTACCCAAGTTTTTGCAATATGGCAGACAACACCATGTCATGACTAGGAACGCTTTTTCTTTCACCCTGATGCAAAGGATACTTGCTCATAAACTCTCCAAAACAGTTTAGAATCCGATGAAATAATATATTATCAATAGTAGGTGATTCACCCCCAAGTTTGTATAAAATAGACCAAATATTCTTGTATTCTCTACGCATTTTTAATTTCTTTAGTTGTTTCTTGATATGAAAGTAGGCTCGACGGTTCTTGATATTGATCTTTACCAATTCTAAATTCATCGATGTGCTTCTTGAACCCATGTATCGGCGTAAATGTTCCCTGAAATGGTTCATTGGTTTATAGGCCCGATAAACGCTGAAATTATATCCTGGATTGATCCCTGTCGTAGCCGTAAACATCCCTTCAGGACCTGGTTCATCGTCCAAGATCCGTTCACCGACTTTTCCGCAGACGGAACATACTTGATACCCTTCCGAAACGATAAAACTAGATTCATAGTATTCTTCCACAGGGCAACATTGAGTTGAAACCCGTAACGATTCTGCGCTCGTTTGAGTGACTTTTAAATACTCTTCATAGGAAGAAATGGTTGCTAATTGCATTTTTAAAAACAAAAAGTTTTTATTTAAAGACCAACTAATTTCAAATCTTCTTGAGTAGGTACGTATTCTATAGAAGAACGAATGGAATGCAATACTACTGAAGAATAGGGTTCTGAAACACTTCTAAATTTGCTTTCTGAATTCTTGGTGTTGGAGTTCCCCCAGTGAGAAGTCGTATACCCGTTTCGAATATGGTCTTGTCGTTTGGATTTCCAATAAAAAGAAGTAGACGATTTTTTCAATGGTTGAGCGGACACGTAAAGAGCTTTGCGGTAACTTGCTGTATTCATATGAAATAAACGACTGCTGAATAGAGTAAGAGTAGGACCTTTCACGGATAGAACGGTTAAATCATCTTGCAATTCTTGAGGAATTTTCCACCAATTTTTATCGGACGAATAAGAAGACGTATCAATCAAATGCGAATAGGGTTGAATCGTTAACCCCCCTACATATGTCAATATAGATTAAGTAGTATACCTGTCGTAGGAATCAAATCAAGTACACCTTGATAACAAATGGTCGTATCATCTTGAGGCTTTAAGTCGCGATGTAGCCAATTTCTACTAGACCCTTTGCAATCTGGAGGATAATAACACGCGCCGTCCATGGAAAAGACGAGCTGTTCATTCGGGTAGATTGCTTGAAAAATAGGTCGAGTAAGAGCTCTCGCCCGATAAAGAAACGATGTCTGACCAATGCCATAATGTTGATATATACCGTGAGTACGAGGTAAGTCAAACCCAAAGGATGTTCTCCACTGATCGAATTCGAATTCCAATTGAGAAGCGATATCTTGTTGAATTGGGATCTGAATATATCCATCGCGCTGAAGCTGTTCTACGATATGCATTTTTTAAAAAAGAAAAACGCCTCAACCTAAATAGAATGTTCTAGAAGCTTTTTTCTGGAATGTTCTAGAAGGTTCTAGAAGGTTGTGTCCAACTTCGGCAAGCTACCACTCAACCGTCACCGTAGGTGGACGAGGAATAAATAAAAACCTTTGTTGAAGAACAAAATTCGATTCGTTTATTTTCCGCCAACCTATGAGTTCCCACATCGTATGGGGTCCAACTTCGGCAAGCTACCACTCAACCCGTCACCGTAGGTGCGGGTTGAGGGGGTGCTTATTACTTA
>Ga0208379_1000295_pt1 | contig 23387 bp, 33 predicted proteins | sample CryBogCBE02Aug07_FD_184559 | JGI IMG/M metagenome (GOLD analysis project Ga0208379, IMG submission 184559) | Freshwater microbial communities from Crystal Bog, Wisconsin, USA - CBE02Aug07 (SPAdes) | ecosystem: Environmental > Aquatic > Freshwater > Lake | place: Crystal Bog, Wisconsin, USA... | reverse complement strand
AAAGCTTTTTAACCAGAGCGGGAAAGCGTCCCTTGTGACCGTCACCATCGGTAGCGGCGTGGGCCAACTCGTGGACCAGAATGCCCATCACCTCAATAGGATTATCCTGTTTGGGGGTGATGAATATCTCGTGGTGATTATCGGCAGACGCGGCGGGAGAGTGGTGCTCACCGATAACCGCACCGCGACCACCGCGACTTGGGAAGCCGCAGGTCACCCGAATCTTGTCGGGTAATGGATGCCCAACAGATTCAAACAAAGGCCGGAGAGATTCAACGGCCAGATTCAACCAGTCTTCACGTTTCATATTACACCTCGCAGTTAATTCAAACAAAATCCGATAATGCACTAGCGATAATGCATTATCAAGTGTGTTTAAATGTTCCAGAGAACGTAGAAAAAGTAACCGAACATTAATATCACAAAGATAATCGCGCAAAACAGGTCATAGAAAAATGATTTCATTTCTCATCCTTCACACAATCGATGTAAGCAATCACATCTCTACGGTACGTGAACGTTCGGCGTTCGCCAAAAAAGTCAAGCCTGTATCGCCCCCAATATCCGGTTGGCACATTACGGTTTAACTGAAACTGTATGCCGCGATATTCAAACTTATCGCCGCCAAGCTTAATGATTTTCATAATCCCCTCGCTTTCAAAGCCAGACATTCTTGATAGGAACCAGTAAAGATAATGCGATAGCTGTTGCGCACGTCACAACCCTTACAGACGATAATGTTGCCAAAGGCATTCACTTGGGCGGTGTACATTCAAGCCTCCCAGATTAAACCGTCAGCAATTAACTGCCGAGCACAACGACCGTACCAACCTTGAAGTTGCCAAGCCATGCCTGTATTAACCAGATATTGCCAAGCTTCCAGATATTGCTCTTGAGATTCATAATCGATGAAACCTTCAACGATTTGAATTGCCTTAATAGAATCCATAATCACCTCGCAGATAATCGATGCAAACCGCATCGGACAGGGCTCTCATAAAACCCTGTCAGTGTGGTCTGTTATCAGTGTCGCCACTGGGTCTCGCACTCGTCTGGAGAACCAATCCAGAGTCAAAGCGGTCGGGCATTTACCATCTCGTTCCTGTTGCTTTATCTCATCCGAGAGCAGAGCAGTACTAGTCTTACACCCTGTCAGCACCAACAACACACTAGCACCAACACAAGCGATATGCTAGCACTACCAGCAAGGGTGTCAACAAAAAGTTTAAACAAAGTTGTCAATTGTGTTGCGTTTAAACAACACATAGTGTCGTTCACAAGGGACAAACGGTCGCATGGTTGATGGCGTTATGCAGGTTGGTACAGTGAGCGGTACGCGAACAGCAGTTGCATGTTGATGCTGTTGTATATGTAAGGGTGAAACCAATTGACTATTGAAAGGGTCAAACAATGATTAAAGAGCCAAACGAAGCATTTGAAGAGCCTCAAGAGGGTTTAAACGAGCCGCATGGTGATGCTGGTGTGGATAATGACGAACGCAATGGTAAGGCGGGGGATTCCTCGAATGAAATCAGCGAAGCGATGCGGATAGCTGTTGCAAAAGTAAGAGAAAAGAAAACAAAGAATGGAAAGGTATATGGTGTAAAGAATAGAGAGGACAAAAGGATTACTCCAAAGATGAGATTGTTCAGCTCTTTGGTGGCTCAGGGACATTCACCTAAGGAAGCCTACAAAAAAGCCTACGATGTAAGAACCACCAACGAGGCAGTGATTCAGGGTAATGCGAACAAACTGATGAAGGATGGGCGGATAAGTGGATTAATGGAGTCTGTCTGGGACTCTGTAAAAGAAAACATAGTTGACGACCAAGTGGCCGCTAGACGCAAGATTATGGGAGACCTACTCAAGCATGCGGATAATGAAACAAACAGGCTTGGCGACCGTTTAAAGGCTCTGGAGCTAATGGGTAAAGCAATCGGTATGTTCACCGATAGAGTTGAATCAAAGATTGAAGAGATTGATTCAGACAAACTCAAACGTGAGCTCGATGGTCATATACAGTCATTCAACACCGCCAAGATGAAAGCGTCATTGAAGATAATCAAGCGCTCGACTCCAACCGATAATGGCGATTCATCTGCGCAGGCCGTTTAAACGATTTGGCATTCGGGGTACGGCATAATCGATTGGGATTATCCCGACCCTGCCACCCCCCACCCGACCGATTCGGGCCCTCCTCTGGAGGAATGCCTAACGCTCTATTTCCCACATCCCATCACTTCCCCTACCCATTACGAACGTTCTCACCCCCTCCCCCTCCTCATTTTTTTGTTGACATCGTTTAAACATTTGTACAGAATTACCCCCCATACGAACGTTCGTTTTAAAACATGGGGTGGTATATATGTCAGAAAATAAAGAGTTGACGGAACGACAGAAGAATGTTTTGGAGTTCATTAAGGCTTACTTGCAGCTTAAAGGTTTTGCACCTTCTTATGTTGATATTGCGGGTGGTATTGGTTTGAAGAGCAAGTCAAACATTTGCAGGATTGTTCATGAGCTTCATGAGAAGGGTTACATCAAGGTGAGTCCTTATAAGTTCAGGAGCATTAAGATGGGTAAGCCTAAAGATAAGACGGTCAACAAGATGGTTAAGCTATGACCTTGTTGACTGAGAAAGAGCTTAAGGCTTATCGAAAGACTTTGGACTTCCTTCCGGATAAGCATCCGGACATTGAGAAGATTCATAAGCTTCTTAGGGCTGACAGGATAGAGAGGTGTAGAGAAAACTTTATACCTTTCGTAAACTCCATGTGGTCTTCTTTCATTGCTGGCTCTCATCATGAAATCATGGCGGATGCTTTTGAGAGGGTCGCTAAGGGAGAATTAAAGCGGCTTATTATCAATATGCCTCCCCGGCATACGAAGAGTGAGTTTGCCTCTTATCTGTTCCCGGCTTGGTTCTTGGGTAAGTATCCTGAGAAAAAGATTATTCAAACGGCCCACACCGCTGAGCTTGCGGTTGGCTTTGGCCGTAAGGTGCGTAACTTGGTTAATACGCCCGACTACAAAGCTATCTTTACCACTCGGCTATCGACCGACTCAAAGGCCGCTGGACGTTGGAATACCAACAAGGGCGGGGATTACTTTGCTATCGGTGTTGGCGGCGCTGTGACTGGTAAGGGTGCGGATGTATTAATTATTGATGACCCGCATTCAGAACAAGAAGCCATGATGGGAAACCCTGCGGTATATGACCGAGTGTTTGAGTGGTACAACGCCGGTCCTCGTCAGCGCTTACAACCGGGAGGAGCCATTATCATTGTGATGACCCGTTGGTCTAAGAGAGACTTGACCGGTCAGATTATCAATAACTCCATTAAGCGCGATGGAGATGAGTGGGAGGTTATTCAGTTCCCTGCTTTGTTTGAAAGTGGAACTCCTCTGTGGCCTGAGTTCTGGTCCAAGAAAGAACTGGACACCATCAAGGCGGAACTTCCCGTTGGGAAGTGGGAAGCTCAGTACCAACAGAATCCCACCTCAGAAGAGGGCGCGATTGTTAAGCGAGAGATGTGGCGTATATGGGAGAGCGAGCATCCTCCCGGCTGTGAGTACATCATTCAGTCTTGGGACACCGCTTTTGAAAAGCACAACAGGGCCGACTACTCTGCTTGCACAACGTGGGGCGTCTTTAGGCATCCCAACTCAAATGGGGATGAGGTTGCCAACATTATTCTTTTGGATGCATTCAAAGACCGCATGGAGTTTCCAGAGCTCAAGAGAAAAGCTTTTGAGATGTATAAGGAATGGAATCCAGACAGTTTGATTATTGAAAAGAAAGCGGCTGGTGCTCCTTTGATTTATGAAATGCGCCAACAAGGAATACCGCTCCAAGAGTACACACCCAGCAAGGGAAATGATAAGATTGCCCGTGTAAACGCGATATCGGATTTATTTGCTTCTGGGATGGTGTGGTGTCCTGAGACCCGCTGGGCTGAAGAGCTGATGGAAGAGTTGGCCTCGTTCCCCAATGGGGACCATGATGACTTGGTTGACTCAAGCTCTCAAGCCCTATTAAGATTCCGTCAAGGCGGATTCATTCGTTTAAACACCGATGAAGAAGATGAACCGCAATACTATCGCCGCAAGGTTGCCTATTATTAAGGACGGATATGCTTTCTAAATCATTGAGCCAAGCACCTTCTGGATTAGAAGGATTAGAAGAGGGTCCTGCAATTGAGATTGAAATTGAAGACCCCGAATCGGTTCACATCCATGCGGGCAATATGGAGATTAGCCTTGAGAAAGGTGAAGAGGATTTTGATGAGAATCTCGTAGAGCTATTAAGCGACAGTGAAATCGCCATGATTGTGGGCGACCTAATCTCGGACTACGAAGATGATGTCACCTCCCGCCGCGATTGGATGCAAGCCTATGTGGATGGATTAGAGCTCCTTGGCTTGAAGATGGAAGACCGCACCGACCCTTGGCCGGGGGCTTGTGGTGTCTATCACCCCATCATGGCAGAAGCGTTGGTTAAGTTCCAAGCCGAAACCATCATGGAAATCTTTCCCGCCTCTGGTCCGGTAAAAACCGAAATCATTGGTAAAGAAACCCCAGAGAAGAAAGATGCGGCCACCAACGTGGAAGCCGACATGAACCACCAACTGGTGGATGTCATGACCGAATTCCGCCCCGAGACCGAGCGCATGCTTTGGGGCTTGGGTTTGTCTGGTAATGCGTTTAAGAAGGTATACTACGACCCTCATCTCGAGCGGCAAATTTCTATATTTGTTCCCGCTGAAGATGTGGTGGTTCCTTGGGGTGCTTCCTCTTTGGACACCTCGCCTCGCGTGACCCACGTGATGCGCAAGACCGAAAACGAGCTTCGCCGTTTACAGGTCATGGGCTTTTATGCGGACATTGATTTGGGTGAACCCAATAATAGTCTCGATGAGGTAGAAAAGAAGATAGCGGAAAAGATGGGGTTCAAAGCCACCACCGATGACCGCTATAAGCTTTTGGAAATGCAAGTTGATTTGGACTTGCCCGGATTTGAAGATACAGACAAAAAAGGAAACCCAACCGGTATTGCTTTACCCTATCTCATCACCATCGAGAAGGGCAGCAATAAATGTTTGGCAATTAGAAGGAATTGGAAACCTGATGACAAAAACAAAAAGAAACGACAACACTTCGTACATTATGGATACATCCCCGGCTTCGGTTTTTATTACTTCGGTCTTATCCATCTCATTGGAGCATTTGCTAAATCCGGGACCTCCATCCTTCGACAACTCGTGGATGCGGGAAGTCTTGCAAACCTGCCCGGCGGATTCAAATCTCGAAACCTCCGAATAAAGGGGGACGACACCCCAATCGCTCCCGCAGAGTGGCGCGATGTGGATGTCACTTCAGGGACCATCAAAGACAACTTCTTACCTCTTCCTTACAAAGAACCCAGTCAAGTTCTGGCTACTTTGTTAGACAAGATTATTGATGAGGGCAAGCAGTTTGCCAGCACCGCCGACATTCAAGTTGCGGACATGTCTGCCAATTCGCCGGTGGGAACAACGCTGGCAATTCTGGAGCGCACCCTCAAAACAATGACCGCGATTCAAGCGCGGGTGCATTACTCACTGAAGCAAGAGCTTCGCCTGTTGCGGGACATCATTCGGGACTACACCCCCGACTCGTATGACTACGACCCCATCGAGCAAGACCGTTTTGCCAAGAAGGCCGACTACGACATGGTGGATGTTATTCCCGTGTCAGACCCAAATGCGGCAACCATGTCCCAGCGAGTGGTTCAGTATCAGGCGGTTCTCCAGTTAGCGCAACAAGCGCCTCAGCTCTATAACTTGCCTTATCTCCATAGGCAGATGCTGGAAGTTCTTGGCATCAAGAACGCCAAGAAGTTGGTTCCTTTGGATGATGACCAAATGCCAATCGACCCAGTCTCTGAAAACATGAATGTGATTACGGGTAAACCCTTAAAGGCATTCATGGACCAAGACCATGACGCCCATATCACGGTCCATACCTCTTTCCTTCAGGACCCCAATACCCAGAGCACAATGGCTCAAAACCCGCAGTTCCAGCAAATGCAAGCGGCGATGCAAGCGCACATTGCGGAACACTTGGGCTTCCATTACCGTCAAGAAATCCAAAAGCAACTCGGCACATCTTTGCCAGAGCCCAATCAGCCGCTTCCCCCCAACTTGGAGTTCCAGCTCTCTGGTCTTATTGCTCAGGCGGCTCAGCAGTTGCTGCAAGAAAACCAAGCCCAAGCGGCTCAACAAAAGGCTCAGCAGCAAGCGCAAGACCCCCTGCTTCAATTGCAGCAGCAAGACTTGCAGCTCCAAGCTCAAGAGATTCAAAGAAAGTCTGCCAAAGACCAAGCCGATACACAGGCCAAGATGGCTCAAATACAGGTCGAGCGAGACCGCATTGCCGCTCAGCAGCAAACAGAATCTGCTCGTATGCAGTTGGACATGCAAAAGGCGGCCGCTCAGGTGGAGCATGAACAGAACCAAAGTCGTTTAAACCTTGGCGTTAAGGCTGCGCTTGAGAGCGACAAGATTAAACATGACCAAGATAAGAATCGTTTAAACCTTGGTGTTCAATCCTTGCTGCAAAGCAATGGCGGAAATAAAGGTGAAGAATGATTGATAAATATTTAAATGTGCTTGTCAATAAGATTGATGAGCGCATTACCCAAATTCAGGAAACGTTGGGGGACGGACAAGCCACCGACTATTCTGAATACCGAGCGATGGTCGGAGAGATAAAAGGTCTTCTCACCGCCCGTTTAAACACCAAAGACCTACTGAAAACATTTGAGGAATCGGATGACTGACTTAAGCCTAGCGGTGGATTTATCTGCCCTGATGCACAAAAACCAAGAGGAAAAAGCGAAACAACTCCCCCAACCAAGCGGTTATCACATACTTTGTGCGGTTCCCGATGTGGAAGAGGAGTACGAGAGTGGGATTATCAAAGCCGAAAGCACAATTCGTTACGATGAATTGCTGACAACGGTTCTGTTTGTGGTCGATTTAGGCCCAGACTGCTACGTGGACAAGAATAAGTTCCCATCTGGCGCATGGTGCAAGAAGGGTGACTTCATTTTGGTCCGCCCAAACACAGGCTCACGGCTTGTTATTCACGGACGAGAGTTCCGACTTATCAATGATGACTCTGTTGAGGGCATCGTAGATGACCCTCGCGGCATTAAACGCAAATAAGGAGCGTACAAATGGCTATCGATAAACCCGGATTTAAATTTCCTGACGAAACCGAAGAGGAAAATAAGGCGGAAGACGAGAATCTAGAGATTGAAGTCTTTGATGACACGCCCGAAGAGGACAAAAACAAAGAACCATTGCCCGAAAAAGTGGTTCAAGAGCTCTATAACGATGAGTTGGAAGACTATTCCACCAAAGTTAAGAAAAAACTCATGCAAATGAAGCGGTTGGCTCACGATGAGCGCCGCGAAAAGGAAAGAGCGCTTCGTGAACAGCAAGAAGCCATCAATTTAGCCCGTAATCTTATTGAAGAAAACAAGCGGCTAAAGACTAACCTGCATGAAAACCAACAAAATACGCTGGCAACAGTATCAAAATCAGTTGAACTAGAGATTGATGCGGCCAAACGGTTTTATAAAGAGGCTTATGAGTCTGGAGACCCAGATAAGCTCATTGAGGCGCAACAAAAACTAACTGAAACGGCCATGAAAGCCGAAAGAGTTAGAAATTTTAAGCCAGCCCCTTTACAAACTGAAACTAATCATGTTCAAATACCGGAACGTCAACAAGCTGACCCAACGGCAGTAAGATGGCAGAAACAAAATCCGTGGTTTGGTGATAATCAAAACACAGAACATCGGTTAATGACCAGTATGGCTCTCGCATTGCATGAACAACTCAAAGAAGAGGGAGTTGTTATTGCATCGCAAGAGTACTATGACCGCATTAACCAAACTATGAGGAATAGATTCCCCGAGAAATTCGAGGAAGAAAGCGATGAGCCTGAAACTCGCCGCACAAGAAGCTCCGTAGTCGCCCCGGCAACTCGTAGCACAGCCTCCAAGAAGATTCGCTTGTCAACTAGACAGATGGCTATTGCGAAAAAGCTTGGATTAACTCCGGAGCAATATGCTTTGGAAGTAACAAAAATGGAGTCTTAAAATGACCAACAGAACACCGAGAGAAATGGAAGTCCGTGAAGTCGAGGTACGCCGTAAGAAGTGGCGTCCACCAGATTTGCTGCCTGAACCAGACAAGCAAGCGGGTTTCGCATACAGATGGATTCGCGTTGCGCTTTTAAACAACGCTGACCCCCGTAATATCTCCGCCAAATATCGCGAAGGTTGGGAGCCAGTGAAGTTGGAAGAACAACCGAAGTTTAAACTTCTAGCCGACCCGAATAGTCGATACCAAGACAACATCGAAATCGGCGGGTTATTGCTCTGCAAAGCTCCGGAAGAGATGGTTGATGAACAGAATGCTTATTATTCTGAACTCAATCAGCAACAGATGGCGGCGGTGGACAATAGCTTAATGCGTCAAAGCGACCCTCGGATGCCCATCTTCAATGAGCGCAAATCTGCGGTGAGCTTTGGTAAAGGTTCTTAATTTTTAGGAGTTTTAAATGGCTTATCCTATCGTTCCGGCCCCATACGGGCTAAAGGCGGTCAGTGAGTTCGGCGGTCTGCCCTATGCTGGCAGCACTCGCATGTATCCCATTGCCACCGGCTACTCAACCGGCTTGTTTTACGGCGATATCGTCCAGTTGTCTGCCGGTACTGTTGTTGCTACAAGCATGTCTGCCACCTCTACTCCCGGTACAGCTACTGCTGGCACTTTGGGTGTTTTCGTTGGTTGCGAATATGTGAACTCGTCCGGTCAAACCGTGCGCGCTCAATATTGGCCCGCCAACACTGTGTCTAACAACGCAGTGGCTTTTGTGATTGATGACCCACGTGCTGTGTTCAAGGCTGTGATGACCGTTCAAGGTACATCGTTGGCTAACACCGGTACTACAGTCGGCTACGCATCTGCTAACTTCATTGGTACTAACCTGTACGCCATCACTGGCAACAGCGGCAATACCAACACCGGCGACTCGGCTTTGGCTGTGTCTGGTGGCGTGGTTTCTAGCGGTACTTCTGGTAACACCCGTGTTGCTACTGCACTGCCCTTCCGCGTTGTGAGCGTTGTTCCTGATACCGCCGTGACCGTGTCTGCAACTGGCTCCACTTCCGGCTCCAGCTCTACCGTGACTCTGACCGCTGCCAACAGCGCCATCAGCGCCGGTATGCAGTTGATTGCTCCTACTGGTACTGGCTCTGCTCAAGGTAACTACATCACTGTGACCAACGTGAACGGCACTTCCGTTACCGTGTCCAGCAATATCACTTTGGCATCTGGTACGTCAATTTCATTTGTTGGCTATCCTGAAGTGTTAGTCGTGTGGAACCAAGGTTTCATCGGCGTCACAAACAGCGCTGGCGTCTAAGGAGTAAATCATGGCTATTTCACGTGCACAACTACTTAAAGAACTGCTCCCCGGCTTGAACGCTTTGTTCGGTTTGGAATACTCGCGTTACGGCGAAGAGCATAAGGAAATCTACGAAACCGAAACTTCGGAACGTAGCTTCGAAGAAGAAACCAAATTGTCTGGCTTCTCCGCAGCTCCCGTGAAGAATGAAGGTACTGCGATTGCTTATGACAACGCTCAAGAAGCTTGGACAGCTCGCTATAACCACGAAACCATCGCCCTTGGCTTCTCTCTGACAGAAGAAGCCATTGAAGATAACTTGTATGACTCTTTGTCTGCTCGTTATACCAAGGGTCTGGCTCGTGCTATGGCTTATACCAAGCAAGTTAAAGCAGCTTCAGTTTTGAACAACGCTTACAACAACGCCTACGCTGGCGGTGACGGCGTTTCTTTGCTGAACACTGCTCACCCCTTGGTGAATGGCGGTACTAACGCTAACACTCCCAGCACCCCTGCTGACTTGAATGAAACCGCATTGGAAAATGCTGTTATTCAAATCGCTGCATGGACTGATGAGCGTGGTCTGTTGATTGCTGCCAAGCCCCGCAAGTTGATTGTTCCTCCCGCATTGCAGTTCGTTGCAACTCGTTTGCTCGACACTGAACTGCGTGTTGGTACAAACAACAATGACGTTAACGCCATCAAGAACAACGGTTCCGTGCCAGAAGGCTACGTAATCAACCACTTCTTGACCGCGACTAACGCATGGTTCTTGACCACCGATGTTCCTAACGGCATGAAGCACTTTGTGCGTACTCCCCTGCAAAACAGCATGGACGGTGACTTCGATACTGGTAACGTCCGTTACAAGTCTCGCGAACGTTATTCGTTCGGCTGGTCTGACCCACTGGGCATGTACGGTTCTTATTGAACTGCACAAAATAAAAAGGGGAGCTTCGGCTCCCTTTTTTTATTTATCTATTGACACATCGTTTAAATCAGTTACTATTCGGTATCTAGGTATTACCTTTACCAGACTGGCCTAGCAGATGATGCAACAATGGGTAAAGGAACTTTTGCATAAGGAATTATCATGGCACGTAGTACATTTGAAGGCCCAATCCTGTCGGGCGATAATCGTTTCGGCTCTTTGCGCGATGTTGGTTATACAGTCTTGGAACAAGATTGCTATATTGATTTGTCCAACAGCACCGTTGGCACTGCTGGTTACGCTGGCGGCTCAGGCCAATTCGCTTGGGGCAACAACATCCCCAACCTGCCCGGTACAGTTTATACCCCCTCTAGCGTTTACAGCGCTAACGGCGCTACAGTTCAAACCATCCCCGCTGATACCACTACTCAAGTCTATCGCGGCGTGGTTATGTATATCCCTAACGGCTGCGAAATTATTGCCATTGATGTCGACTACATCTCTGCAATCACTGGTGAGTCTGGCGCTACTTTGAGCAATGTCAGCGTGTTTGTGTCTAACGGCTACACTGCCGCTGCTGGCACTCCCACTTACGCTACCGCTGCTTTGGGCACTACGACTGTCGGTACTGCTGGTCGTCAAACCATTACTTACACCGGCACTAACTTGGGGAACATGTTGGCTACCACCGCCGACATTCAAAACCCCAACTCAGGTTCTAACCCATCGTTCTTGTCGCAAGTCGTGTTCACTTTGAGCATTACTGGCACTAGCGTGGCTGCTCCTACTGGCGGTAAGTTTAATTTTATTCTGCGTTACTCACAGCCCGATAACAATATCGGTACGCTGACTCAGTACCCCTACGGTAACCTCGATTGATTGAATGGGGGCTTCGGCCCCCTCTTTGTAACTAAGGAAATCAATATGGCTCAAAGCCCAAACGGTATTCCAAGTACCAATAACTCAATTAATTCGATTACACGGCAGGCAAAAACTGAACCGTTTGAGTTGCAGGTTGCTCGCGGTCAAATTTATGGTCATAGTGTTCTAAATATTTATGGCTACCAAACAGCAGTAGGCACATCGTTTGTGCCTGTATGGGAAGGTAATAGCTCTTACACTTTTCCTTCATCTGCAATCCAGATGCACATTGTTAGCTCTGTTAACACTGGCGACGATAAGACGGCCACTTTTGTTACTATTAACGGTTTGGATGCCAATTACAACCAAATTTCTGAAACTATAAAGTTGAACGGTACGACCACTGTTACTACAGTGAAATCGTATTTCCGCATCAATAGCATGGCGGTATCTAGTGGCGCACCCACTGGTAACATCACGTTGAAAGATACATCGGATACAACGCTGTATGCAGAAATTGCGGCTGGTAATGGTCGCACTTTGATGGGCATTTACACCGTCCCTGCAGGTTATACGTTCTACTTAAGCCGTATTGATATTAATACCAGCTTGAACGCCAACCCTGCCGGTTTTGCTACATATCAAAACTATCAAACAAGCAACACTGGTGTATCCACTGTTACTATTGTTGCGCCGTTTACAAACAACTACCATACGCAACGGGTTATGCCCCGTCTTGTAGCTGAAAAAACGGACATTCAATTGCAAGCAAAAGTTAGTACCGGCACTGCGGCCTTAACGGTTTCGCAAGAGGGCTACTTAATCGCAAACGGTAGCTAATCATGGCTAAATCACCTGCATGGCAACGCGAGGAAGGAAAGAACCCGAATGGTGGTTTAAACGCCAAGGGGCGCGCGTCCGCCAAAAAGCAAGGGATGAATCTGAAGCCTCCGCAACCAGAAGGCGGGTCACGCAGAGACTCATTTTGCGCTCGCATGGAAGGCATGAAAAAGAAGCTAACTAGTGTCAAAACGGCCAACGACCCTAACAGCCGAATCAATAAAAGCCTTCGGGCGTGGAAGTGTTGACATGGATGCCAACATGATTTGGTCGGGCGCTTTATCCCTAGTATTGGGTATGGTTGCTTTTTTTCTTAAAGAGAAGTCTAATGACCTCAAGCGAATTGAGATTCTCCTCAATCGTACACGCGAGGAAATCGCAAAGGGGTATGTAACAAATGACGAACTTAACAAAATTACTGACCATATTGACCAACGCTTTAATAAGCTGGAAGCTAAAATTGACCAGCTTATTCAGCAAGGAAGCAAATGATGCCAAGCAAGAGCAAGGCACAACATAATCTTATGGCGGCAGTTGCCCATTCGGCAGCTTTCGCCAAAAAGGTGGGTATCCCACAGTCTGTGGGAAAAGACTTTAACGAGGCCGATAAAGGCCGTAAATTCTCAAGAGGTGGTGATATGAAGAAACATGAAAAGCACATGGCGACCGGTGGCACTCCTGACCCCCGCGCTGTTGCAGCATTGATGGCCGCTCGCCGTGCCGCTCCCCGTCAACCTGCTCCCATGCCTCCTATGGCTGGCGCTATGCCTCCTCCCGGCATGAAGCATGGTGGACTTTCCAAGGTTCATCACAAGCATTTGGCTGAACACCATCTGTCGATGGCTGAACACCACATGAAGATGCACTCGCATGGTGGCAAGGTTAAGAAGATGGCTGCTGGTGGTCCCGCTATGGACCGCGAGATTGAAGCCGGTGAACATCATCTCAAGCACGGCGAACATGCCGTTCAAAAACGTGGTCACACACGTGCGCTTGAAGAAAAGATGAAGAATGATGGTTTGAATGATGTTGGTACTTCCGGCATGAAGCGTGGTGGCAAAGTCCACAAATACGCTGCTGGTGGTCACATTAGTTCTGCTCACCATCGCGCTGATGGCATCGCCGAAAAAGGCCACACCAAAACCAAAATCCACAAGATGGCTGGTGGCGGTAAAGCTAAATACTGCTAAGGAGTTTAAACATGCAACATCACACTCCACACATGCACGAAAAAGAAGTGCATCATGAGTTTAAACACAATGTGCATCATGTTGAAAAGCACTATGGTGGTGACGGTCACAAGCCCCATCACGAGCATTTCAAACATCATGCCGCTGGTCACAAGTTGCACCATGAGCATGTAGAGCACATGTGCCACGGCGGAATGTCGCATAAATAAACCTTGGGGATTGCCATGCCAATTGTAGATAGACCAATGCAATATCAAGGTGACGATTTTGAAGGCCGCATGAATCATGTGCGCAGTTCATTGCGTCCCGGTGTAGGTCAGCTACGACCGCCAGCGGCAGGGGTAGCTGGTGGCGGCTGTCAATTCTCTCAACCATCTCAAGGTTATATTGGTGGCGTAGGTCAGATTGGCTGTAGGCCGGGGCTTTCTAGCCAGCCTCAAACCTCTCGACCAGTTCAAAATGGTTGTCAGTTTGGCATGACCCAAGTCCCCGGCATGAACCCCGGCGGTCAAAGCGGGGCTATTGCCCCTAGGCCTTCCTATGGTGGTTGTCAATTCAACCCCGGACAAGGGTCATTGGGCAACTTGCCAAACCGTCCTATCAGTGGATTAAGCCCTGCCGTGCCCGAAAGACAGCAAGTTGGTAATTTGGGCGGTTGTTCTTCATGTAGCTATAGCCAACCCTCACCTTCGGTGATGAAAAAGGGCGGCAAGGTACAAGAGAAGAAAGTTGTCAAGATGGCTAAAGGCGGACATGTTAAATCTGCCGCTGGCCGTGGTGATGGTATTGCTCAGAAAGGGCATACCAAAGGCAGATATCTATGATGGCAAGCCGTGGTATGGGGGACATCAGTCCCTCTAAGATGCCAAAAAAAAAGGTTATCCATCGCAAGGATGACCCGAATGCCGTGGAGATGTACGCCAAGGGCGGTCATGTCAACGCTGCTGGAAACTATACCAAGCCAAGTCTGCGCAAGCGTATCGTTTCCCAAGTGAAGGCGGCGGCCACTCAGGGAACCAAGGCAGGTCAGTGGTCGGCTCGCAAGGCTCAGCTTGTAGCTAAGAAGTACAAAGCGGCTGGCGGGGGATATAAAGATTGAGAGCTCCTCAGCAATCGCTTAAAGACTGGGGTGACCAGAAGTGGCGCACCAAGTCTGGCAAACCGTCAAGCAAGACGGGAGAAAGATATTTGCCAGAGAATGCAATAAAGTCTTTAAGCCCTGCTGAATATGCGGCAACTACCAAAGCCAAGCGTAAAGGCAAAGCAGAAGGTAAACAGTTTGTAGCGCAACCCAAGAGGATTGCAAAGAAAACAGCGGGGTATCGGTAATGGCTGAGAAATGGATTCAAGGTGCAATCAAAAAGGCTGGCTCATTACGTGAAGCGTTGCACGTAAAAAAAGGGCATAATATACCTGCCAATAAGCTTGCGAAAGCTGCCAAGGCTCCCGGAAAGCTTGGTCAGAGAGCTCGCTTAGCACAGACATTAAAGAGCTTTAAATGACTGCCTATACCAGTGGTACATCCTCATTCAACTTAGCGTTTAACGAAATCGTAGAAGAATGCTACGAGCGTTGCGGTATTGAGGTGCGCACTGGTTATCAACTGCGTACAGCAAGGCGTAGTTTTAATTTGATGACCATAGATTGGGCCAACCGTGGCATCAATCTGTGGACAATCGAACAAGGAATCATTCCATTGGTGACGGGTCAGGTGGCCTATCCTTTGCCGGTGGACACAATCGATTTGCTTGACCATGTGATTCGTCAGCAAGCAAATACTACGGGCCAAATGGATATCAACATTACTCGCATCTCCGAGACAATGTATTCAACGATTCCAAACAAGCTGGCTCAGGGTCGTCCTATTCAGGTTTGGGTAAATCGTCAATCTGGAAACATCAACCCAACCAATGCAACAATTCAAGGCAATGGTGCTGGTTCTACTGGAATTTCTGCCACAGATACCACCATTGTTTTGAGCGATACAAGTAGCCTTCCCGCCGCAGGTTATATCAATGTGGGTAGTGAGACGATTTACTATACCGCCGTGTCTGGCAACTCTCTGTTATTGTGCGCTCGCGGACAAAATGGAACGACAGCAGCTTCTGCCACATCAAACACCCCGGTTTACTTGAACTATCTTCCCAACATCAATGTGTGGCCTACCCCGGATGCGGGTGGGAATTACAGCTTTGTTTATTGGAGAATGCGAAGGATTCAAGATTCTGGTACAGGTGTCAACATAGAAGACATTCCTTTCCGCTTCATTCCTTGTTTGGTTGCTGGTCTTTCTTATTACATCGCCTTGAAGACTCCTCAAGGGATGGCAAAGTTAGATATTCTCAAACAACAATATGATGAAGCTTGGGATATGGCGGCATCTCAGGATAGGGAAAAGGCTTCTCTCCGGTTAGCCCCAAGACAAATGTTCTGGTAATGGCTACCCAGTACGCATCAGGTAAATATGCAATTGCTGAGTGTGACCGTTGCGGCCAACGGTACATGCTTAAGGAGTTGAAAAAGGAAATCATCAAGACAAAACTTTTTCAGATTAAAGTTTGTCCTGAATGTTGGGACCCTGACCAACCGCAATTGTCTTTAGGTCTTTACCCAGTGTATGACCCACAGGCTGTTAGAGAACCAAGGCCTGATGTCAGTTATTATGCGTCTGGCAGTAGCGGTGTTCAAACCAATGTGAGTGGCGGGAACACTGAAAGTGGCGTGGGTTATCCAGAGGGCGGTAGTCGAGTATTTGAGTGGGGTTGGAATCCCGTTGGCGGTTCTAGTGGATTTGATTCATCATTAACGCCAAATAGCTTGATATTCGGTTTTCAATTGGGTACAGTTACTATAAGCACAACCTAGGAGTTGCTATGGAAAAGAAAACAGTTAAAGCGATTGCGGACATGGAAATTCGCAAGCATGAAAAACATGACCATCCCGGTCAGAAGCCTACCAAGTTTGCCAAAGGCGGTGTAACTGGTAAAGCCATGAAGGCCGTTGGTCGTAATTTGGCACGTGCTCACAACCAAAAACCCGGGAGCAAATGATGGCTAAATTCAGTCACAAGCAAATGGGCAAAGAAAACGGCCCTGCGTCCGAGTATGCACAACCTCATACCATGAAGGGTAAGTCCATTGATGGTACTGAAGTCATGAAAGCTGGCGAATACGTTAGCAACAAAAGTGCTAAAACGGCAACCATCAAAGACCCTCTGATGAGTGGTGTTAGTTATGGTGTTGGCGAAACCAAAACGGATGGCATCAAAATCCGTGGTACTGGTGCAGCTACTAAAGGCGTAATGGCTCGAGGACCGATGGCGTGAACTACTATCAGCTTGTTCAAGAGATTCAGAACTACACTGAAAATACCTTTAACACGGTAGACGTTAACACGTTCATTGAACAAGCAGAGCAAAGGATTTATAACACCGTCCAGTTTCCTTCTTTAAGAAAGAATGTAACTGGCGTTGTTAATTCAACAAATCCATACGTTTCAGCTCCAACAGATTATCTCTCCACTTATTCATTTGCGGTTATAGATTCAAGTGGTAATTACACATACCTTTTGAATAAAGATGTAAACTTCATCAGAGAAGCTTATCCAAGTCAGTCTTATACTGGCGAACCTGTTTACTATGCTATATTCGGGCCAACAGTGACAAGCGGTGTTGTTACAACCAGTCTTTCTTTTTTGGTTGGGCCCACTCCAAATACAACCTATACTGCTGAGTTGCATTACTATTATTACCCTTCGTCAATTATCCCCGGAGTCATTACCACGCTAAATGGTACATTTGTATCTGGCTCTGGTTATCCCAATGGCACGTATTACAACCAGCCCTTAACTGGCGGCACCGGCTCTGGTGCTACGGCAACTATTGTAGTTTCTAGTGGGGTGGTTAACTCTATTACCTTGTCAGCGGGAGGAACTGGTTATGTGGTTGGTGATACTTTATCTATTAGCCTTAGCGCTGGCGCTGGGTTTGCCGTTACTGTTTCCGCAATAAATCAAAATACTGGAACAACTTGGCTTAGCAATAACTATGACCCAGTTCTTCTTTATGCGTCACTCGTTGAGGCTTACACCTTTATGAAGGGTGAGCAAGACATGGTGGCTCTTTATAATCAAAAATATACAGAAGCCTTGGAACAAGCAAAACGTTTGGGCGATGCTTTGGAACGCATGGATGCGTACCGCTCTGGCCAATATCGACAAGCAGTAACCTGATATGTCAATTTACCAAGGTCTTACAACGAGCTTTAAATATCAAGTTATGCAGGGGCAGATTAATCTTGCCTCTGATAACATTTATATGGCGCTCTATAATGGTAATGCTTCATTAGGCGCATCAACTACCAATTACACCAGTGCTAACGAAATCACTGGAACCGGTTATACGGCTGGCGGAAAACTAATGACCGGAGTTAGTGTTCAGTTTGATTCTAAAAACAATATTGTTTTTGTTAACTGGGCTAATGTTATCTGGACGCCAGCTTCGTTCTCCGCAAGGGGAGCATTGATTTATGATGCCACAGCTTCTAACGCTTCTATCGCTGTGCTGGACTTTGGCTCGGTCAAAAGCTGCGCCAATTCATTCACAGTCACAATGCCAGCCGACACCTCAACCTACGCTCTTATCCGAGGATAGACATCCTTCAACAACTAAGACATAATACGAACGTTCTTATAGGGAGATGTTATGTCTGGTGAGCAACTGGCTACAGGGTTTTATTTCACATCTGCGGTCTATTCTATTGATAAGCCGGAGTTCTTGGATGTTGTTAAGCCTGTTTGCGAAGAGTACCTGAGCAAGCAAAGGGTGCAGAGTAAACATGAGCTCTATCCTGTTTACCAAACGGAAAGCATTAATTTTGACCCTCGTTTAAACGACTTTTGCAGCTTTATAGGTACGACTGGCTGGAACATTTTGTTAAGCCAAGGCTATCAAATGGCAGGTCTTAGTGCTGTCTTCAATGAGATGTGGTGTCAGGAGCACTACAAACATTCAGGGATGGATGAACATATTCATGGCGGCTCGGCTCAGTTGGTCGGGTTTTACTTTCTCGAGACTCCAGAGAACTGTTCTGTACCAACCATCCATGACCCAAGACCCGGAAAGAAACAAATTAATCTTCCTGAGGCCGACATGAATTTGGTTACTCATGCCAGCAATGCGGTCACCTTTGCCCCAAAGCCCGGGCTCTTAATATTCGCAAGTTCATGGCTTCCTCACTCGTTTACACGACATGGTAATGATGAGCCTATAAAGTTTATTCATTTCACCATTTCGGTTGAGCCTACCTTGGTCACATCGGCAGAGGTGGTATGAATAGATACTTGATAAGATTTAACAAAAGCAGAGGTCAGCCGGGCAGAGGCTCACTTGACCATGCGTGGAGAGTGTTTGAAAATAACAAGGAATACTTGTTTAAACACATTAGAATTAGTGTTCCGGTTTGGGACGAGACTGACGGGGTTGATTGGAGCATAGCTTGCAAAGGGCGAATGACAATCGATAAAGAAACATCAACTGCAATCATTTGGAGCGAATAATGCTAGTTACTACTACCAAAGGCGAGATGGATGATTCTCTGCTTGAAAAAAAAGAAGGCTCGTTGGATAATGACAACGAAACCACTACGTGGGTTGAGTACTGGTTAGAGGGGGAACTTGTGCATCGTTCTGTGCATGTTCTTTTAAAGAAAAATATCGTTGCCGAAGGCATACAGGCAATGTTGGCTTAAAGGAAATATCATGGCAAACACCCAAGCGATGTGCACCTCTTTTAAGGGGCAGCTTCTTACAGCAACCCATAACTTTGGGACTGCACCCACACGTGGCACAACTGCTGCCGACACGTTTAAAGCGGCTTTGTATCTGGCGTCTGCTACGCTGAATGCCTCGACCACTGCGTACTCTGCTACTGGTGAAGTCTCGGGTACGGGCTACACGGCTGGCGGCATCACGGTAACTAACGGCACAGCTCCAGCGACCAGCGGTACGACTGCATACTGGACACCTTCTGCATCGTTGGTGTATACAAGCGTGACTTTGAGTACTGCTTTTGATACCGTGTTGATTTACAATTCGACTCAGAGCAATGCTGCTGTTGGTGTGTTTACTTTTGGCTCACAGACTGTGACTGCTGGTACGTTCACACTGACCATGCCTTCTAACGCTGCTGGTACTGCGCTGTTGAATCTGGCTTAATTTTTTAAGGGGGAGCCATGTTTGGTTTTACCGCATTTGCTGCGGCCCCCTTTGCTGCTAGACAGTCTACCTTTGCCGTAACGGTTAGTGGCGTAACATCCACTGCCTCGGTTGGGTCGGTTAGCCCCAACGTAACGCTGGCTCTGTCTGGCGTCACAAGTACCACATCAGTTAACTCGGTAACGCCCAGCCGGTCTGTTGCGCTGTCGGGGGTTACATCCACTACATCGGTTAACTCGGTCACATACAGTGGTCAGTCGGTTGCCCTATCTGGCGTAAGCTCTACTTCTCAGGTTAATTCACCCACGGCTGGGTTTGTCTTTCAGCTATCTGCGCTTTCATCTACTACATCGGTTGGGTCGGTTGCGCCGGTTGTATCGGCTGCTCTCTCAGCGGTAAGCAGCACCACATCCACGGGCACGATTACATACTCGGACTCGGATGCCCTAACGGGGGCAACAGCTACGTTGTCTCTGGGCACGGTCACGCCGAATATTTCGTTTGGTATTAGTGGGGTAACTTCTAATACATCTGTCGGCAACATGGCCGACTTAGACACAGGTAATATCTCTGGGGTTACGAGTACCACGATTGTTGGGACGGTAACGTCTTCTGTGGTTCCGGGCGGCTTGTCTGGGGTATCGGCTACAGGGTCAGTTGGCACGGCTGCACCTGATTTGTTTGTTCCGATTATTCCAGTTGCCACGTTTATAGGCGCTAATTCGTTTGCGGCTTTTGCGTTTGGTAGTCTGGTTCCAAACCAAGTAGCAGACCTTGGGCTTTCGGCGCAGGTTACTGGCGGTCAGTTAACCAAGAGTGTCACGATTGCTTTGTCGGGCGTTACATCTACGGCACAGACTGGCACGATTACAGCGACTCAGGCATACGGTATTACGGGGGTTACAAGTACAACCTCGGTTAATTCTGTAACACCTTCTGAGTCTGAGAGTGCGCCGCTTACGGCGATTACAGCGACTGGCTCTACGGGAACCCAGACTCCGAGTACAACGGTCCCAATTATCAGTCCGCAGTTTGTTACTGGGGCGAACACGTTTGCTGGGTATGCGTATGGTGCGCTGCCGCCGGTCACGGGCACGTCCAACAACGGGCTGATTTCGATTGGTACTGTTGGTATTCTTAAGAACAGCGTTAGTGTTGGGCTGTCCGGGGTTACTTGTACAACATCGGTTGGTACGCTTACGCCCGGTAAAGTTGCGTCTTTGACTGCGGTCAGTGCAACCGGCTCGGTGAACAGCTTGTCAGTGGCAGTAGCACCTGCCATAATTGGGCAGGTTATTACGGGAGTTTTAGGTAAACTCGGGGTTGTTAACTGGGAGCTTATAGATGACTCCGAGAATGCAAATTGGCAACTTATCAACGATGCTCAGACAGCGAGCTGGGCTGTTATTAACAATGCTCAAACGGCGTCTTGGACAACGATAAACGACACACAATCACCGGGCTGGTCTACAATCAATGATGCTCAGATGGCCAACTGGGAGCTTGTAGAAACACAGTAAGGATACACCATGTCATTAGTTTTAGCAGATAGAGTCCAGCAGACAGGCACAGCGAACACAACGGTCAGTTTTACGCTGTCTGGTGCAGTCACCGGCTTTCAGAGCTTCTCAGTGATTGGGAATGGTAACACGACATACTATTCTGCGACAGACTCTACTGGCAATTGGGAGGTGGGGATTGGCACTTACTCCACAAGCGGTCCTACGCTGACCCGCACAACGATTTTGTCTTCTAGCAATGCTGGCTCTGCGGTGACGTTCAGCGGCACGGTCAACGTGTTTGTGACTTACCCAAGTGAAGAGGCGGTTGTTTTAGGTGGTACGCCGACATTCAGCACAGTCACCACAAACGCTTCGACAACGGCTGCATCTAACGTAGGCCCATTGAACTACGGCACGTTGAATTTTAGCGACACCGGCATCGTTCAATCTGCCCAGACCAGCGTCAACAGCTACTTCCAGAACGTCATCCAAAACACCAGCAACGGCACTCAAGCCTCGGCTGAGTTTATTGCATATAACGACCAAGGAACGGCTACAACCAACTACGCTACGGTTGGTATCAACTCGAGCGGTTATAGCGGCACAGGCTCAATCAATGCGCCCGGTTATGGGTACTTCTTAACTGCCTCTACGGACTTGGTGTTGGGTACGATTGGCGCTAACGGTATTCACTTTACGACAAACAGTTCTGCTACGGATGCGCTGGCTATCAGTTCTGCTGGTGCGGTGTCTTTACCGGGCGGCACAGCCAACGGTGTAGCCTATTTGAACGGCTCTAAGGTGCTGACTACGGGGTCTGCGCTGACGTTTGATGGGACGACTTTTGCCAACATTGGAGCTGGTGACCGCGCCAAGTTCGGAACCGGAGCGCGCAACATTTACATCGCCGGTGATACTGGCGGTGTGTCTTTGTTTGATGGTGCAGGACAAACGGGCAATGGCTGGTACATCAGCGGAGCAAGCAGTTACGTAGCTGGATACATCGGTTCATCCGAACAAATGCGCCTAACCAGCACAGGTCTGGGTATTGGGACAAGTTCGCCAGCGGCAAAGTTAGACATACTTTCTAATGTGACAGCTAATGGCGTTAATTTGGCAAGTAGCGGCGGCAACATTAGATATATTGTTACTGATGGCACATATACACTTAGATTAGGTATTCAGAACGGTTCAGCCGCATACGTTGGAACTTTTTCAAATACCAACTTACAAGTTGCAACAAATGGAAATTATGTTGCCACGTTTGACACCTCCGGCAACCTAGGACTAGGGGTTACGCCTAGTACATCTGGTAACGCATATCGTGCATTTGAAGGCGCTTATGCTTCTGGTATTTCTTTTGATTTAAACAACCCTGCCGCTAACATAGTTGCAAGCGCGTATAACAACGGCACAAATTGGATATACAAACTTACTGGCTATGGCGCTGGCAGGTATCAAGTTGCTTCTGGCACTCACACTTGGTACAACGCCCCCTCCGGCACAGCAGGTAACGCCATAACTTTCACCCAAGCAATGACGCTTGATGCTAGTGGGAATTTGGGTATTGGTACTACTTCACCTGCTACGACATTACATTTGCTTTCAACGACACAAGCAACTGAACGTATAGCAACAACTTCATACACTTTTGACTTACTGGTTAATGAAGCTGGTAACTATGCTTATTTAAGAACAAATACAGCAACACCAATAGTATTTGGTACTAATGGTTCAGAACGCGCCCGTATAGACTCCAGCGGGAATTTGTTGGTAGGGTATACAACTGCAACAGGTGTTCCGACTCAGGGCGCTGGGTTAAATACAGGCGTTAATGCTTCACTTTCTCTTGGCCATAATGGTTCTGCATCGGGGACAACATTTGCCTATTTCGGTTATAACGGCGGCTTAATCGGCTCCATCACTCAAAACGGCACAACTGGAGTTCTATATAACCTGACCTCCGACCAGCGCCTAAAAACCAACATCGCAGACGCTGCACCGGCATCGGATTTGATTGACGCCATCCAAGTGCGTCAATACGATTGGAAGTCAGACGGCTCACATCAACGTTACGGCTTTATTGCTCAAGAATTGGTTACTGTTGCACCTGAAGCAGTACATCAACCAGCAGACCCAGAAGAAATGATGGCTGTGGACTATTCCAAACTTGTACCTATGTTGGTCAAGGAAATCCAATCCCTCCGCGCCCGCCTTAAAGCGGCAAACATTGCTTAATCAACTGAAAGGCTAATCATGTCAGCTACTATCATTTGGACGACCGACTGGCTCTCCACTTCTACTACCGAAATTAACGGCTTCACCTCTGTGGTGGTCACTTGCGGGTGGCGTGCTACCGGCACAGAAACCGCTAACGGCAAGGAATAC
>Ga0208379_1000291_pt1 | contig 23610 bp, 35 predicted proteins | sample CryBogCBE02Aug07_FD_184559 | JGI IMG/M metagenome (GOLD analysis project Ga0208379, IMG submission 184559) | Freshwater microbial communities from Crystal Bog, Wisconsin, USA - CBE02Aug07 (SPAdes) | ecosystem: Environmental > Aquatic > Freshwater > Lake | place: Crystal Bog, Wisconsin, USA... | reverse complement strand
CGAACGGGAAGCACTTGCTCACAATCAACTGTTGAGGAACGTGTTGCCAAAGGCGAAACTTATATTGACAACGAAGGTAAAGAAGTTAAACTAGAACAAGCCGACATAGAAGAACCTCGTATTGAACTAGAACCAGATTTACCATCGGACGATTCAAAAAAAAAGACTTATATGACCAAGGATCCCCAGGGGACAATTCAAGTGATCAGTCTGGACAAGTAGGCTATGTACAAAACCAAGAACAGACTAGCAACAGTTTATGGGGCAAAGTGGTTGGAATAAGTGCAATTGATCAATTATACAAAGAATACAGCGATCACCAATTTGAAGATTTCGAAGTGGATCTTCAATTGGAGCCAGAGCTTTATAATTTTGTTCAAGAGACTAAAAAATACGGACCACGATTTAGTGATTACCCAATAGAAAAAATTCAATACTTTGAAGAGCGTATACATGAACTTAGGAAAAATAACTCTAATAACCCCACCTGACAAGTTATTCAATATGAATTTGAGTTACTTGTTGGTCAAACCTAGTAACCATATCAAACAACAGTTTCAAACTATTCTAAGTCAAAGTATAGATGATTTGAATGTGTTTATCTATGATAACGATGACAACGATATTGGTTGGTTGTTGGGTATAGCTGTACAAGTTGATAGTATTATTATTGATGTTGATAATTGTGATCCAATTACTCAAAAATTTATTACATTTTTAATTGCCCAACCTAACAATGTTTACTATATAACTAATGACGAAACAACTCCATACAATTTAATCAGTAAGAATCGAATTTATAATTTGGACATAATTGTAGAAAGAATTAAACCCCTAGAGGAAGATAACGATGATATATCAGAAGAGTAAAGGCACTGGCGTTACTGTAAAAGATGGCGAAAATATTAATCAAGCCCTGCGTAGATTCAAACGCAAGATTGATGATAGTAAACTTTTGGACACACTAAGAGCCAAAGAGTTTTATGAAAAGCCAACAACAGAACGCAAACGTAAAAAAGGTGCCGCCCGTGCCCGTTGGCGCAAGAAACTCGAAAGTCAGCAATTACCTAAAAAAATGTATTGACTTTTTTGTTTAGGCCAGTTAAACTATTAGTATGATTAACTGGCCGGATTATATAAAGTTAAAAGAAAACAAATACAGTAAGTGGTACGCTGAACTTATAGAAAAAGCTCAGTCTAGAGTTTTGCCTAAAGAAGTTTATACTGAAGGACACCACATAATTCCCAAAAGTTGGGGCGGTATAGATAAAAAAATTAATATTGTTAGATTAACCGCCAAAGAGCACTATATGGCTCATGCTTTCTTGTGGAAAATGAATGTAGGAGAAGGCTTTCATAACAAGATGGTTCACGCATTCAATGCCATGAGTATTATGAAAGACGGGTCCTACAACAAACCTGGTTATAGAATAAACAGCAGACTATTCCAATCTGTAAAACTAGAAAGAATTGCTCATCTAAAAACACTTAGAGGACCTTTAAGCCCGGCATACGGAAAAAAACTGAATATTTCTGAAAAAGGAAAACTTAATAGGAAAAAAGCGCAAGAAGAATTTTGGAATGATCCCGAACGTGTAGCACGTAGAAACGAAAATTTACGTAAAGCACAACAAACTCCCGAAGCTATTGCCAAACGCAAAGCATTAGCTGATTCAAGAAGAGGAATTAAACGCGATCCTGTCATTATAGAAAAGAGCGCATCAAAGAGAAGAGGAAGAAAAGGAACAGAATTGTTCTCCCAACAAGCATTGGAAAATATGCGCCAAGGGAATAAAAACAAAACTTATTCCCCTGAGGCTAAGGAAAAAATGAGAGAGGTTGCCCGAATGAACGGGAGCAGACCAAAATCTGAAGAACACAAAAGAAGAATATCCGAAAGTAATAAAAAAATAGATAGATGGTGGACTAAAGGAGAAAATAATCCTAATTACGGTAAAACAATGTTACCGCATGTAAAAGAAAAGTTAAAAGAAGCCAATCAAAAAAAATACGAAGAAAGAAAAGCTAAAATGTTTGTTGGTCCTGTTAAACCAACAGGCACATTTACATTCAGAGGAGTCGTTTATAAGAGTATTTCTGAAGCATCAAGACAAACAGGTTTTTCTCAAAGGATAATGACAACTCAAGTCAAATATTGGGGAGAAAATCCTGATCAAGAGACAATAAGAAAAATTGACAATGGAGAATTGAAATATCCTAGAGTAGCACCAAATAAAGGTGTTCCAATGAGCGAGGAACAACGTTTAGCAATTAAAGAAACTAAACTTATAAAATTTCAAAAATTAAAGGAAGCAGGACTTCCTAATCCAAACACAGGACGAAAGGCATCTGAAGAAACTAGAAAAAAGATAGCCGAAAGAGCTAAGGGTAGAAAAGCATCTGAAGAAACTAGAAAAATTTTATCACGTGCAAGTAAAGGAAAATCAAAGTCTCCAGCACACATAGAAGCAATAAGATTAGCCAAACTAGCTAAAAAAGTTAAGACTCTATTGACATAATCAAATACTTCTGTTATAATGTTATTATGAATACTGACATTATGATAGATTTGGAGACTCTAAATACAACTCCCGACTCTGCTATCCTTACAATCGGTGCTGTAAAGTTTGATCCTTTTGGATCAGAAGTTAAAGAACCTAAAATGGACAGTTTCTATTGTAAAGTAGATTTGGACAGTTGTGATAGAATTGGACTAACCACTAACGATGATACTATCGCTTGGTGGGCTAATCAAAGTAAAGAAGCGCAAGAAGCCGCTTTTGATCCCGAAGGAAGAATTGATATCGAAGATGCATTTCAGCAACTTTATAAATTCTGCTGGGGTGCAAAACGTGTCTGGTCAAATGGTAGTTGTTTTGACATTATTATTTGTGAACATGTTTTTCGAAAAGTAGGCCGTGCTATTCCTTGGAAATTCTGGGAAGTCAGGGATGTGCGTACAGCATTTGATCTAGGCATTAACCCACAACGTCCGCCGGTTACGGCCCACCATGCTTTAGAGGATGCGTGGAACCAGGCAGTAGGCATTCAGAATGTCTATAACACACTACGCACAAGTACAACAAGTGCAGGTGCATATATTGCACCATTTGCAAATCAGAGATGAGAGAAATAACTAAACCCGATGGAGAAGTCTACTGTTGGGTAGACATTGTAGATTCACTTATTAAAATTAAACTTAATACAGGGTCAGCTAAAGGATATAGTGTAGTATTAGATGAAAAAATTATTCCACAATTAATTGAAATTTTACAAGAGGCACAAAATGGACAGTCAAACTAAAGAAGTAATGGACATTCTCCAAGAAGAGTGTGCTGAAGTTATACAAGCGGTAAGTAAGATTAGTCGCTTTGGTCTAGACAATCTCAAACCAGGAAAACCCAAAACTAATAGGGAACACTTGGAAGAAGAACTAGGCGATTTGTATGCTATGATCGAAATACTACAAGAACTAGATGTAGTTAGCTGGACTAATATCGAGCTAGCCGCAGAAGCAAAACGAGAAAAACTCAAGAAATGGTCCAATATTTTTACAGAAAATATTTCTTGAGAGATAAATAATTACGTGCTGAAACGCCGTAAGGGTTTAGTACAAAGGGCAAGGTGCCCGCATTACTCGCTTAATTAAAGGAGAATATTATGAGTAAAATCATCGGTATCGATTTAGGTACAACAAATAGCTGTGTAGCAATCTTAGAAAACGGAGTTGCTAAAGTAATCGAAAACAGCGAAGGTGCTAGAACAACACCATCAATCATTGCGTATACAGATAAAGAAATTTTAGTAGGCGCAACAGCAAAACGACAAGCAGTCACAAATCCAAAGAATACACTATACGCAGTCAAGCGTTTGATCGGACGTAAGTTTGATGAAAAAGAAGTCCAAAAGGACATCGACTTAATGCCTTACGGAATTGTAAAGGCAGACAATGGTGACGCTTGGGTTGAAGCTAATGGCGAAAAGTTAGCACCACAACAAGTTAGTGCTGAAGTACTTCGCAAAATGAAAAAGACAGCAGAAGACTATTTGGGTACAACAGTTACTCAAGCAGTTATTACTGTGCCAGCCTACTTCAACGATAGCCAACGTCAAGCAACTAAAGATGCTGGACGCATTGCAGGCTTGGAAGTTCTACGTATTATCAATGAGCCAACAGCGGCCGCACTAGCATATGGTGTTGATAAAGAGTCTAAGAAAGACCGCAAGATTGCTGTATACGACTTAGGTGGTGGTACATTTGATATTTCAATCATTGAAATTGCCAACATTGATGGCGACAAGCAGATCGAAGTGTTGTCAACAAATGGCGATACATTCCTGGGTGGTGAAGACTTTGACCAACGTCTAATGGACTACTTGGTAGACGAGTTCAAGAAAGACAATGCTATTGATCTTAAATCAGACGTACTAGCATTACAACGTCTAAAAGAAGCCGCAGAAAAAGCCAAGATTGAATTGTCATCAAGCCAATCAACAACAGTTAATCTTCCATACATCACAGCAGATGCAAATGGTCCAAAGCACATGAATGTAACAATTAATCGTGCTAAATTTGAATCAATGGTTGAAGATTTGATTGCTCGTTCGATTGAGCCATGTAAAGTTGCTATGGCAGATGCCAAAGTATCAGCTGGCGACATTGACGAAGTTATTCTAGTTGGTGGCCAAACACGTATGCCTAAAGTACAAGAAGCAGTTGAGAAATTGTTTGGTAAGGCTCCACGTAAAGATGTTAATCCAGACGAAGCTGTAGCCGCAGGTGCCGCAGTACAAGGCGCTGTATTAGCAGGCGATAAGACAGACGTTCTATTGTTAGATGTTACTCCATTAACATTGGGTATTGAAACAATGGGCGGTGTGTTTACCAAGCTAATCGCTAAGAACACAACAATCCCAACCAAACATAGCCAAACATTTAGTACAGCAGAAGACAATCAGCCAGCTGTAACTATTAAAGTTGCACAAGGTGAACGTGAGTTGTTTAAGTACAACAAACTACTAGGCGAATTCAACTTAGAAGGTATCGATCCAGCACCACGCGGTATGCCACAAGTTGAAGTTACAATTGATATTGATGCCAACGGCATTATGCACGTCAGCGCCAAGGATCAAAAGACTGGTAAAGAGAACAAAATCACTATCAAGTCAGACTCAGGATTGACAGAAGCTGAAATCCAACGTATGGTACAAGAAGCTGAAGAAAATGCCGAAGCTGATAAGAAACAAAAAGAGTTAATTGAGGCACGTAATCAGGCAGACGCACAGGCTCATACTTTGAACAAAGACTTTGAAGAATTCAAAGATCAATTGACAGAAGAAGAAACAACTGCGTATACAACTGCTAAGACAGCATTAGAGGAAGCCTGCAAAGGTGAAGATGCACAAGCAATTAACGAAGCAATTCCAAAATTGTTTGAGGCAGCTAATCCAATTTTTGCTAAGAAACAAGAAGCTGAGAAAGCCAAAGCTGAAGAAACCGAAAAGAAAGGTGAAACAGTTGACGCGAGCTTCAAAGAAGTTGACGCAGAAGAAAAGAAGTAATATAATAAATGCACAGGGCGCCTATGGTAGGGCCCTGTCAAGTTCTTGCTTAATATAAGGAGATCATTATGACAATGCAATTAAGAACTATTAACCCAGCTGACCTAGCACAGATCAGCAGAGCCCTTGTAGGGTTTGATCAGTATTTTAATAATACTAGATTAAATAATACAAACTATCCGCCACACAACATTGTAAAGTTTAACGAAAGTCACTATGCAATTGAAGTTGCTGTTGCAGGATTTAGCAAAGATGAAATCACAGTAGAAGTAGACCAAGATCAGTTGATTGTTCGCGGTGTACAAAAAACAGCTACAGTCGAAGGCAAAGAATATTTGCACAAAGGCCTAGCAAGTCGTGATTTTGAACAAACATGGACTCTTGCAGAGTACATGGAAGTCAAGGGCGCAGAAGTTAAGGATGGTATGTTGATCGTTGAGATTGAGCGTATTGTTCCAGATTCACTGCAACCTCGTAAAATCGAAATTAAATAATCAACCGGGGGAGTAAACTCCCCCTCTTATAAGAAAAGAGAAAATATGTCTACAACAGAAGTTGTTATCGAAGAAAAGATTAAAATTACTGTTTCAGAACCCAAGCGTTGGAAAGTTATTGTGCTCAACGACGACACTACTCCTATGGATTTTGTCATTACTGTATTGATAGATATATTTAGACATACACCTGAAACTGCCAAAGATATTATGTTGCAAGTTCATGAAACTGGTAGCGGTGTTGCTGGCATTTATAGTTTTGAAATTGCTGAAGCCAAAGCAGTTGAAGCCACCAATCAAGCACGTACTAATAACTTCCCATTACAACTTAAATTGGAAGAAGAATGAGTCTAAAAGAAATCACACATGATCTTCATCATGATGCTGAAAGAACAGCCTTTGCTAAAAAACTACTAAGCGGTACAATTAGTGTTAAAGAGTATGCAAATTATCTTTATCAGTTGATGCTGGTATATGGACTGATTGAGCAGAGTTGTGAAAAACAAGGCTTCCTTACAAACCTCAAAGGCATTGATCGTGCGCATGCCATTTATCAAGACTTTACCGAACTAGCAGGTACCGATCATGATTATACATGGTTACCTAGTAGTATTGCCTATCACAAGTATCTATTAGATTTAATCAATGACGACAATCGTAAACATCTAGTTAAGGCACACATGTATTGCCGCCATATGGGAGATTTATACGGCGGTCAAATTATTAAAAAACAAGTGGCACACATATCCAAAGGTCGATTCTATGAATTCAAGAATCCAGACGAATTAAAAACTGCAATTCGCGCAGAGCTTACAGATGACCTAGGAGATGAAGCTCGTGTGGCCTTTGAATGGGCTATTAAAATGATGCGTGAATTAAACAATGAGTAACTGTGTTTGCGGAAGAACTACCCGCAAACCCATGTGCGATAAAAGTTGTAGTTTAAGTGTTGAGCAATATGAAGAACGCACTAGACGTCTAGCAGAACTATTTAAGAAACCAATCAAGGATACCAATGAGCAAAGTCTGGGAAACCCTAATAAATATTCAACAACTACTGGAGACTGAATTTGGCCGGACTGGCACTGAAATCTTTGAACCTGGAATGGATCGCTTCAATCAACCCGGTTGGTCTAATCGTGTATGGAATTCTGTTCTTTATCGCCGCGCTCACGTTGATGTGGTTGATGCACGAGATCAAAAAGGACTCTGGATGATGCATTGTTGCATCTTTCCACACATACATAATCCTGCACCAATATACGGTTTTGATGTCATAGCTGGTAAGAATAAAATTACCGGCTGTTTTGTTGACTATAGTCCCACAGAAGACAAGTTCCATCCTATGATTGATTGGTTTGGTGATGAAGTTAGTAAACTAGAATGGCGTAGAAAACGCGAACTACCTGACTGGGCACAGCGTATTTTTACAGAACACATGGTGGCCGCAGGCAACGTACAACACGAAACTGAACTAGAACAGATCACTAATCTAGCCCGTACTACCTTGGCCCATTATCTAGAGTCAGTGGGCGAAACAAATAATACATCCACAGATACCAGTAGTTACCAAAACTATTATTGCGATAATCAAAAACAAAACCCGCATACACCTCGTGTTATGGCCAGTTTAGGGTTAAACGAAGCAGATATAGCTGTTTTCATACAGGAATGCCTGTTCCCCGAAATAGTATAAATATTGTACTATGCGTGTACTTGATATTATCCAAATTAACGAATTTGCCCCTCCAACAGGGCACGGCAAGAACGATCTACAAATCTTAAGCAATATTATTGAAATGGTTCCTCCTGAGGATTCATTGTATACTGTTGCAAAAAATATAATACAAGGTTTATTAAGAGATGTTGTTTATCAAACCCCTGCTCCAGTTCAACAAGCCCCTGCTCCAGTTCAACAAGCCCCTGAAATAGAACCACAAGCTCAACAAATACAACAACCAGTACCCACAGTTCAACAAGCCCCTGCTGAAGAACCCTCTGAAGAAGAACCTATAACTGAAGAATTGCAGGACGGAGACGAATCATGGTATGAGGAATTTGTTCAAGCAAAACAAAATCCAGCAATAGCTGAGAGGATGTTACAAAAATTAAGAACAGATCCAGAATATCGTGAAGAAATGCGATATGTACACAAAACTAATGAAAAGAAAGTTAAGGCATCATTTACTGCCGGCGGCACAGAAGCATTAACTACTGTTAGTCAGTTTTTTGAAGATGTAAAAAAATCGGCTGACTTACTTGCTGGAAAAGCTGTTGGCGTGTTGGATCAATTAAGGATATGGTACGCATTAGAGGCCAAGAGACAAAAGGTTCCTGGACAACCTATACAAATGCCTAGACCAAAAGTGACAACAAATGCATTATATCAAAAATTGTTATATCCATTAGAAAATATTTTTCATGATTTAGGTTTTAGAGATAATCCTCCTAATCTAAGAAATTTCAAAAGAGAAGCTCCTAAGATTTTGAAATTTATGAAACTTTGCGAAGATGGTATTATTGATTTTCAAGATCTGTTAGCAGTTCAAGGAACTAGTAATGTTGGAAAATTTATAACAGATGAAGACTCTCGATATATCTACGATAAAATATTTGATAAACTATTAGCATTAGACGCAGGACAAGGCGGCGGTGCCTGGGGACCTGCAGAACTAGGACTGGCTATTTTATGTAAGCCAGTTAATAAGGCTCAAGGTAAAGGAGATCTTGCTACAAAAATAAATGATGTTGATGTAAACGTAGAAGTTAAAGCCAGTAGAGAAGCAGATTCAGGAGGACGTTTAGGCGGCAAAGGAGTTTTACCCGGCAAGTCTGGTAAAGCAAATTTCTTAAAAGCACTAAACACGGTTTGTGATATAGCAGGTGTATCAATTAAAGAAATCGGTCAGACCTATTTAGATGTGTATAAAACTAAAACTGTAAAAGGCGTAAAGACTAAAATTCTTGTTGGCAAGAAACCAGGAAGATCTATATTACCAACAAGTATGAATAGTCCTAAATGGTTTGATAGTTTTAATGAAGTAGTTGTAGCTGGATTAAACTCTAAACGTAGTGTTAATCCAAATGGTGCAGTTGGTGATTTTTTGGTAGATGCTGTAAAAGCAGTTGTCTCACCAGATGGGATGCCATACTTGGATGAAGAGTTAATTAGAAAAATTCCAGAAGCCGATGGTACTATAAATTATGAAAAATTCAAAAAAATTATTACTCGTCAATGGTATGATATATATGCCAAGGTTGACGATATTGGAATTATTTTAGTAATTAACCCAACCAATGGTAATTATACGGTTGTTAATTCTGCAAAAATGCTAACCGCAAAAAATTGCCCTATCACCATTTCAGGCGGTTTAGACTTTAATGATAATCAAGGTAAAGCAGGTCCACAAATTGGTATAGCTTAAACTGTTGGTTTTCCAACATGTAAATTTTCCAACACTGTAAAAATAATAACAGCACAGTTTAATTAAGTAGTTCCACGGAGTAAATATTATTAGGAACTGTCACGGTTTATGTACCGTTACCACAGTCCAGGAGCGAAATATGAAAAACAAACTATTAGCAGTATTCTTGGCTATTGCGACTACAAGCGCATTTGCCACAGACCCTATTGTTACACAGAGTACTAGTGACTCTAATAGCACAAGTACCAGTGTAAGTACAAGTACGAGTACTCAAAATAGCAATAGTACAAGTTCAAGTGTAAACACAAATAATGGCAGTACTACTACCAAAGTTATATCTCCACCTCCAACCGCAGTTGCACCAGCAGTGACTATTATCAATAGTGACGTGTGTGCTGTAGGTTACTCAGGTGCGGCCCAAACACAAATCTTGGGAATTAGTTTTGGTGGTGCTACTACTGATAAAAATTGTGAGAGATTAAAACTAGCACGTGGTATCTATGATATGGGTATGAAAGTTGCGGCTGTATCGATTATGTGCCAAGACGAACGTGTGTTCTCTGCCATGATGAATGCTGGCACACCATGTCCAGTAGATGGTAAAATTGGCGAACAAGCAAAAGAAATTTGGACAACCAATCCTGACCGTCAACCACAGAAAGTCAAGAGTAAAGAGTAATGAAACTTTTGGCAGTAATATTTTCTGCATTTTTAATTGCAGGATTAGCTAACTGCGGCAAAGTTCAAGCACAGGTAGTTTTTAATCCGCAAGGAATGACTGTGACTCCAGTAAACGGAGGTACAGGAACTATTGTGTCTGTTCCTATTCCTGGAGGTGCTGGTCTTGCTGTGTCTGTTGCCACAGGCTCAGCCGCATTGCCTTTAGAGAATATTGCTGGTACAGCTGGTGCTACACGCTTGCAACTAGGCGATGATAGTTCACAACATGTACCTCTTGGATTTGCATTTCCCTTTTATGGTCAAAACTTTTCCAACAGTTGGATGTATTCCAATGGTCTTGTAAGTTTTAGTACTGGTAATGTTCCAGGCGCTGGTTGCTGTGGTGGACAAGATTTAGCAGGCCTTGCCGCAGGCGGTTCTAGAAATTCCGTTTACAATTATCTAATCGCTCCATTGTGGACTGATTTAATTGATACAACTGGTAATGCTACTTGGTACAAAGGTAACGGCACTAGTATGACCTATGGTTGGTACGGCACTAAAGAGTTTGGAACAAATAATTCAAATACATTTGAATTGAATATAAATTCAGGTGGTGGTATCAATGTCAAATATGGCGGAGCATTTGTGTCTAATCAGCATACTGTTACTGCTGGTATGACTGGTAATCTTGCCAATGGCGAATACTTTCAATACTATCATGGACAAGGATTTAGTGCGCCTACAACGGGCTTGAGCTGGTCGGCTAACGGCACAGGTGCTGTTGATCAATGTATGCTTAATCCATTATCATCTACCACTTGCCCGGGTTATCAAGCGGCATATACTACACAACAATGTACTGTAAATGCGTTATTTTCTCCAAGCTGTCCAGGTTATCAAGCGGCTTATACTGTACAACAATGTACAATAAATCCCCTGTCTTCTACTACTTGCCCTGGCTATCAGGCGGCTTATACTGTACAACAATGTAGTGTAAATCCGCTGTATGATACCAGTTGCTCTGGATATCCGCAAGCATATCATGATCAACAATGTAGTGTCAATCCATTTTACGCAACCGACTGTCCAGGATATGCGGCGGCATATTTGGATCAACAATGTAGTCTTAATCCATTATACTCAACAACATGCTCAGGTTATCAACAAGCATACCACGATCAGCAATGTACCATAAGTCCTTTGTATGCTAGTGACTGTCCAGGATATAGACAAGCATATCATGATCAACAATGTAGCATTAGTCCATTGTACGCCAGTGATTGTCCAGGATATGCACAGGCATATCATAGTCAGCAATGTACAGCCAATCCACTATATGCTACAGACTGCCCCGGGTATGCACAGGCATACCATAGTCAGCAATGTACAGCAAACCCATTATACATGTCTGATTGTCCAGGATATGCACAAGCATACTTTAATCAACAATGCTCGTTAAACGGGCTATATGATAGAACGTGTCCAAATTATGCAACAGCCTACGCAACTAGAATGGTGCTTGAACAGCAGAATATGGCATCCACTGTAGCAACAGCCGGCGTAGTTGCTTCTACTGCGCCTGTTACTGCAACTACACCTACAACTACAACGAGTACAACTACAACCACACCTACGACTACAACTAGTACAACTGTTTCTGTTGGATCAGTAGCGCCAACTATTAGTACTAGCGGTACTGTTTCTGTAGCACCGTCGGCAACTGGTAATACAACAGTTGATAGAGTGATTGCCGCTCCTGCACCAGCTGCCGCGCCCGCAGCCGCTCCTGCCGCTCCTGTACAGTTAGTAGCACAAGCTCCTGCTCCTGCGGCACCGACACCCGCGGCACCAGCTCAACAAGCATCCAGCTCTAATGATAAAAAAGCTGATGACAAGCCCAGTGGTGGGAAGAAACAGGAGGATAAAAAATCCGATGGCGATAAGCCAGCTGGTCCAAGTCAAATGGCTGGAGGTCCAGAAGGCGGTTCAAAGGATCAACCTAAAACTGCTCGTCAGGAATTAGCAGAAAGAAAAGCAGAAGCACAAAAGAAAGAGGCCGCGGCCAATGCTAAGAATCTAGCCAATGAAATGAGCAAGGCATCTAATTTAGAAGCACAGAAGCAGATGCAGAGTGTAGTAATTTCAGCTATGGCCTATAAGCCAGGCTTTGATGCTTACAATCAGCAACTAATCATACAAACACAATTCTACAAACCATATTCAATTTATGGTAATCAACAGACTGTTGATAATAGAAGACTAGGCCGAGGACTATTCGGCCCAACTGATCAACTACATAACGAAATGGTTGATGCACAATATAATAGGGAGAAGTAAAATGTCAGAAGAAATAAAAGACGTCAATGCCGCAATTGATCAAGCAGAAGACGCAGTTAAAAAATACGCTAGTAAAGACACAGTTATTAGTATTGGTGGCTACGAGTTTACTCCAGCAAAACTAATGGTTGCATTTACTATTGTTAGTTCAATCTTAGGCGGATTGTATGGGGCGTTTGAAGTATACAAAGACTACCAAGACATGAAGACTAAAATTACCAAATATGTTGCTCCAGACTTATCTGAGCTGTATAAGAAAATGGAACTTACTCAGCAAAATGCTGAGAAGTCTGTTCAATATACACAAGATATTAAGAACGACCTAAAAGGCGATATCCGTCGATTAGAAAATACCGTTGAGCAAGTTGAACGTAGTGCTAAACAAACACAGCGTGAAACAAGTCAGGATGTAAACGATGTTCGTAAAGAACTTAAATCATTGGATCAAGCAGTTGATAAAAAGATCCAAAGAGCACTGGATAATCCTTTAGCAAAATGATACCTAATCTAATTGATAGAGCATTATGTCCTGTCTCCGGTTGTAAAAATTGGAGACAGGTCTATTCTATAACTGGAAAAGTTTCTTATTTGAAAACTTGTCGTAATCATTGGTATGGAATGATAAATGGTAGATAAACGTTTCCTTGAAATCATGTATCAACAATGGATGCAAGGAAACGAATACTATATAACTCGATGGTTAGATTTTGCACAACTTGCGGCTAACCATAATCATACTACTGTGGAAGAAATTCTTAAAGTTTTAGATACGTGTCGGTGGTTTCAGAGATAAATAAAGTACGGGCACAAGATAGGGTGCCGTGGGAACCCGTAATCCACAGTGGAACGAAAGTTCCATTTTTTACCTAAAGGAGACTCAACCATGAAACAGAAGAAGCTTATTCAGAAAGTTTACAAGGCTTGCGTCGACCACGATGCCGAGAAACAGTTTGAACTTCGCAAGAAGGAATTCGCCAAAATCTTGAAACACAAGGCCGAAGGCAAACCATTCACACACAAGTGGACTGTAGTACAGGTGTAACACTCTTGTAATATTAGCACAACAATACTGCGATAAATATTGGATGACACCAAAAACGTATCGCAGTATTTTTATTTCTGACGTACATCTTGGCACACGTGACTCACAAGCTGCCAAGCTCAACAACTTCCTCAAACACAACACCTGCGAAACATTATATCTTGTAGGAGATATCATCGATGCGTGGAAGATCCAACAAAACAAGTGGCGATGGAAACAAGCACATACCAATGTTGTCCGTAGAGTTCTGGGTCACGCTAAACGTGGCACTCGCGTTATATACGTGGCTGGAAATCATGACGAATTCCTGCGCCCGATGATACCTTATGGATTTAGTTTTGGACTTGTTGAAATACACAATCAAACAGAACACATCGGAGCCGACGGCCGACATTATCTTGTCACACACGGTGATTTATTTGACGGCATTACTCGTCTTGCTCCTTGGCTTGCATTTCTTGGCGACAAGTTATATGACCTAGTATTAGAATGGAACAGCAAGTTTAATTGGATACGCCATAAATTAGGCTTTGGCTATTGGAGTTTAAGTAAATATCTCAAACATAAAGTTAAGAAGGCCAGCGACTTTATGTTTCAGTTTGAAACCAACATAGCACGTTACTGTAAGAAACGTGGCTTCGATGGCGTAATATGTGGACACATACATCACGCTGAAATCAAAGAAATAGACGGCGTCACTTATATGAATGACGGTGACTGGGTTGAAAGTTGTACAGCACTTGTAGAACATCATGACGGTCAATGGGAAATAATTACATGGACACGAGAGAATGACAAAGACGATACTGATAATAACGGATAACTTAAAGGATCAAATAAACGGTGTTGTTACGACCTACAAAAATATTGAGACGTGTGCTGTTCGTGACGGTTATAACGTTGTGGTGTTGGATCCCGGGTGGTTCAGCTACATTGATTGTCCTGGCTACAACGAAGTCAAGATTGCCTATCCGCGCAACATGGGCAAGAAGATTGCGTCGGTACATCCGGATTATATCCATATCGCCACAGAGGGTCCTCTTGGTCTGTGGGCTAGAGCATATCTTTCATTGGCTGGTATTCCTCACAATACCGCTTATCACACTAAGTTTCCTGAAGGGCTCAGAAAGCTATTTGGAATTCCTGAGTCACTTACCTGGAGATTTGTACGCTGGTTTCATAAGCATAGTGGCAAAGTTTTAACAACAACAGACTCAATGGTCAAAGAATTACAAGCACATGGGTTCGATGGCGAAGTCATTCCTTGGACTCGTGGTGTTGATCGTGAAATCTTTACTCCTAACCTTAGAGAAACAGTCCCAGCAAAATATTTGTTGTGCGTTAGCCGTGTTAGCAAAGAAAAGAATCTTGAACAATTTTTTGAATTAAACTATCCCGGATATTTGAAAATTATGGTCGGTGATGGCCCTATGCTAGAAACTTATAAGAAACGTTATCCAGATGTTCACTTTACAGGATTCAAGACAGGTGTGGATCTAGCCCGTTATTATGCTAACGCAGAAGTGTTTGTATTTCCAAGCCAATGGGAAACATTTGGTATTGTTATGATAGAAGCAATGGCTTGTGGCACACCCGTGGCAGCCTATCCTTGCCAAGGTCCTGAAGATGTTGTAGAGCAGGGTGTTACGGGATTCATGAACGAAAGTTTAGAGGATGCTGTTACAGCTTGTCTACAGCTCAACAGAGATCGTGTTTATAAAGGAAGCCAACGCTGGACCTGGGATCGCGCCTGGGAGATATTCCGTGACAATCTGATACCTGCTAAATAGTAGCATATTATGAAAGGACACACACATGGAATACATATTCATCGGGTTCATGAGCGCAATGGGCTGGTGGGGCGCTAACCATTACGTAATCATTCCTTACTTTCCGCCAGATCCTCCCAGCAGAGCCGAAAAAGAAGCAGAGGAACGAAAGAAAAAACTTGAAGCATTAAAAGAAGTACCAAATGGAACAGCCAAAGAAAAAGACGTGGATTGATCACTATGAAAGGATATTCGATAATGTACTACGCATATTGTGGTTAATCTTGTTAATCATATGGATTAATTCAGAACATACCTTATTCAAATGAAACCTACTATCGCACTATTTTTGTACGATCCTAAATGTAGTGTACAAAGTGGTAATGGAATTATCAAGTCTCTGGACGAGTATTATAATTTCAAGATTTTTAGTAAAAATTCATTAGAAGACAACTTCTTTGATAATGTAGATATTGTAATGGTGCCTGGAGGATTTGGTGATGCAGAGACCTTCAAACAATTATTCAAAAATAATGCTAATCGTGTACGCAACTTTGTTAAACAAGGTGGCAAGTATATAGGCATTTGTATGGGTGCCTATTGGGCAGGATCGTATTATCTAAATATTTTACAAGATGTAGATGCAGTACAATATCTAAGCCGTCCAGGAACAGATACAAGACGTCCTCATGCCAAGAATATAGCTGTAACATGGCAAGGAATACCTATGAACATGTTCTGGTACGATGGGTGTGCTTTGGTAGGAGATACAAGCAAGTTTGAAACAATAGCTACCTATGCCAATGGTGATGCTATGGCAATAGTACAAGGCAATATAGGACTAATAGGATGCCACCCAGAAAGCGAACAATTCTGGTACGATAGTTACAGTTGGATGAAGGGTAAGTATCATAATGGCGAACATCATACCCTACTTTTAGACTTTGTAAACCAGCTAAATACTGGATGAGAGCAAAAGAATTCTTATCCGAACTATTCGATCCTAAACACGCTGTACCCCTCGAATGGTCTACAGAATTTGACGGTGAACACGCCTATGGCCAAATAGGTGAAAAAACACTCGATGTTACTTTTGTTCAAGATCGACAAGGTGTTGTAATATTGACTTTTAATGTAGATAACAGTTTTCAAGTAACTGGAAAAGGCGACACTAATTCCGTATTCTCTACAGTTATACATGCTGTTGCTGAGTATGTACATAAACATCCCGATGCCACAGTATTTGTGTTTACAGCCAACGAGAAAAGTCGTGCTAGAATGTATGACGCATTGGCCAAGCGTGTTAGCAAGCAGTTGGGCTGGCACGTTGTTCCGCATGAAGAAGTAATGAATGATCCCAAGTATGCAGATGCAAGACAAGGATCTTATGCGTTTGTTGTTGAAAAAGGACATGCTCCGGAACATAGACAAGGCGCACAAAAACCGCAACACGAAAAATTCAAAGACATTTGGTATGTGGGCAGTATGGAAGATAAAACATTACCTGTATTCAAAGTTTCCGGCGGCAAAGGTTGGGAAGCTGAACAGTTTGTAATGCATATTAGACCAGAATATAAAGATTTTCATCCTATGGGCATGTACAGTACACATACTGCTCCTAAGGGGCAACAAATTATCGACTTAGGCGACTATAAGACTTTATCTAAGGTATCACAATGAGATTAAAAGAATTTGCACCGCAAACTGCACAGCCTACTCCTCCGTTGGCGCAAGCTCCATTGGCAAGTATTTTAGAACGTACAGCTAAACAAGCAGGTATAGAAGGCGTAGAACTAGCACAATTTTTAGCACAGTGCCATGTGGAAACTATTAACTTTAGCAGTTTAATCGAACTACCTAACAAATGGCAAAAATACTATGAGCCGCCTAGTAAGACAGCTAAAATGTTGGGTAACATTTATCCTGGAGATGGTCAACGTTTCAAAGGAAGAGGATTTATACAAGTTACTGGACGTTATAATTATGATCAGTTTGCTACAAATTCAGGGATTGATGTACTACAACATCCTGAATTATTAGAAAAACCAGAAACAGCGGCCAAGGCGGCAGTAGACTATTGGATTAATCGTGTTCGTCCGAAAATAAATGATTTTACTAATACAAAGGCAGTTACAACTTGGGTAAATCATGCAGGTAAAAATATCGGTGAGCGCATGTCAACTTTCAAACAATATCTAGCTAAATTACCTGCTGAACTACAACCTAAAGAAAAAACACAACTAGCTAAATCAAAAGTTCCTTCGCAAGATACATCTCGCAAAGGTGTTACAACCAAACCGGTAACACCCACAACAACTAAACCAACAAAACCTACAGCTACAACAACTAAACCCGGAACACCTGCACCAGGACAACCAGGTTATGTACCACCAGGATATGATCCAAATAAACCAGGTAGTGGAATATATGCAGATCCTAACTACAAAGATCCAGACGCACTAGGCTCAATGATCAAACAAAAGGGTTTAGCCAAGTGAATTTCTACGAACTAATTTTTATTAGTTGGATAGATTATAACGTGAAATTAATGTTGTATATGAAATTTCAAATGCCAGCAGACATGCTAGCGGCAAATGAAAATATGGGGCTAATACTTAAGACCTACAGCTTAAACGGTATCAAGTCTTACAATCTCTGCAAGCCCTACTAGGCTAAACAATTTCAACCACATCCAACCAATATCAAACTCATACCATTTGAGACTTAATTTAGGTCTTGCCGGATTCATATGATGATTGTTGTGCAGTTCTTCACCGCCTATTATGATACCCCACGGTACTAGGTTAGTGCTACAATCTCTAGTTTCTGTATTGCGATAACCAAACCAATGGCCTAGTCCGTTAATAACACCAGCGGCCCAGAATGGTATCCATAGCATTTGTACACCCCACACTATAAAACCCCACGGTCCAAAGAACAGGCAGTCTATGACCAGCATTAAAAGAATACCATAGCGGCTATGGGGTGTATAAATGTTACGTTCCATCCAATCGTCCGGAGTTCCAACTCCAAACTTTTCAACCATGTCTGTGTCTTTAGCACCACGTGCATATAATAATGCACCTTTGGTAAACACAGTCCAAATACCAAATACATGTGGACTATGCGGATCACCTTCTTTATCGCTATACACATGATGCTTGCGATGTATAGCTACCCACTGTTTAGTAACCATACCTGTGGTTAACCATAGCCAACATCTCATAAAATGTCCTAGTATAGGATGGAATATGATTCCTTTATGAGCTTGTCCTCTGTGTAGAAACAGAGTAACTGAAACAATAGTGATATGAGTTACTATTAGGGTATATATAATTGCGTTCATTAATTAGGCGTAGGTTGGAAATTCAGCTTTTGTCGAGTGTACAACTTCACCTTCGTGATCGTATACTTTTACATCGTGATATTGTTCGCGATGGCGGCTGAATCCCATGGCATCTTCTAATTTTTCAAACTCGTGTTCAACGGCATGTAATACACCTTCAAACCAGTGATGTGTTTTAACCTTAAATTTTTTACTCATGTTTTTTCCTTAACTGTATGCTGGGTAATAATACTCTTCAGGATAATAGTACGACTCGTCGTTTCCAGAATATCCTAGTCTTTCTAATTCATGCGGAGTATTGGGCATTGATCTACTAACAACTAATTCACCTGATTGATCGAATACTTTTACTGCACTGGCATTGATATTTTTTGAAAAATCTAATGCTTCTTCAGCGGTTTCAAACAAATAATCAAGGGATCTTAATAATCCGTTAATCCAATCGTGTGTTCGCACTTTGTGACTGTGCTTAAAATGTCCATGCCCGCTCATGCAATACTCCGTAATAGAGTATTTATCAGTTAAGCATATTGGGGTTGAGTGGGTTGTGCTGACGCAGAGTATACAACTCCGTCATCTACATAAACTTTGACAACTTCAGCTGGATTAACGGCACGGGCATACTGAAGCGCACCCGATTCTTCGAGAAATTCAACTGTGGATGATGTCACACGACCATTCACCCATCTCCATGATTTTACTATGTATTTGTAACCCATGCATTACTTATCGAAATAGCGTGACCAGATCTTAGCAGTTTGATCGGTATAATGAGTAAGGCTGTGTTGGTGTATGTTGGCATTTAATTCAGGGAATTGATAAGTCAAATGCAATGCATTCACAATGCTTTGACTATCTACTGCATCGGCACAAAATTCTCTAACACTCCATGGGATTTCATCGGGATTACTAATCAATGGGACGCCTTGACTAATCAAATCTGCCCCCACGATGTTAAATGTTTCGCTCATATTGCACTGTAGGCCTATATCCATTTCGGCACATAATTCAAGAAATTCTTCTCTCGGACGCCATTGATGATTAACTAATTCGTGCCCTGAATCATAAATTTGTTGAAATAGTCCTTTTAAGTTGTTGATAACAGGACTGCCGTTCATTTCAATACGTCCAGCGTTAACATGTAACCGTAATTTTTTGCCAATCTGATTGGCAAATTCTATTGCGGCAAAGGCCTGTAATAGATGATTTTTAAGAGGACGAATTGCTCCAAAACAAGCAATATCAATATGACTCTTATCTTTGTTTAACTTTTTGTGTTTATATTCTTGTGGATAATAGTTAGGAAGGTAAATGACATTTTCATCTGCTTCGTCGTCTGTCCAACTGTTTCTTAATTTGAGATAGAATTTGATTTCACGCAACATACGTGGTGCATTACAGGCAACAATTATGTTCTTAAATCCTGAATAATCTCCAACCCAATCCATAGCGTTGCCTTCGCCGGCCATAAATGGCATTTCGCTATGCAGTCTGATAATCCATTTTACATTAGGATGTAGTTTTTGTAGTACAGCAAATTTAGTAGGTACTACCCATAATGCTTCTATGATAACATGAGTAGGTTTATGTTTACTAACTAATCTATCAATACAGTTGTTGTCTATAGCTACTTCTAGATTGCTTTCTATGCCGCTGTCAGACAACATGTCATCCATGAACTTGGCACTGTTATATAAACCTGTGCTAAGGCCAACGTGGCTGTGTGTTACCGCGTTAAAATCTTCTCTGCGTTTAAGGATGAATAGGACTCGTGACATGTGTGCTCGCTACAATATACCAGTATTTATACTTAATATATGCGTATTATGATTACAATGATATTAATGCTCACTTCAGAGATTACTAGGTAGCGAATCGTTCATCTCTAGGCAGCAGCCGCCTTCACCATTCGGTAACGAGTACCGGTCCTAAGGTGATAAAGTATTTACCTTCCGATATAGACTTGTGGCTCTGCTTCTTCCCTACGTTGACGTTCAGTTTTTGGAAATATACCATTTCCATATTGCGGATATTTTTGTTGACGATCCCATGCCACCCACATAAACATAAAACCAATGGTTAAAATGCCAACCATTACAATAAAGCCTACAATAGCTTCTTCAGTTAATCTTTTCATTCGTGCTTGACGGCGTTTTTCTTGTGCGGCTTCTTTTTGCATTTGACGAGTGATAAGCACTTTTTGTTGCTTGCCCATTTCGTCCATCATAACGCTTACATCAGTCCACAGCGCACCTAGTTCGGGAGGAGCTTGGTAGACCATCATTTCACGCAACTCAACTTTCATCTGTTCAAGTTGCTTTTTCATAATGACCAATTGTAGGGCACGACGACCCAAACTGGCATCTCCTACATAAATTTCTTCACGGGCTTTGCGTTCTTCTTCTTCAATAACAGCCATGCACTTGTTCATGTTGTCAAAGAAGTCTCCAAGATAATTGGCCAGCTCTTGATAGATTCCGGCAGTTTCACCTTGCTTTTTGTTCAGCTCAATTACACGATTTTTTTCCTCTATGTAGGCATTCTTCTGTGCTACAGTAGCAGGCTTGTCTTTGTGGAGATTATGGAATTGATCGTCAAGATCTTTAAGGACGCCTTTAACATCGCCAGCGGCGCCCTTAATGTCTTTATAAAGTTGGCAACCCTTCTTTACCGCTGAAACAGCGGCATTGGCCATGGCAAAGAGGGTAATCGGATCCATTACCCTGGATCCTTAGAAGAATAAGAATAGACCTTGTAGACTTAAAAGTAAACCAACACCTGCTACTACAAAACTACTCCAGAACAACATCATACTAACAGCAAGAATACTTGCTGATAATACAACGATTGCCAATTGGTATGCTGTACTGGCATATCCAATCCATGGGCTACGTTGTTTAGCATCATCGCGTTCTGCTTCTAAAGCCTTGGCTTTGATCATCAAATCTTTTTTGCCTTCTTTGGGCTCGTTTTCATAACGATCAATTTTTTTAGCCATGTCTTCAGCACGAGCTTTGTCGCCATTGTGCTGTGCTTCATACAAGTTTTGTTCTGCTAGGCTTTGCTTGATTGATTTAGCTTGATAAAAACTATAAGTGTCGTTGGCTTTGATAGTATTGTTTAATACTGTGCTAGACAACTTGCCGCCATACCATGCGTTGACAGCTAGCAATAACGCAAACACGTTGATTACCATACCTGCTTTGTCTTTGATTTTGGCTTCACGTTCGCTACGTGATCCAACCGGAGGCTTTGGTGCATCCGGATCTTTTGGTGTTTTGTTGATTAGGTTCAACACTGAGTCTAATAATGCCATCGATTCGCTCCCGGCTAGTTTAATGTACTAGTATTTAGTTTATTTTGCTCAAAAATGTTGCTCTGCTAAATATTATACGTTATAATAGCATATGGAACAATACATTGGTTATGCATGTGGTATAATTTGGACTGTAGTAAATATTACAGCTTTGTTACTGCATGATCCAGCCAATGTTGATTCAGAACTTGAAAAGTTGTGGAATGACAACTTGTAAGGAATTGTTGTAATCCCTTCAAAGCGAAGGCGTTGCGGACCCGGGTTCGACCCCCGGCAGGTCCACCATATACGCACTATTGCATAAAACCGACTCAATTATCCGAGTGCAGGCAAACCATTAGTGCTTATATGATGGGCCTGTATTGGCTTCGACGTGGCGAGATAGTAGAGACGGCAACACGGTAGGCGATGACCGTAAATCAAGCAAATCTAGTAAATGCAAAAGCATCTACATTCGAGTATTTCCAAGTTCCTGTAACATTAGCTACTGCTAATGATGCAGAATTTGCAATCGCTGCCTAAGAAACAGCACTCGCGAGGAAGGATAGTCCTTGTCACCCAACACACCAATGGACCTTCGGGTCCATTTTCTTAACACTCGGAAGGAAGTAAAATGGACATGGATCAGGCGGCAGTATTTTTAGCCGGAAGTATTTTAACAATGTTGGGATTTATCGTAGTTGTTATTGGAATTTTAATAATCAACAATTTATTCAGCAAATACTGGAAACCCGTACAATGGATGCGTATGCTAGATCACCCAGTTTATGTTACTCGCGAAGAATTATCCGAACCAGAAGTTAAAAACGAAGTAAAAAAATCTTGACTTTGTGAAAACACGGATATATAATAGAGACATGACAAATGTCATTTTTATTAATAAAAAGGAAGTAATATTATGAAAAAAATCGCAATCGCAACAATGTTCGCTTTAGTAGCGGCAACAGCAAGTGCAGTAGAAGTTGGCGTAACAGGTAGTTACGATGGCACTAAACACGATCACGCTGGTTATGGTCTAACACTAGGTCAGCATTTTGGTGATTTTAGTGCTACTGCTGGTTTTGATCGTTATAGCGACAACAAACTAAACAAATATAGTTTGGTCGGTGGCTATGATGTTGCTAAAATTGGTACAGCTACATTGACAGCTAAAGTCGGTGCAGTATATTTGGATCAAGAAGCTGGCAAAACATACAGCAAGGACCGTACAGGTTATGCTGGTCTAGTTGGTGCTGGTATTTCAATTCCAGTTACTAAATCTGTTAGTGCAACTGCTGACTATCGCTACCAAGCAGGTCAAAGCCGTGTTAACGATTTGAACGGTTCAACTGTTCTTGTTGGTGCTAAGTACTCATTCTAATCTTGGGATTAGTTCAAAAAGGCTCTTAGGAGCCTTTTTCCATCTTAAGTGTTATTGATTTTTTCTATAAGCGTTATTAAAATAATTATTGAAAAAATCAATTAAAATGCTTGATTTAATTAGTAAATACTATTACAATAACATATCAGTACAAACACTGAGTTATTAAGTTTTCAAACACACACAAGGAGAATGAAATGAAAACAGTTGGAAATAAATTAGAAGCTTTCGCAATTACTGGTGTTAAGCCAGGACAACCAGAAGACGCATACTTTACAATTACCGATCAAAGTTTT
>Ga0208379_1000290_pt1 | contig 23715 bp, 20 predicted proteins | sample CryBogCBE02Aug07_FD_184559 | JGI IMG/M metagenome (GOLD analysis project Ga0208379, IMG submission 184559) | Freshwater microbial communities from Crystal Bog, Wisconsin, USA - CBE02Aug07 (SPAdes) | ecosystem: Environmental > Aquatic > Freshwater > Lake | place: Crystal Bog, Wisconsin, USA... | reverse complement strand
GGGCGATTCCCTCAAGGCACGGCTTCCAGAGTCGTGCAGGGAGGGATTCTGGCAGCCTGCCGTGCAGGTCAATTATCCCGGTGAGGAGCCATTCACAAGATGTGTGGAGATCAAGCACATCACCGGACAACGCTGCGAGGGGACAACCCTTGTTCGCGAATATCCAGAGGAGCATGGCCCCGAGACTGACCCATACTATCCGGTTCCTTCACCCGAATCGTGCATCCTTCACCGCCGGTATGCCGAGACTGCTTCGCAACACCCCAATATCACTTTCCTTGGCCGCCTCGGCACCTATCGCTACCTGAACATGGATCAGACTGTCGCCTTTGCCCTTCAGGCGGCTGATATCTTGGCCCGTCGGCTCGGTTTTTCACCACTGCCTTTGCCCTGACAACCGGTTAGCAACGCAGAAAAATCTGTCAAAAAAGGCCATCCCACCGTTTCTTAAAAACTGTGACTTCCCCCCTGGATTCATCCCCCAAGCCTGAGCGCCTGCTGCTCGTGGATGGTCATTACTACCTTTACCGCTCCTTCTTCGCGATCAGGGGACTGACCAATTCACGGGGTGAGCCGGTTAATGCCATCTACGGCTTTGTGAAGGCCTTGCGCCGCATGATCGCCGATCTGCGCCCCGAGTATGCGGCGGTTGTTTGGGATGCCGGCCTTCCGGAGCGGCGTACCCAGCTTCAGCCTGAGTACAAGCAGCACCGCGACGAAATGCCGGATGATCTCGAAGTGCAGCAGGATCCGATTCAGGAGATCGTGCCTCTAATCGGTGCTGCCAGCGTCTTTCTTGAGAATCATGAAGCGGACGATCTGATCGCCTCCTACGTCACGGAGGCGCGAGGCATGGGGATCGAGTGCGTGGTGGCGACCAACGACAAGGACATCCTCCAGCTTGTGGGAGAAGGTGTCTCGATTTACTCCACGGCCAAGACCGATGTGGGCGAGGGGAACGGTGGGTTCAAACTGCTCGGTGTTCCCGAAGTGCGTGAAAAGTGGGGAGTCGATCCTGCCCTGATCGCCGATGTGTTGGCGCTGACGGGGGATTCTGCCGACAACATTCCCGGGGTTCCGGGCGTGGGAGGGAAAACCGCCGCAAAATGGATCAACCAATACGGGTCCCTTGATCATATCCTTGCCAGCGAAGGCGTGGAGGCCAAGGTGCTTGAGAAGATCGCGCCACACAGGGCTCAGGTTGAAAGCAACAGGCAGATGGTGGCGCTTGATCACGGCCTGCCGCTTCCCCTTCCGATCAGCGCAATGAAGCTTGCGCCAGACTACCCCGCCCTGATTTCTGAGCTCAAGCGGTGCGAATTCCGCTCACTCACCGCCGAGGTGGAGAGGGAAGCGTTGGGGGTGAAAGGTAAAAGGTTGGAAAGTGAGCTGTTGCCGCCCGATAGCCCATCACCCGTTCCCGATCCCCTGACTTCCAACTCCAAACCCCCAACCCAAGGGGAGCTTTTTTCATGAGGGCGTCACTTGTTCTGGGAGCCGGTCGGGGGCCGCGCCTGGCCGTTCTGGAGACGATCAAGCGCTTTCCCGATGGGATGAGCGTTACGGAGCTGACCGCCGAGCTTGGCATGAGCTATATGGGGGTGAAGGCTCATTGCTCCGCCCTGGAAAAAACCGGGCATCTCGAGTCGTGTCGTGGCCACTCGTCGAAGGGGCGTCCCCGTTTGCTCTACCGCCTCACCGCCAAGGGGGAGGAACTTTTTGACGAGCCGGGACATGATCTTGTTCTGGACCTCCTACGGGAAGCCTCCGTCCTTTTTGGTGCCGCGGCGCCTCAGAAGCTGCTGGCACTCTATTTCCGTTCCCAGGGCGCCCGATACGCTTCCCGCATGAATCTCGGGGAAATTTCGGAGCGAGCCGCCATGTTGGCGAGGATGCGTGATGCCGAGGGAAGGATCAGTACCCTTCAGGCTGGCAGTCACATGGAGATCCATGAGTGCCACGATCCCCTTGCGGAGCTCAGAAAAGCCTTTCCCGGGATCAGCGCGATGGAGGAGGCGATGATCGGGGAGGTGCTTGGTGCCTCGGTCCAGCGGATCGAGGAGGGGCGGAAGGTGATCTACCGTTTTTCCGGAGCGCTTTAGGAAGTTGCCGGACTCTTTCCGGGAAGGTGTTCCGTGCAGTACTCCCGACCATTGGCGGAGACCCTGAAATCAAGGTCGGGATGAGTTGCCTCCGTTCTCCCGCAGGTGGTGCAGCGATGGAGAGGAGAGGAGGGCTCCCTGACTCCTTTGCCCGTTGAGGACCTGAGGTTGGTGATTCTGGAGGGAAGAGGAAGTGTTCCTTTGCCAAAGAGCGCGGGGATATCCCGGCGGAAGAAGAGGAAGTAATTCAGAAAGGCGGCGCCTAATGTTGCAGCCACCACGGGTGGTTGTCCGAGTGAACCCAGAATCATAAGACCTGCACTGAATGCGGCCAACCAGACGACGCGTACCGGAAGGATAAAAAAGACCAGCACCTTGAACCCCGGGTAGAGCGTCGCGAAAGCGAGCAGAAGGGAAATGTTGAGGAAGGTATTGGCTCTTCCCACGGCGCTTCCACCACCCAGTAGGCCGAAAGCCAGATTCACAACGGTGCAAAGAACGACTCCGCATGCGTAGAAGCGCGTGAGGCGTTCCGCCCCCATCTCGGCTTCGAGGCCATCGCCGATGTAGAGGAGGAAGAGAAGCGCAAAGAAGATCCAGAACGGACTCAGTGTCTCGGGAATAAAGATCCAGGTGACGAGCCTCCAGACCTGTCCGGAGAGGATGAGGCGTGGGTCGAGTTCCAGGACCGAGAGATACCCCGGTGCCAGAAGATGCAGGATGAAAACCAGCGCGTTGAACAGGGCGATGTATCGGATAAGCCCGGGGATGGAAAACCGGTTCATCATGACATGGAGCGCTGCCCCGCCGGGAGATTCCGGAGGAAGGACATCAGTCCAGTTTGAACTTGGAGTGACCTTCCTTCCTGATCGGGTTGACCCGCTCGAGCAGAGACTGGGCCTTGCTGTAGTCCCCTGATTTGACGGCCTGTTCGACCTGATCAAAGGCGCTCTTCAAGGTTTCTAGTTCGGCTCGGTAATCGGATAGGAAAGCTGCACGCCCCGCCTCGGGAATGGTTTTGGTCTTGGCAGGTTCGAGGGACTCGGAATCGGACGCAGCCTTTTTTAGGGTCTCCAGCAGGGTGATATTCTCCTGCTGCTGCGCGGGATTGGTGATCTGCTTGGAGAGTTGTTTCGTGCCGCGAGCGAGGATCTTCATCTGTTCCTCGAGTGGGGAGTCATCGTCGGCCCGAACGGATTGGGAAATTGATAGTACCGCGAGGGTCAAAAGAAGGATACAAGGCTTCATGGATTGAGTTTCAAGCTGATGCCCGGAGGGAATGCAGACAATCTCATTTTCAGGGCATCCCGGAGGTGAGCGAAGGAGTTGGTTGCCTTGTGCAGTGTAATCCCGTGAGACCGGCACTTCAGGCTGCGACGATGTTCACGAGTCGTCCGGGGACGACGATCACTTTCTTGACCTCTTTGCCTTCGAGATAAGGCTTGAGTGATTCCTCGGCAAAGGTCGCCTTCTCGACGGACTCCTTGTCGGCGGAGGTCGGTACGGTGACGTGTCCGCGGACCTTGCCATTGATCTGGACGGCGTAGGTGATCTCGTCGACCACGAGATACTCCTCGTTCCATGAGGGCCAAGCCGCCTGTGAAGCCAATCCCTCGAAGCCCGGGAACCTGGTGGCCAGGCGAGACCAGAGTTCCTCCACGAGATGGGGGGCGAAGGGGCTCAGGAGCGGAAGGAGGAGGCGCAGGGCGTCCAGCGGCCGCGGGGTGGCCGAGGTGAACTCATTCGTGCAGACCATCATCTGGGAGATGGCGGTGTTGAAGCTCAGGGCCTCGATGTCACCCGTCACCTTCTTGATCGTTGCGTGCAGGACGCGGCGCTGGGAGGAGGTGAGCTCCTGCTCCGCGAGATCACCCGACAGAACCCAGTTACCCTCCTGATCCTCCGCCATGGCGAGACGCCAGACGCGGGCCAGGAAACGGTAGACACCCTCGACGCCGGTGGTGCTCCAGGGCTTCCCGTGTTCGAGCGGCCCCATGAACATCTCGTACAGGCGGAGGGAATCGGCTCCGTACTCGGAGACAACGGAGTCGGGATTGACCACGTTGCCCCGGCTCTTGGACATCTTCACCCCATCTTGTCCCAGGATCAGGCCTTGGTTGACCAGGCGCTGGAAGGGTTCGGGGGTCGTGAGGTGCCCCAGGTCGCGGAGGACCTTGTGCCAGAAGCGGGCGTAGAGCAGGTGAAGCACGGCATGTTCGGTGCCGCCGACGTAGAGGTCGACGCCGCCCGGCTTGCCATTGGCTCCCATCCAGTACTTCTCGGCTTCCCTGCCGATGAAGCGCTCGTTGTTACGAGGGTCGCAGAAGCGGAGGTAGTACCAGCAGGATCCGGCCCACTGCGGCATGGTGTTGAGTTCGCGCGTCGCGTTCCCCGAGTAGCGGACCCACTCGGTGGCCTTGGAGAGGGGGGGCTCTGCTGTTCCGGTCGGCTTGAAGTCCTCCATGGAGGGAGGCTCGACCGGAAGATCCGAATCGGAGAGGGGACGGTGTTTGCCGTTCTCCCAGATGATGGGGAAGGGTTCGCCCCAGTAGCGCTGACGCGAGAAGAGCCAGTCGCGTAGTTTGTAGGTGATGGTTCCCTTGCCGAGACCTTTCTCCTCGAGCCAGGCGATGATCTTCTTTTTCGCCTCGGGGGTGCGGAGGCCATCGAGGAGTCCTGAGTTGAAGGCGGTGCCTTCGCCGCTGAAACACACATGTTTCTCGCCTGAACGGCCTTCGGTAGGCTCATCCGGTCGGACGACCTGGATGACCGGGAGGGCGAATTTCACCGCAAACTCGTGGTCGCGCTCATCATGGGCCGGGACGGCCATGATGGCCCCCGTGCCATAGCCGGTGAGGACGTAGTCGGCGATCCAGACGGGGACTTTCTCCCGGTTCACGGGGTTGATCGCGTGGGCGCCGGTGAAGACGCCGGTCTTCTCCTTGGCGAGATCGGTCCGCTCCAGATCGCTCTTGGCGTTGACGGCCTTCACATAGGCCTCGACGGCAGTGCGTTGCTCCTCGGACGTGATCTTTCCGACAAGCGGATGCTCGGGGGCGAGCACGAGATAGGTTGCGCCGAAGAGGGTGTCTGGACGCGTCGTGAAAACGGCGACCTTCTCGTCGTGGCCCTCGAGACCAAAGCGAACCTCGGCACCCTCACTGCGGCCGATCCAGTTGCGCTGGAGGATCTTGATTGATTCGGGCCAGTCGAGACCCTCGAGGTCGGCCATCAGGCGCTCGGCGTAGGCCGTGATGCGGAGCATCCACTGGCGCATCGGTCGGCGCTCAACGGGGAACCCGCCGACCTCGCTCTTCCCGTCGACGACTTCCTCGTTGGCAAGGACGGTGCCGAGTTCGGGGCACCAGTTCACCGGGACCTCGGAAACATACGCAAGGCGGACGGAATCGGGATCCTCACCCGTGTAGGTGGAGATCGGCTCGGCACGATCCGTCGCCGGATTCACCCAGGCATTGTAGAGCTGTAGGAAGATCCACTGGGTCCAGCGGAAGTACTCGGGATCGGTCGTGCCTACCTCGCGCGACCAGTCGTAGCTGAAACCGAGGGCCTGGAGCTGCTTGCGGAAGTTATCAACGTTGCGCTGGGTGGTGACGCGGGGGTGCTGTCCGGTCTTGATCGCGTACTGCTCGGCGGGGAGGCCGAAGGCATCCCATCCCATCGGGTGGAGGACGTTCGCCCCGGTCATGCGGCGGTAGCGCGCCAGAATGTCGGTGGCGGTGTATCCCTCGACATGACCGACATGGAGGCCGTCGCCGCTCGGGTAGGGAAACATGTCTAGCACGTAGTACTTCGGAGCGTCGGCGCGGAAGCCCGGTTCCCCGGGATTCTTGGCGCGGAAGGCCTGGGTCTCCAGCCAGTGCCTCTGCCAACGGGGCTCGAATTCGGAAAAGGGATAGTGCTTGCGGGTCAGGGACATCTGGTTCGAACTGGTAACCCTGCCATGCAACCCGAAAACCCCGCCGCCGCCAAGCCCTCGACCATATTCCTGGCCACCCGGAATCGCCACAAGACGCGGGAGATCCAGGAGATGTTGGGGTCAGGGGTGCTGGTGACCGATGCGACGACCGTGCCTGAACTTCCCGAGATCGAGGAAACGGGACTCACGTTCGAGGACAATTCACGCCTGAAGGCCGAGGGGATCTCCCTCCATGTGTCGGGGATCGTGCTGGCCGATGACTCGGGACTGGAAGTCGATGCCCTCGGCAAGGAGCCCGGGGTCTATTCGGCGAGGTATGCCGGGCCGGGATGTACCGATGAGCGGAATACGGCTCTTGTTCTGGAGAGAACCAAGGATGTCCCCCATGAGCGGAGGACCGCCCGATTCCGGTGCGTGCTGGCTGTTGCGGAGAACGGATTGACCCTCGCCACCTTTGACGGGACGGTGGAGGGAATCCTGGCGACCGAGGTGAGGGGGGCTGGGGGATTCGGCTACGACCCGATCTTTATGCCGCTCGGTTACAGCGAGACCTTCGGCGAACTCTCCAGCGAGATCAAGCACGGCATGAGCCACCGCAGTCGGGCCCTTGAGCAGTTCAAGGCCTGGTGGTCGGCGAAGGATTGAAACCCCCTCGTTGTGACTAGGAGGCTGGGATAACGACCGTGCAGACAGGGGGGCGCTTTCCCGGCCCTATCTTCCGGTTGCTAGTTGGTCGCGAGATAAGGAATCGCCGCCACCCGCTTCTTCACATCCTCAATGCCGTCGACGAGGTCCGCGATCGAGTCCCATCGGCCGTTGATGAGCGGTTCGCGTGCTGAGCCCGGAATGGAGATCTCGGCCTTGAAGTCCACGTCATCGGTGGTCACCTTGTTCTCGGTGAGGTCGAGGGTGACCTGGACGGAGGGTGTTTTCTCGATGAGTGCTGCGAGGTCGGCGATGTCCTGCTTGGACATCTTCACGCAGGGGATACCGAGTGTGGTGGAGTTGCCGAAGAAGATCTCCGCGAAGCTCTCCGCGATCACGGCACGGAATCCGTAGCGGTAGAGGGCCTGCGGGGCGTGCTCGCGGGAGCTGCCGCAGCCGAAGTTCGATCCCGAGATCAGGATGGTCGCCCCGTCGAAGCGGGGATCGTCGAGGGGGTGGAGGCGTCCTGCGGCCTTCTCGGCAGCCTTGGCGTCGGCAAAGGCGAACTCGCCGAGTCCGTCGAAGGTAACGCACTTCATGAAGCGGGCCGGGATGATCCGGTCGGTGTCGATGTCGTCGCCGGGGACATAAACGCCGCGACCGGTGACCTGGGTGATTTTTGCGAGAGCCATAGTGCTGGTAGATGGAGGCTGAGGGTTAGTGGATTCCGAAGACCTTGCGCGCGTCGCTGACCTTACCTGTCAGGGCTGCTGCTGCCACCATCAGGGGGCTCATGAGCATGGTGCGGCCGGTGGGGCTGCCCTGGCGGCCCTTGAAGTTGCGGTTGCTGGAGCTGGCGGAGAGTTGATCGCCGACGAGTTTGTCGGGGTTCATGCCAAGGCACATGGAGCATCCGGCGCCTCGCCACTCGAAGCCCGCCTCGCGGAAAATCTCCGCCAGGCCCATCTTTTCGGCAATCGAGGCCACGACTTGGGATCCCGGAACGACGATCGCCTTCACGCCGGGGGAGACCTTGTGGCCCTTGACATGCTTGGCGACCTCCTGGAGGTCGGAGAGACGGCCGTTGGTGCAGCTCCCCAGGAAGGCCACGTCCACCTTGATCCCCTCGACGGGGGTTCCGGCCGGAAGCTTCATGTGCTCGATCGCCTCGGCGGCGGTGTCACGGTCCTTTTCCGGTAGATCCTTGGGATCGGGTATCGACTCGTTGATGAAGACGGCCTGACCCGGGGTGATGCCCCAAGTGACCGTCGGGAGGATCTCCTCCGCGCGGAAGTTGACGACGTCGTCGTAGACGGCGTCCTTGTCCGATGCGACCGCCTTCCATCGCGCGACGGCCTTGTCCCACTCCGTGCCCTGCGGGGAATAAGGGCGGCCCTTGAGGTACTCGAAGGTGGTCTCGTCGGGGTTCACATAACCGACGCGTGCGCCGCCCTCGATCGACATGTTGCAGACGGTCATGCGCTCTTCCTGGCTGAAGGCGTCGAAGGTCGAGCCGCCGTACTCGTAGGCGTAGCCGATGCCGCCGTTCACCCCGAGTTTGCGGATGATGTGGAGGATGACGTCCTTGGCGTAGACGCCGGGGGAGAGCTTCCCGTCGACGTTGATGCGTCGTACCTTGGGCTTGCCGATCGCCATCGTCTGGGTGGCCAGCACGTCGCGGACTTGGCTGGTGCCGATCCCGAAGGCGATCGCCCCGAAAGCCCCGTGGGTCGAGGTGTGGGAGTCGCCGCAGGCGATGGTGGTGCCGGGCTGGGTGATTCCCTGCTCTGGCCCGACGATGTGGACGATTCCCTGCTTGCCGGTCGGCAAGTCGAAGAAGGTGACGCCCGTCTCGGCGCAGTTCTTACGCAGCTCCTTGACCATCGCGTCGGCGAGGGGATCAGAGAACGGTTCCTGCGACTGGTCAGTCGGGACGATGTGATCGACGGTCGCAAAGGTGCGGTGCGGATAGAGAACCTTCAGGCCGAGATCGCGAACCATGCCGAATGCCTGGGGGCTCGTCACCTCGTGGATGAGGTGGGTGCCGATCAGGAGTTGGGTCCGTCCGTCGGGGAGCGTGCGAACGGTGTGTTCCTCCCAGACCTTATCAAGAAGCGTTTTGCCCATAGTCAGCCGATGATAGCCGGAATAGGTGCTCTGGAAAAGTGTAAGTTACCGCATCCTTTTGGAGATCCGTTCACCTTTTCACTCTGCAACAGTTCACCGCTTCACTTACCCTCCATCACATCATGTCCAAGCCGACCATCCTCTACACCAAGACCGACGAGGCTCCCGCGCTCGCCACCTATTCCTTCCTGCCGATCGTCCAGGCCTTCACCAAGCACGCCGGGATCGCAGTGGAGTTGAGCGACATCTCGCTTTCCGGACGCATCATCGCGAATTTCCCCGACTTCCTGAAGCCGGAGCAGCGGATCGGGGACGCCCTTGCCGAATTGGGCGCCCTGACCCTCAACCCCGAGGCGAACATCATCAAGCTCCCGAACATCAGCGCCTCCATCCCCCAGCTCAAGGCCGCGATCGCGGAACTCCAGTCCAAGGGGTATGCCCTGCCCGATTACCCCGACAATCCCCGGACCGAGGCCGATAAGGAGATCCGCGCCCGCTATGACAAGATCAAGGGAAGCGCCGTCAATCCCGTGCTCCGCGAGGGGAACTCCGACCGCCGAGCTCCCAAGGCGGTCAAGGACTACGCACGCAAGCATCCCCATTCCATGGGTGCCTGGACCGCCGATTCCAAGACCAGCGTCGGCACCATGGGAAAGAACGACTTCTTCTCCAACGAGAAGTCGTTGACCGTCCCCGCCGTCACCGACGTGAAGATCGAGTTCGTCGGCGCCGACGGCACGACCAAGGTTCTCAAGGAAAAGACCACTCTCAAGGCCGGTGAGATCCTCGACAGCACCGTGATGAGCAAGAAAGCCCTCGTTGCTTTCCTCTCGGAGCAGATCGCGAAGGCCAAGGCCGACGGGGTGCTCTTCTCACTCCACATGAAGGCGACGATGATGAAGGTCTCGGATCCGATCATCTTCGGCCATGCCGTCGAGGTCTTCTTCAAGGACCTGATCGTCAAGCACTCGGCCGTGATCAAGGAGCTGGGAGTCGATTTCAAGAACGGCTTCGGCGACCTCGTCGCCAAGATCCAGACCCTGCCCGCCGATCAGAAGGTAGCCATCGAGGCCGATATCCAGACGGCTCTGGCCAATGGTCCAGCCGTCGCGATGGTGAACTCCGACAGGGGAATCACCAACCTCCACGTCCCGAGCGACGTCATCGTCGACGCCTCCATGCCCGCCATGATCCGTGCGGGGGGCAAGATGTGGGATGCCGCAGGAAAGACCCGGGACACCCTGGCCGTCATTCCCGACAGCTCCTACGCCGGTGTCTACCAAGCGGTCATCGATTTTTGCAAAAAGAACGGCGCCCTCGATCCGAAGACCATGGGATCCGTCCCCAATGTCGGCCTCATGGCTCAGGCTGCCGAGGAATACGGCTCGCACAACAAGACCTTTGAGATCCCCGGCAAGGGCGTCGTTCGCGTCACGGACGCCTCCGGTAAGGTGCTCCTTGAGAATGCCGTCGAAGAGGGTGACATCTGGCGCGCCTGCCAGACCAAGGATGCCCCGATCCAGGATTGGGTGAAGCTAGCGGTGAACCGTGCCCGCGCGACGGGGGATGCCGCCGTCTTCTGGCTCGACGAGAAGCGCGCCCATGACGCCCAGCTCATTGCCAAGGTGAAGACCTATCTCGCCGAACACGACACCACCGGGCTCGATATCCGGATCCTCCCCCCCGCCGAAGCGTGCACCTTCAGCCTTGAGCGCATCGTGCAGGGGAAGGACACCATCTCCGTCACCGGCAACGTCCTGCGCGATTATCTCACCGACCTCTTCCCGATCCTCGAGGTCGGTACCAGCGCCAAGATGCTCTCCATCGTCCCGCTGATGAACGGCGGCGGCCTCTTTGAGACCGGTGCCGGAGGCTCCGCGCCGAAGCATGTGCAGCAGTTCCTCGAGGAGAACTATCTGCGCTGGGATTCCCTCGGAGAGTTCTTCGCTCTGGCCCCTTCCTTCGAGCATGTCGCCGAGACTTTCTGCAATGCCAAGGCGAAGGTGCTGGCCGAGACCCTCGACGCCGCGACCGGCAAGTTCCTCGAGAATGACAAGTCCCCGGGACGCAAGCTCGGCACCATTGACAACCGTGGCAGCCACTTCTACATCGCCCTCTACTGGGCCCAGGCGCTCGCCGCCCAAACGCAGGATGCCGAGCTGAAGGCTCTCTTCACCCCGATTGCCGCGGAACTCACGGCCAACGAGGAGAAGATTGTCGCCGAACTCAACGCCGTTCAGGGCAAGCCCGTCGATGTCGGCGGTTACTACCTCCCCGACGATGCGAAGGCCAATGAAGCATTGAGGCCCAGCCCAACCCTGAACGCCATCATCTCCAAAATCTAAAAGTCATGTCTCATCCGGCCTGCCCCGAATGCACCATGGACGAGGTGATCGCCCACTCCGACAAATGGGAATGCGTGACCTGCGGCTTTGAGTGGCCCAAGGAAGCCGAGGCGGAAGCGCCTGAAGCGGGTCGTGTCGTCAAGGATGCCCACGGAAACGTGCTGGCCGACGGCGACTGCGTCATCCTGATCAAGGATCTCAAACTCGGCGGCACTCAGGTGCTCAAGGGGGGATCGAAGTCAAAACCGATCAAGCTTGTCGACGGGGATCACGAGATCTCCTGCAGGGTTGATGGAATTGCGGTAGGCCTCAAGGCGCAGTTCGTAAAGAAAGCATAAGCTTTCTTTACAGAAGGGTTTGGGATTTTGGCGCCGCGCGTTGTTGCTGCTCGCTCGCAGTAGTTCACTACAGCATCGCTCGCGCGCCTAACGCGGCATCCAAACTTCCAAACCTATTGCGGGGATATTGACCTTCAGATGACCAGTTCCGCTTTGTATCGTTTGGTGCAAATACGCAGGATCCCGACGAACTTTACTCACGATTTTTGATGGTGCTGAAAATAGCCGTGAGGGAGGCAATGATAATTAGCAATCCTGCTACTACATTTTGCCATTGGTCAGTCCATCCACCCATGCTTGCACTTCGATTGTGGTAGTAAAACCCGGCTGGAGAAAAAAGAACTACAACACCCAAGAGCAGGAAGAGAATGTAGCCAAAAATCCTCAATTTCATTTTTTTATGAATTACATTGCCAATTTGAGAGTGTCCATAGCCTCAGCGCGACAATGATGTTTACCTCTTTGCGTCTCAGCGCCCCTGCGCGACACTTTGTTCCAAATGTCTTTAACAGCAGCCAATCTCTTCGGTCAGATATTATTCGGCGCGATTGGGTTGGCCGCGTTCATCTACGGGAAGAAGCAATCGTCCTTTAAGGCGATGTTGCTGGGGGTGGCCATCTCTGCCTACCCCTACTTTGTGGCCGAGACTTGGTTGCTCTACGCCATAGGCGGAGTGCTGACTGTTCTCCTTCTTATCTAAAGAGAGATCAGAGGTTGATTGCCTGTCCCGGCGGCGGGGCGATCACCTTGGTCTCCGGAAGAGCTGCATACAATTCGCGCTTGAACCACTCGATGGCCGGATCATCACCATGGACAATGAGGATCGTCTTCGGACGCACCTTCACCGCATAGGAGAGGAGATCTTCACGGCGCGCATGAGCGCTGAGATTGAAGATCTCGCGCTGGCAATGGAACGGAACGGGCCCTCCCGGCGGACCGAGTTCGACCATATCGCCGGGTTTCGCCGTCCGGACACGGCCTCCGGGCGAGGAGGGATCTGCATAGCCGACGAAGAAGAGATGCTGTTCGGGATCGGGCAGGACTTTGCGCGCAAAAATGTTCGAGAGCGTGTGCTCTGTCATCATGCCGCTCGAGAGGGCGTAGACGGCGCTCTTGCGGGGATTGAGGGATGAGATCTCCGCGCCCCCGGCCACATAGGGGGCGACATCATTCATGAGTTGGAGCTTCGGGAGGTTTCTCGCAACCCGGGAGGCCATGGTGTCGTAGACGGCGGTGATCTTGCTGCCGAGGCCCCCGATGTAGATGGGGATGGGGGGGATGACCCGTTCCCGCTGCATCTGCCAGAGCAGGGCCATGATTTCCTGGGTCTTGCCGAGCGCGAAGACCGGGATCGTCACGCTGGAGCCCTTTTCAAGGGCCGCTGCCACAGCCTTGGCAAAGCGCCCTTCTTCGGTAAGGCGCGTGGTGCCCTCCGGCATGGGGGCGTCTCCCCGCGTTGTCTCCATCAGGAGCACATCGACCGGTTCCTCTGGGAATCGGGCCCCGGTCTGGATCGTCTGGTCCTCGAAATTGACATCCCCTGTGTAGAAGAAGCTCTTCCCCTCCGAGCGGATCATCACGCCCGTCGAGCCGATGATGTGACCGGCATCATGAAAGGTGACGCTGGTGCCCTCGGATCCGGTGCGGTTGCCGTCGAGATCGAGTGGGCGTTCCAGCGGGCAGGTTCTCCACATCCTGGAGGAAAGTTCCACACCCCGGTGGCCAAAGAGGGGATAGTCGGGCAGTTTCAGCTCCTCCTGCTGACGCATCATCACATTCACGGAGTTGTGCAGCATGATGTCCGCGATCCGGGCCGTCCCCTCCGTCATGAGCACCGGCATTCCGTGCTGTTGTGCCTGCAGCAACGGAAGGCATCCCACATGATCCTGATGGGCATGCGTCAGGATGGTGCTTCGGACGGTGGTCTCTCCCAGTTCCTCAAGCAGCGGGGTAGAGTCATGGCCCACATGCTCGGGATGCATCCCGCAGTCCAGCAGCACAGTGCCCTCAGGGAGATCGAGGCGGTAGCAGTTGGCGCCGATGCCGGCCCCCCGGGTGAGGTTGGTGAAACGCATGGAGCCTCAGCGTAGGGAGGGGGAATCCCTGTACGCTAGGGGAAATTCCCGGCTCGCACCGCGTCAAAACCAATGCAACCTTTGCTGTGGATCGGTGTTTCCGGTTCAGGACATGTTTTCCCCGCTTCCAGAAAAACATTGGGACCGCGTTAGGGCGGCACACCTGCTCAATAGGGCCGGATTTGGAGGCACCCCCACCGAGATTGACCGTCTTGTGGCATTGGGTCCCGACCGTGCCGTCGATTCCATTCTCAATGCGGAACCTGACGATGAATTCTTCCCCCCTCCGTCCATGGTGGAGCCTGCTGCACGCTTTGCATTCAAGCAGCGTGAGAAGGCGGCTGTAACCGAGGAGGGGAAGAAGGAGCTCCGGCGCCAACTCGGGGAACTCGACCGTCTCTCGATGCTCGACCTGCGTCTTTGGTGGCTGAATCGGATGCGTTACACCACCGATCCCCTTCGGGAAAAGGTGACGCTTTTCTGGCACGGGCACTTCGCTACCAGCAACCAGAAGGTCAACGATCCTTGGATGATGTGGGTCCAGAACGAGACCCTGCGTCACGGGGCACTGGGAAAATTCCCGGCACTTCTCAAGGAGATGTCCCGCGACCCGGCCATGATCCGTTGGCTCGACCTGGGGCAGAGCCGCAGGGAACATCCGAATGAAAACTTTGCCCGCGAACTGATGGAACTCTTCTCGCTGGGGGAGGGGCATTACAACGAAAAGGATGTTCAGGAATCGGCCCGCGCCTTCACGGGCTATCGTATCGAGGCCGAGACGGGCACATTCCGCTTCAAGGCCAAGGAGTTTGATGCAGGGCAGAAGGTGTTCTTCGGACAGACCGGGTTACTGACCAGTGATCAGATTATAGACCTCATCACGGCCCAGCCCCAGTGTGCCCGTTTCATCGGCAGGAAACTCTGGAAGTTCTTCGTTTCGGACGATCCCTCAGAGGAAGCCCTCTCGGGCATCCAACAACTGCTTTACTCCAATGGCTACGATATCGCCGCTACACTTCGGACGGTCTTCCGGAGCGAGGAGTTCTACGCTCCGAAAGTCATCCACTCGCAGATCAAGAGTCCCGTTCAGTGGCTGATCCAGACCACCAAGATGCTAGAGACCCCGCTGCCGGATGCCGGGGTGATCGAAAACTCGATGTCCTCCCTGGGACAGGTTCTTTTTGCACCTCCGAACGTCAAGGGATGGGATGGAGGGCGCGCCTGGATAAGTGCCTCGAGTCTCCTCTACCGCTACAATTTCGCGGCCTACCTGCTCAGCGGAAAAGCCCGCATCCTCGGGGGCGGAGGAACGAAGGTTGCCGTGATCCCACTCGGCCAGATCGCTCCTGCCGGGATACGCACCACTCCGGATGCCCTTCTATCACCGATCTCTTTCCGGATCTTCAATGTCACGGTTCCTGAAAAGCAGGAGGGAACGTATTTAGGCTACCTGGCGGCCCACCCGTTGCCCTACACGGACAACACCGTGCGGGACCTGATGCAGTTCATGATGGGAACCCCCGAATACCAACTCAATTGAGACGCCGATGAAATCCCCAAAGGAACAACCCGTCCATACCCGCAGAGAGTTCCTCAGGACCTCGATCTTGGGAGGGGCGCTTGCCTCCTCCGTTCCGCTCTTCCTGGAAAAGACATTCCTCTGCCTCGACACGATGGCGGCGGCCACGACTGGTCAGATCACCACCGGCAAGGACGGCACGATCCTCGTCGTGCTGCAGCTTGCGGGCGGCAACGACGGCATCAACACGCTCGTTCCCTACGCCGACGATGCCTACTACAAGGCCCGTCCCCGCATCGCGATCGCCGGGAAGGATGTCCTGCGAATCAACCCTTACGCCGGATTTCATCCCAAGCTCTCGGGACTTCGCTCACTCTATGCCGAGGGGCATCTTGGTATGGTGCAGGGTGTCGGATATCCCAATCCCAACCGCTCCCACTTCCGATCGACCGAAATCTGGCAGACGGCCAGCGACGCGGAGAAGAACGTCACTGACGGGTGGCTGGGTCGCTACTTTGACAACTGCTGTTCGGGAGCCGACCCCGCCACCGTCGGCATCGCGATTGCCGGACAGACGCCGCAGGCCTTTTCCTCGGCAACACCGAAGGGAATCGCTTTCAGCAATCCCAGCCAGTACCGCTACATGGCCGAGGCGGCGAGCGAACCGTCGACCGCCGATCAGTTCATGCGTGTCATGAATCAACCCGACGAGGGCCATTTTTCCCTGAGTGAAAACGCCGGAGGATCCATCGGGATGATTGCCGGTCCCCCCGACAAGGAGGGAAGCACGGTTGAGTTCCTGCAGAGAACGGCGCTGGAGGCTAGGATGAGCAGTGACAAAATCCTCGAAATTACCCGCAAGTCCAAGAGTGCGGTCAATTATCCGACCAACCAACTCGGGAACAACCTCAACCTGGTGGCCCGACTTATTGCCGGCGGCCTTCCCACGCGGGTCTACTATGTCTCCCAAGGTGGCTTCGACACCCATGCGAATCAATTGCCCGCGCATGATCGCCTCATGGGGGATCTTGATGCGTCGCTCTCCGCATTCGTTGCCGACCTCAAGGCCCAGGGAAATCTGGACAGGGTGATGGTGGTCTCCTTCAGCGAGTTCGGGCGACGCGTGGCGGAGAACGCGAGCGGTGGCACGGACCATGGCGCGGCGGCACCGCTCTTCGTGCTCGGCGGAGGGGTGAAGCCGGGTCTCTACGGCACCTATCCGAGCCTCACTGATCTCCACGACGGCGATCTCAGGTTCAGCACCGACTTCCGCTCCGTCTACGCCACCGTGCTCGAACGCTGGCTCGGGGTTCCAAGCGAAGTGGTCCTGGGCAAGAAATACCCGCTCCTGCCTTTTGTGTGACGGGGAGAGAGTGAAAAGTTAGAACCGTTAAAAAGTTTCAATGGAGGGCTTTGATACGCCTTCAGTAAGCTAGGGGGGTTAACCAGGCTGGTGTCATCTTCCTCAAAACTCCTGATCCGCCACCTTCCCGCTTTTAACCTTCTTTTCCCCATGCTTCATGTCGTTCTGGTCGAGCCCGAGATCCCGCAGAATACGGGGAACATCGCCCGTCTCTGTGTGGCGGCCGGAGCGCGGCTTCATCTGGTGGGTCCGCTCGGCTTCTCCATCGATGGAAAGGAGGCCCGACGTGCCGGGATGGATTACTGGGACCGATTGGATCTCGTGACCTGGGGCTCGTTGGAGGAATTTCTCAGTGCCAACGGCAAGAGTCGCTTTTGGTTACTGAGCAGCAAGGTGGTTCGCCCCTACTGGGATGCGCAAATCCAGGACGGCGATATGCTTGTCTTTGGCCGCGAATCGAAGGGGCTTCCGGCGAGTTTTCTGGCTGCTCGCCCGGAATCCTGTCTCACCATCCCGATGAGCGAGGGAACGCGGAGCATCAATCTCGCAACCTCCGTTGGAATCGTCCTCTACGACGGGGTGAGGCAACTGAATGCCTCCTCTGCGAAGATCTCCCTAGCGGGAGTGCGTGTGGAGTGATTGGATTGCGGGGCATGACGGACACCACGGTCATCAAGGTGGAGGCGCTGACGAAGGTCTTCCGCACTTATCGGAAAGAGGAAGGCTTGCTCGGTGCCGTCCGTGGACTCTTCTATCGCTCCCACACCGAGACCAAGGCGGCGGATGCCGTGAGCTTTGCGGTGAGGGAAGGGGAGTTCGTCGGCTTCCTGGGTCCCAACGGGGCGGGGAAAACCACCGTGCTCAAGATGCTTTCGGGTCTGCTCCAGCCCACCTCGGGATCCGCGCGCGTCCTGGGATTCAATCCCTCCAGCCGTCCCGTGGAGTTGAAGCGCCGGTTTGCCCTGCTCATGGGTCAGAAGAACGCCCTCTGGTGGGATCTTCCCGCCCGAGAATCGCTGGAACTCAACCGTGCGATCTACGGGATCGATCGCAAGCAGTTCGAGTCCACGGTCGACGAGTTGACCGACCTGCTTGATGTGCGCGACAAACTCGGCGTCATGGTCCGAGAGCTGAGTCTCGGGGAGCGGATGAAGATGGAGCTCATCGCCGCCCTCCTCCATCGGCCGAAGGTGCTTTTTCTGGACGAGCCGACCATCGGGCTCGATGTGATGAGTCAGAAGAAGGTCCGGGAGTTCCTGCGGGAATACAACCGCCGTCACCGGGTGGTGACGCTGCTGACCAGCCACTACATGCAGGATATCGAGGAACTCTGCGAACGGGTGATCCTGATCGACCACGGAAGGATCTTCTTCGACGGTCCCTTGGCGGAAGTGACGGCCCGCTTCACCTCGACCAAGGTGATCGGGGCCGATTTCAGCACGCCGCTTCCCGAATCCTTCATCCCGCCTGGGGTTGTCCTGGAGCAGAGTCCACTTTCGATCAAGATCGAGGTGCCGCGTGCCGATGTGCCGCAGGCCTGCACGGCACTCCTTGCAGGAGGGCAGGTGATTGATCTCTCGGTTCAGGAAGTTCCCATCGAGGAAGTCATCCGGCGGGTCTTTGGCAAACAGCAGCAAGAGCAGAAATAAAAAATATGGAACTCAGGAACTCAGGAGACATGAGCACGATGAAGAGGCATTGGATGATGATCCTTGTGTTTCTCGGGATGGTGTCCGGATCGCTTCATGCCGCAACAGGCGAGGGGGTCAAGGTGTGGATGGCGACGGATACAGTCCCCATTCACGCTGGCAAGCCGTTCACCGTGACCATCGTGCTCGATCTTCAGCCCGGATGGCATACCTACTGGCAGTATCCGGGAGACTCGGGTCTTCCGCCCAAGGTAAAATGGAATCTGCCTTCAGGATGGACCGCGGGGCCTCTTGAGTACTCCGTGCCCCATCAGTTCTCAGAACCGGGAGACATGATCATCTATGGCTATGAGAAGCAGCAACTTCTGCGGGCTATTATCACTCCCCTGAAGGATCTCCCTCAACATCAGGTCTTCGATTTGAAAGCCACGTTGACATGGCTGGCCTGTAAGGAACTCTGTGTCCCCGGATCCGCCGAGATTGGAACCAAAGTCTTGGGTCCAACAACGGCGCATGGAATCAGTAGTTGGCAGTCCGCCATAGTGCCTGCGGGCGAATGGCCGCTTTCCAGCCAACCACCCTTCCCGGTTTCCATCTCTGGAAAAAGAACTAATGTCATCGTTTCATTCACTGGAGATCCAGGTGCTAACTACCAATTCTATCCCGATCCCGCCGAGGGGACGACGGCCGGCCATGTGACCCAGATCACCTCTCAGCAACCCAAGGGGCCTGCTGTGGTCTTCTCCCTTCCATGGAATGGGGCCGCTCCCTTTAAGGGGCTGCTTGTGGAGCAGATTGGGGACGCAAGAAAAGCATGGTGGATTAGTAAAAATAATACACAAGTAATTGATAATAAGAATATAGACTTATCATTTTCCATCCTTATAGCCGCCCTTTTATCTGGATTTCTCGGAGGAGTGATCCTCAACCTCATGCCGTGTGTCTTGCCGGTGATCTCGCTGAAGTTGTTCAGCTTCATTGCCCAAGCAGGAGATGCTCCCAAGCGCATCTTCCGCCATGGTCTTGCTTTTGCTGTCGGAATATTTAGTTGGTTTTTAGGAATCGGAATATTGGTTATTATATTGAAGTCAGGTGGCTCTCAGGTGACCTGGGGGGCCTTCCAGTTCCAGAACCCCTACTTCGTGGTCGGTGTCAGCGTGCTGGTCTTCCTCTTTGCCCTGAATCTCTTCGGTCTCTTCGAGATCACGCTTCCGGGATCGGCGGCAACCTCGCTTGATCATGCGGCCTCGCGTGGAGGCTATGCAGGATCTTTCTTCCAGGGACTCTTCGCGACCCTGCTGGCCACTCCCTGCACGGCTCCCTTCCTCGGGAGCGCGCTCGGATTCGCGTTCGGGCAGAGCGCGGTGGTGATCCTCGCGATGTTTGCCTCGGTGGCTCTGGGGATGTCTTTGCCGTATCTGCTTCTCTCGGCACGCCCCGGATGGCGTAAGTGGATTCCCAAGCCGGGAATGTGGATGGAGCGCCTCAAGCAGTTCATGGGATTTCCCCTGCTTGCCACCAACCTCTGGCTCCTCTGGGTGATCCAAAACCAGCGGGGATCTGAGGCGGTCCTGGTCCTCCTTGCTCTCTTCCTCGTGCTTGGATTCTGCGCCTGGATCTACGGGGCCGCGGGGTCAAGGCATCTGCTAGTGCCGGGGATTATCCTCATCGCCTCCGTGTCGGTGGTGATTGCGGGAAAAAAGATCGCCGCCACCCAGGTGACCAAGGCTGGAACTGTGGGTTCCTCGGAGGTGATCTCATGGGTCGCCTATTCACCCGCCTCCTTGGAATCGCTCCGTGCCGAGGGAAAACCGGTCTTCCTTGATTTCACCGCCTCGTGGTGTCTGACCTGCCAGTTCAACGAACGGACGGCGATCAACGTTCCTACTGTCCGCAAGGTGTTGCAGGATAAGGGAATCACCGCCATGAAAGGGGACTGGACCAATTCGGATCCAGGCATCACGGCGGCCCTCAAGTCCTTTGGTCGTGTCGGTGTGCCGTTGGCCGTCTACTATCCCGCGGGTAAGGGGAGTGATCCGATCGTCCTTCCCGAGCTCCTCACTGAGAAGATCGTGCTGGATGCCATCCGGAAATAGGGAACCCGATTCGAACTAGGAACTCAGGGAAAGAGACGGAATTCCGGGGTTTTCTTTTCGGGAACTTTTCAGCCTTTCATTTCCGGAATTCCTGAGTTCCATATCCCTATCCGTTTTTCATGAACTTCAAACGATTCCGCCTAGACGCGCTTGATCAGAGCGTTTCCCTCACCAAGGAAGCCTACGCCAAGGAACTCAAGAAGTATCAGCTTGGCCTGCTCAACCTTCAGCTCCGTCTCAAGGAGAGCAAGCGCTCGGTGATCGTGGTGATCGAGGGGCCTGATGCCGCCGGGAAGGGAGGGGCGATCAAGAGAACGCTCGAGTTTCTCGACCCCCGTCTCGTGCGTGTTTATTCGACCCAGAAACCGACTACCGAGGAATACCGTCATCATTACCTCTGGCGCTTTTGGAACCGACTCCCCCCTTACGGGGAGATCGCGGTCTTTGACCGATCCTGGTATGGCCGCGTGCTGGTGGAGCGTGTCGAGGGCTTTGCCACCGAGGCTGAGTGGAAGAGGGCCTTTGGGGAGATCAACGAGATGGAGCGGGCTCTGGCCGACGACGGGGCGATCCTCATCAAACTCTACCTCCATGTGTCGAAGGACGAACAGTTAAAGCGTTTCAAGGAGCGCCAAGCCAACCCTTACAAGCATTGGAAGATCAACGGGGAGGACTGGCGCAATCGTCGCAAGTGGAATCAGCACAATGCGGCCGCGGAGGACATGTTCGTGAAGACCTCCACCAAGCTCTCCCCGTGGACCGTGATTGCCGGAGATTACAAGTGGCGCGCACGAGTCGAGTTCGCCCGGACGATTTACGAGCGGGTCGCGAGGGAGTTCCCTGAGGTCAAGAAGACCAAGGCCAAAGCCTGACGGGATATCCGTTGGCCAATGCTTTCACGGCATCCGGGTTGCAGGTCAATCTGGGTGAGCCAACTGTCTCGGAAAGGCTGGCAGCATCCGGCCTAAAAAGCCCCAAAGGGCTTTGCTCTTTTACAGCCCCTCGTCCGTTACCGCCCCGTGGGAAGCGTCCGTCACATGGGATGCGTACTTTGCCAGCACGCCGCGGCGGTAGCGCGGTGCAGGCTGCTTCCAAGCTTTCTTTCGCTTGGCGAGTTCTGCTGCCGTCACGCCGATGGTGAGGGCACGCTTCTCCGCGTCGATGGTGATGGTATCGCCCTCCTTCACCAGAGCGATCGGGCCGCCGCAAAAAGCCTCTGGGGTGATATGACCGACGACAAAACCGTGGGTGCCTCCCGAGAAGCGGCCGTCGGTGATGAGTGCCACATCCTTGCCGAGGCCGAGTCCCATGACGGCACTGGTAGGGGAGAGCATCTCACGCATACCGGGACCTCCCTTGGGTCCCTCGTAGCGGATGACGATGACGTCACCCTTCTTGATCTTCTTCGTAAGGATCGCCTTGAGCGCATTTTCCTCGGACTCGAAGACGCGTGCGCGGCCTTGGAATCGCAGACCCTCCTTACCCGAGATCTTCGCGACGCCGCCCTCGGGGGCGAGGTTCCCCTTGAGGATGACGAGGTGACTCTCCTTCTTGATCGGGTCGGAGAGGGGGCGGATGATCTGCTGGCCCTTGGGGTAGGGTTTGAAGGCGGCGAGGTTCTGCCGGAGCGTCTTGCCGGTGACCGTCATCACGTCGCCGTGGAGGAGGCCTGCGGCTAGCAGTTCCTTCATCAGAGGGACGATACCGCCGATCTCGACGAGCTGGGACATGAGGTATTTGCCACTCGGCTTGAGGTCGGCGAGGACGGGAACGCGCTTGCCGATTTTGGTGAAATCATCAATCGAGAGATTCACCCCGGCGGCGTGTGCGATGGCAAGGAGGTGGAGGACGGCATTAGTCGAACCGCCCAGCGCAATGACAGTGGTGATGGCGTTCTCGAAGGCCTCGCGGGTCATGACGTCGCGGGGACGGATGCCTCGCTTCAGGAGATTCAGGACGGCGGCTCCGGCTTCACGGCAGTCGGTCACCTTGTGCGAGGAGACGGCGGCCTGGGCCGAGCTGTTGGGCAGGCTCATGCCCATCGCCTCAATCGCGCTCGCCATGGTGTTGGCGGTGTACATTCCACCGCAGGATCCGGGTCCGGGAATGGCGCATGACTCGACGGCCTGACGCTCCTTGGCCGAGATCACTCCTGCGGCTTCCTGGCCGACCGCCTCGAAGACGGAGACCACGTCGACGAGTTTTCCGTTGAGGCATCCCGGCAGGATCGTGCCGCCGTAGACGAAGACCGCGGGACGGTTCAGGCGTGCGATCGCGATCATGCAGCCGGGCATATTCTTGTCACAGCCGCCGATGGCGACCAGGCCGTCGAAGCCCTGACATCCGGCAACGGTCTCGACGGAGTCGGCGATCACTTCGCGGGAAACGAGGGAGTACTTCATCCCCTCGGTTCCCATGGAGATGCCGTCGGAGATGGTGATGGTATTGAAGATGATCGGCTTGCCGCCGGCCTTGTCGATGCCGAGGGCCGCTTCGCGTGCCAGGGCGTCGATGTGCATGTTGCACGGGGTCACCATGCTCCAGGTGGAGGCGACACCGACGATCGATTTGGAGAAGTCCTTTTCGGTGAATCCGACGGGATAAAGCATCGCGCGGCTGGCGGCGCGGCTGGGGCCGTCGAGCAGAATCGAGGAATGCTCACGGGCGATGGATTTCTTGGTTCCCTTGGTGGAGGGAGATGCTTTCTTGCTACTCATGACGTGAAAGCTATCAGCGGAACCTCCCTCGCGGAAGCAGGAATGGGAAGCGTGGGTAGGGTGAAATCAAAAATTGGCAAGGCCCTGAGGCAAAATAAAATGGGTGAGAAGATGAGGTTTGCGGCAGGCCAGTTGGGGCATGCGTGAATGACGTCTTGGCATCACAAGAGCGTATGCAATGATGCTTTTATGAGGATTGCGCTCACGATGAATAATGATTTGGCGGCTGTTTTACAGAGGAAAGCTGCCCGGAGTGCGGGGGCATTCAAGCGGGTGGTGAACAGTCTCTTGAGAGCCGGGTTCGGTGTCGGCGAGGAGATGCCTTCCAAGGGAAAGTCGGTCAAGCCGCTCGCGATGAGGCCGGCTTTTGATCCTGATAAGTTGATTCAACTTGTTGATGAATTGGAGGCCGAGGAATACCTGCGAATGAGACAGAGGCCATGATCCTCCGTGATGCTCGCCTTGCATCCCTCGCAATCCAAAGGGGAATGACCCTGTAATCGAACGATATGAAATTTTCACCGTTTGAAGGATTCGAGTGGAAAAACTCTCCTGGGGCATAACTTGCAGATCCTGCTAATCTCTCCCCATGAGACTCGACCGCTACGACAACTCGAATTTCAGCCGCGGTGCCTCAAAGCTTACCGAGGTCCTCTGGTGGGTGATGCGGTCGCTGCTGTTCGCATCGTGGTTTCCGATTCCCTCGGCGATCAAGGTCGCCGTGCTCCGTGCGTTCGGCGCGAAGGTGGGTCGCGGGGTGGTGATCCGCTCCCGTGTGAACATCACCTTCCCATGGAGGCTG
>Ga0208379_1000286_pt1 | contig 23863 bp, 34 predicted proteins | sample CryBogCBE02Aug07_FD_184559 | JGI IMG/M metagenome (GOLD analysis project Ga0208379, IMG submission 184559) | Freshwater microbial communities from Crystal Bog, Wisconsin, USA - CBE02Aug07 (SPAdes) | ecosystem: Environmental > Aquatic > Freshwater > Lake | place: Crystal Bog, Wisconsin, USA... | reverse complement strand
TCAAATATGTACACTCTTGCGGGGTCTATTTCAATCCCTAAATCAATTTTTTCGGGGGTTTCGTTCTTGGGTTCTTCGACCTTCGCTTTGGCGGGTCTGCCCATCCGAACGGGTGTCCTTACTGGTGATTTTTGTAACTCCATGATGTCAAAAAAAATAGAGGGGTGGAGTCCATTCCCCACCCCTTTTTAATTATTAGGAAGCAAGTTGCAACCACTGATAGCCATTGATACCGAAAGCCTGTAAGCCTTTAGTAGCCACTGTAGAAACAACTAAGTTTTCCGTGTCACTTGTTGGAACTGGTGCATAACCTCCGGTCAGACGCAGTTTGATTGCGCTTGAGCCTTCGCTTACACCTTGCCATCTTACTTGGAAACGTGGAACGTTAGTACCATCTTCAGGGTTAACACCGTCACCACGAGGGATAAGCAATGCTGAGTTATTCCACAAGCCTGTGTTTGGTGTACCACCGAATACGTTTGGCAATGAGAAATAATCATAAGTCATAAAGTTCAACTGAATACCATGCAGGTCATAACGTTTGAAGTTACGGTTGATTTCTGCGCCTTCGCCTTCAAAAGAATCTTTGTTTGCCAATACGATGCTACCTGCGTTGTAAGCCGACATAATAAAGTTTTCCCATTTCATACGCAACTCGATGTTAAGCAAGCAGTCGTAGTTCATTGAGTAACCCTGAGCATCAATATTTCTACGGATGTTGTCAAAGTACGCTTGGTTTACGATTGTTGAAGTGGTGTCAGTTGTACCGTTAGCCTGTACGTTAGGAACAAGACCTGTGTGGTTATTTGTTACACCTGAAATGTTAGTGATTGGTTTACCAAACATCAACAAATCTTCCTGTTGGAACAAGAAACGGTCACGCTCATCTGCTTGTTGACGGAAACGAATACGGTCGAAACCTGCGGGGTTGTTAGGAATATCCAAACGCTCAAACATTGACCAATCTGTAAAGGTCTGTGATGTTTTGATAGTAGCGCAATAGTTGGTAACCTTAACGTCCACAGTAGCCATAGTGGTTTGAGTACCTGAACCTTCACCTACTACAGTAGCCGCCCATGTCATAATGTCTGTAGCATTGATAACAAGGTTAGTTCCGTCTGTAGTTGTTGCGGTAGCGGTAGTTACACCGTTTGAGTTAGCAACTGCTGACAACTGAATAACCTGACCTGTAGTTTGGTTACGGAAATAAAGACCGTTACCGAAAGGTGCAAGTGTGTTGTTGTCGGTTTGGTAAGCTGCGCTCAAAGTAATAGTACCTGAAGCAGAACCCGGTGCTACGTTGGTAGATGTTTGGAATGCAGGGGCATTTTTACCTTTTTGAGTCCATTGGTAAAAAGTTTTGTTGGAAGTGTATAAACCGCCATTTTGTGCTTCACGCAGAACGATGTAGTTCTTTGATGCTAATGAAGGGAATTGTTTGATAAATTTTGGATACGCCCTCGGTACAAGCATAGACAAATCGGACTCAAATTGATAATTGACGCCGTTCGCTAAGGTAATCTGTGAGGGGTTTTGTCCACCCGGTTGTGCCATGATGTTGTTGTTTTTAAATCCCGTTTAAGGGAAAGTTCGTTTAAAAAATGTTGTTAATTATCTGCCGAAAGGCCACACATCAACAATATCAAAGTCCTTTTGCACCGTTTGTGAAACATCGTTATTCCTTAACGTGGAATTTTTAAGTTCTTTTTCGATAAAATGTTCCCTGTCTTGTGATAGTCCCTGCCGTAATCCAGCTTTGGCAATTTCTTTGTAAAACAGTCTGTTGGCTAACTCACTATGATACCCTTTCCAGTCGAACTTGCCTGTAGTAGCATCGGTAAACTGCTTAACCTCATCGTCTGACGGGCTGTAGCGTTTGGAGTAGTCAATTACTTTCTGTTGTTTTTCAGCATCCATTTTGAAAGTCACATCAACCGCGAACTTGCGGTCATCAATGTCTATTTCAGCAGGTACTTTTAACTCTGAAATTGATTTTACTGCGTTAGTTACTTCTTTTATTGTATTCTCGTAATTTCTTTGTTGTTCCAATTTTATCCTTTCCTGTTCTGCTCTTTGCTGACGGAAAGATTTAAAATCCTCATTATCCTCCAACGGGTCAATACCGTTTAAAGTTATTTTACTTGCTTCCTCATTGAAATAAGAGTCAGCTTTGTTTAACATTTGTTTACGGGCTATATCTTGCTTTCTTAAAGCTACAACCTGCTCGTCTGTTAAATCATCTAAGTCGGGTTTTTCAATACCAATACCATATTCAGATGACGCTATAAAAAGTATTTCGTCCTCATCAAGTCCGGGATTTTCCTTTGCGATAAACGCAAGGGCTTTTTCTTCGGGCTTCATGTTTTCATACCTGTACTTTTTTGAAAGGGTTTCGTAAACCTCTTTTTCATTTTCAAGGGGTATGTATTTTTTACCGCTATATTCAGGCACTACCGTTTCTACAACGGGTTCTGCTACGGGTGTCGGTTCAGGTTCAGGTTCTACTACTGTTTCCGGTTCAGGGGTTGGTTCTTCTACTGCCACTTCGGGGGTCGGTTCAACCAGTAAGTCCCTGTAAAACTCTTGTTCAAGTTCTGTTAATCCTGCTACTGCCATATATTTTTTACCAATTTTTACACTAAGGTATAACTTAAAGTTATAATGACAAAATTTATTTTACGCTGCTGCTCCCTGTTGTTGACCCTGTTGTTGTCCTTGTTGTTGTTGCATGGCTTGTTGAGCCTGTTGCATCTGCTGTTTTTGGGCTACCTGTGTCATTTGTAAATCGTGTTCTTCAAGCCCTTCTTCCATTTGCTTGATCTGCATCTCCATTTGGTTTAATTGCAACTGATGTTGGTTGTCTATTAGGTTTTGTACGTATGGGTGAATAGGTGCGCCAGTTTCCATATTTATTTTAATAGCATCGTTAATAAGTGCCTGTAACATATTCATGTGTTCGCCACTTGCTTTCTTATCAACTTTAACAACTTCACGTTTATCGCTTGCCGCCTCTTGTTGCGCTTTCATTTGCATCTGCATTTGGGCTTGCTGTGCTGTTGCTTGCTGTTGTTGTTGCGCCTGTGCTTGTTGGATTTGCTGTTGTTCTTTCTGACGTTTCTTTTGAATAAAAGTTAAATACCTAATACCGTACTCCATGTCAAACTTACAGTACTTTTTAACCATCATAGCGTCATCCGGCATCATTTGTTTTTGCTGTACTGCCGTAGTTAAGAACTCACTTAGCCATTGCATATCTTCAGCACCCATATTAACGGATATTTTAGTAGCGTAATTAGACCTTGTTAAATCCTTATTGTATTTAATAAAGTCAGCATTGGATTTACCCAATAACCTAATGTACATATCGTTCGTTTCAGGCGTGTTTAAGGCATCCCAAAGTAAAATGGCTGTTGCCTTAGCTGTGTCTGTTAATATGCTGATATAGCCGTTATAAATGTGTGCTGTGGACATATTAGACGCTTGTACCGCGCCATTAGCTACGCCCAAGCCCATTCTTGCAGGTACACCACTACCGTCTTTAACCTCATTGATACCTAAGTAATCCCTTATGTTGTTCAACTCAAAGTTATAGATAGCGATTTGTTCCTGAAGCATATTACCGTAACCGCTAATAATCGCCTCAATAGGTGCGTTCCTTGTGTTTTCACCCGATATTTTAGAACTTCTAAAAGGAATATCACCCGTTTCTTGGTATAATTCCCTTAGCTTCATGTAACCAATAGATTTTTGACCTGTGCCTAAATCCATTTCAGCAACAGCGTCCAAATCTATTTTAACACCCGGAGGGGCTACTTTAGCCAAAACATTCTGCATCCTTAACACCGCTAAGTCCATTTGAATAATGGAACTCTTAATACTCTCCATTGGCGACATGGGTAGCATATCACCATTGTTGTTAAGCATATAAACAGCGTACCCCGACATTACATCTTCAACATCTTCGTTGTTTCTAATTAGGTTAGGCATTTCGCGCCATTCAAGTACGTCATTTGCACCAATAAGCCATGCACCTTGATACCATGTAGGGATATATGTTTTGTAGTTTTTCTTTTTGGGGTTGTCCTTTATTACCCTATACTCAACGATTTTATTACCGTAAATATCCTCACCCTTGCTATAGTTGATTTCTTTCTGTACTTTATACCTAAAAAACATTACATCAATTAGGAAAGAGTCATACGGTCTTGTGTAAGCTATTTCATAGTCAGCGATAAAATCCACCAAACTGTCAGGGTTACCGTAGTATCCTTTGAATTGGTAGGCTAACTCATATAATTGCTTTTCGGGATAATCGGGATACATTAGTCGTACATCAAGGATACTGATACGTTCCACGTGGCCTATGTATGGGATATTTCTAAAGTTAAGGGTTAGTGTTGTGCCGTAAACAAGGTATTCGGGTCTAATCCTTTTGTTGACTATTCTTTTCCTACCGTTAAATCCAGTAAACTCACAAGCTAAACCGCAATCAACTAAATCTTCAGCAAGTAATTTCTTTGTTCCCTCTTGGTCGTTATTTTCAAGGATAAAAGAAATACCCTCACTCATTAAGGTTTCTTCTTTTTCCTTGTCGTTAAGCCCTGCCCATAACTCTAATTCGTCATCCGTTTCGGGTTGAAAGTCGCTTGGTTGCGATAATTGCATACCCGTTGTTTGTTCTGCCGCTTTTATGAAGTCGCCATGCTTCATTTTAAACGCCATTTCATTCTTTCTGTCGTCTTTTCTTGCTTGTATTGATGCGGATAAACCCGTACAATCAATGCTTTCAAGGCGTGACATTATATCATTGACAAGAATATTTCTGAATTTTGGGGCAACGGGGCGTGGATGATAGTCGTAGTTCATATAGCTTGCCCGACCGTCAACTCCTAAAATATCGAGATAACTTTGGAATGGTTGTTTGCCGTGAGAAAATACCCTATTGTCTGCAAACATTGTATTTCGGATGCCGTAGTAGCTATTTTCTCCCCAAATGCAACTTTCGTAAATAGCTTTTGCCACCTGTAACCCTGTTTCGGGCTTGTCTAATTCATTTTTGGGTAAAATAGGCGAAGGGAATTGACCCCTGAAACGCTCGCTATTGGGTTGCTCAGCCATGTAACAAAATACTTTGCGTAAATATAAAAATAGATTTCATTATAACAAAAAGTTATAATTCAGCACTTTTCTTTCCATATTTCTGTTTTAGGTTGTAAAACTTGTACAATTTCTCACTTGCTTCCTCTGTAATTATTGGTCTGTACTTTTCTTTACAAGCCATTAAAGCATATCCAAATGCCATAGCACCGTCAAAATCTGTCCGTTCTTTGACATTAAAAGGAATTAAATCTTCAAGTATCCTTAAAAACCATAACTTTTCAATGCTTATATCAGCCCATTCAACAAGTTCCGTTAAATGCTGTTCCCTTGCTTCACCGTCTTGCGGGGCTATACCATAAACTTCTTTACCGTTCATTTTTAGGTTAGTCTTTAAACAGTATCCTAAAAGTTTATTTTGTTCAGCATAGTCATACCAATCTGTTGGCGCACGTTCTATCAGCATCTTTATACCGTAGTACTCTGCACCCCAAAATATCTGATTGTGAAATATTCTTTTTGTAGCGGGTCTGCCAATAAATAAAGCAACAGGCATACCCGAATTAGCACTATCTAACGCATTAAACCGTTTATGGATGACCATAGCCGCATCTGAACCCTTTTCAGCCGTTGACTCGCTATTGCTAAAGGTATCGACACCTGCCGCCCCATAATCGGTATTAGCGGGAGTTTTTTGCCCGTTTTTCCACACCCATTTATTTGATTCTTCAGGCTTTAGTAATTCAAGAATATACCACATTCCATCAGCCGCGTCTTTAAACGCTACTTTTCCTGTGCTATCCTCTTTGTTAAACCAACCTCTACGGTATAAATTACCGTCCTCTAATTGTGTTTTTACACGTTCAATCTGATTTCGGATTTCTTCGGGGTTTCTAAAGTGACATTTGTTATTTGCGCCCTCAAATACTTCTTTCCACTCAAAAGGGTTTTTTCTTTTTTCTTCGGCAAGTCCTTCGGGGTCATTGGCGTACATATCCCTTGTCGTTTGTAGCCATTCTTTAGCACCTACATACGGGTCTGGACACTTTTCCATAGACTCTGTAATAGGGTCGTAGTATTCGTGTGTCTTTAAAAATTCTATTTGTTCGGGTGTTGGGTTTTCGATAATACTTTCACCGTACTTTCCTATGTACCCCAAATATCCTTTATAAGCGGGTATAAAGAACCTTTTTAACTTTGTCTTGGTACGTTGGTATTTATCTACGTTTGCGCTTAAATGGTCGCTACCGTCCCATAGTTCCCTAAAATTATTACCCCCCGAATCCCCTTTATCAACAGTACTAAATACCGATACTTTACCCACCATTCTTGTACCTGTAATCAGCGTATCACTTATTTTAGAGAAACAAGTCTTTACAGAAGCTCTTTTCCATTTACCTGCCTCGTCAATGGTAATGTGCCTCATTGCACGACCGTCATACGCTGTATCAGAAGTATCAAGCCAATTTATCCTGTTGTTACGCCCGTTGTCAGCGTTAAGGTATTTATTGTTCTTACTAATCCTTTGCTTTTGCTTGGCTATATGTATCTCGCTTTCGGTAAATGCCGCAATTTCAGGGACTAAGAACTTGGGTAAATTTTCAATCCCCCTTTTACACATCTGATACATTTCATACGCATCGACACCTGTTTTAGAAACGATACCCGACAAAGTATTTCTTTCCAGTATGCCTATAAGAACTTTAATTGACGATGACATTGATGATAAACCAACACGCCTACCTTTTATTCCTATATCGCCAAAACAGAATCTATCCTTTTCGCACATTTCATAAAACCTGAAATATTCTAAGGAAGTATCTTTAAAGTCGGGGCGATTTCCCGATAATAGAACCCACCATTGGTGGAAGAAATGTGCGTATTTGTTGAAGTAAACAGGCTCACCGTTTATCATTATCCATGAGCCAACGTGAAGCCTTTCAATTTCTTCTTCGTACCATTCTAATTGGTCTTTTCCCCATAGCGAAATATCAGCATCCCAATCCCATTCTTCATACGTAGTATCCCTGAAGTAAATTTGATCGTGGGGTTTTTTACTTGACTTACGTATTTTATTTAACGGTGGTATTGGTGGGGTTTCGTAGGTTAGCCCCTGTATTTGTATTTGTATCGTTTCAGCCTTTGCCATTTAGTTTAGCCTGTACCTTTTTACTAACGTCCTCAAATGTATTTCCCGTTATCTTTTCAGCCTCTTTTACAATATTGGGGTTAGCAATTTTTTCAAACTGCTCTAAGTTAGTCATTTCCTTGATAAACTTTATAGCGGTGTCCACCGTCTTGTCCTCAATTACGTACTTAATTTCTTCGCCTTTAGCAATAGCGTTTAAATTATCAGCATAAGCCTCTAAAATGTTATCTATTGCTTTAATTAGTTTCCTTACGGGTGAGGTTACCTCTGCCATTATAAATCAACAAATTGTGTATGTTCCTGCCAAATACCAATCACGCTATGTTCGGGGATACAGTAACCTTGTGGGGTTTCTACGCCCTGATTTCTGTAAATTTGTAATACGTCACCAACCATAATATTATTTAGTGCCGTTAATGCTATTGCTGTTTGGTTGTTTGTCTTTAACGTGTAAATTTCATGCTGTTTTTCGGGAAGTAATTTTACTAATAGGTTATCTCCCACAACCCGTCCATCTACCCAAACAACCTCATCTTCCCGAACTTTATAGTATTCTTTTTTATCTAAAGTTATCAAATACATAGCATTTTTCAAAACAAGTACTTCCTTTCCCGCATAAATACCGTGTGTACACATTATACTTTCCTTTTCGCCAAAGTACACGCCAAAGTGTTCTTCTACCTCGATATTGTACTCACAAAGAATATATCCCGATAATACTTCAGGCTGTTTATCGTTGTATTTAAAGAATATCTGAAATTCCGTTGCGGGGAAATACTTTTTACCCTCGTGCTCAAAATGGTCACGAAAAGTAAATGCTTTATCTTGCCCTATATCACCGTAGAAAGTAAAGTGGTTACACGCCACAACATCACCCACTTTTAAATTTAAAAAGTTATTGTCAGGCACCGCCTCAACCGTTCCCAACTGTGGGTTTCTTTCCCGTAAATTATTTTCAAAGGACTTATCAATAGCTATAACAATATCGTCCGTTAGCTGATAGCTGTCCTTATGCAGAATAGGGGTCAATAAGTATTTATTGTTCTTCGCTTTCATTTGTTATACTCATTTTATTTCTTGCTTTTTTCTTGTGTATAGCGTATCCCGTTCCTTTTTGTTCGTACATAAACGTTAAAATAGAGTTTAATCTATCCTTTCCGGGAATGGTTATGTTAAATAGATTTTTTCGGGGGACTTTAGTTATAAAACCTGCATCAAGTACCGATTTAAAATCTCGTTTAATATATCTTACCTCACCAAACCTATTTATCACATCTTCAACCGTAAAGAACTCCAACTGCGCTGCCGTAAGTAAAATGATAAACTCACTATAAGCAAGCAAGCCATCCATAATTAACTTTTGATAAGCAATAATTGTCCGAATGACAATTTCTAAATGCAGGGCTTGATTACTTGACGGATTATCCTTAACCATGTACCCTACTGCCCTTTCAAGTTCTTCCCTTGCCTTTATAGCGATTTTCTTTTCTTTTAGTGCTTTCCTTTCCCGTCTGATAGAATTACCTATCCGTACCCCCTGCTTTTTAATGGTATATTCTCTCGCCCACACTAAGTATTGTGGCATTTGTTTTAACACCCGTATATATGCCCTTGCCTCTCTTAACTTTAAAGTCAGGTGTTCTATTCGCCTGTCTTTCCATGTCATTACAGGCTTATTAGGGATAACCATTCTTTTGGTTGACTCACTCATATATTGGCTAAAATCCTGTTTTCTCTTAGTTTATTGACCTTAGATAAAAGTAAATTATCACAGATGTATTCCCATGACCTTTCGTTGGCTGTTTTAAGCGGCTCTGCGCCACTTTTAATCAATTCTGGTAAATCACTTACTTCTAAAATATTTTCGTTGTTGAACTCGGGTAAAGCCTTATTCCCGGCAAATGCAGAACCAACATACGTAGCCTCTAACCATGATATGTTACTTTTGCCACGATTGAACTTTGTATCGCAAAGTGGAAATATAAATAGCTGCGGGTTTTCTTGGTGTATGTATTTAAAATACTCCATGATTGTCATACCCGGAACTATATGGTAGTTATCCCCTGTATTCATTTCCAAAAAGTAATACCTGTCACCCATAAAAGCAAAAATCCAATCGGGATTTGCGTTTACCACTTCAAGTATTTTATTAGCCATGCTATTTACATCAGCTTGGTGACTTGCACCGCCCCGATAATAACACGCTTTCCCATGTGGGTCAAAATCCTTTTTGTTACCTACTTTAAATAAGTAGTCGTTGTGCGCGTTAGGGATAACGTAAATATTAGAAGTTAGCGACACGAAACTTTCGCCAATGCTTTGTGTACTTACCCATACTTCATCAGCAAGACTAAGGCATATTTTTAGTGTAGCTTGGTTTTCTTTGTACAGCCTATATGTTGGGTTGTACATATCTACGCAAGTTAGGTCATCGTCATATTCCAAAATAATCTTACACCCCATATTCTTTGCTGCGGTAAGAACCTGTGCGTGCTCAAATCCAAAAGGTCGTTGCATCCAAAAAATATCAACCCCGTAAAAAACAGTCCAGTCAAAAGCCTTTAAGTCCGATACATCGATAACCTCAAATTCCTTGTTGTTAAAGTGCCTCATAGGTGTACCGCGCCAAAAACTTGTCGTATCCCTTTTGTCTAATAGGTATGTAAGTACTTTTGCTTTCATTTTCTTCTATAAACTCTTAAGTGAACACAATTACCGACAAATTCCCATTCGTCCATATTTTTAGAAATGTAAATCAATGTGGCTTCGGTCACTTCTTTTATGCCTTGAAAGTAACCCCACGGTTGGTGCATTTCAGTACAAGCGTCATCAATTACTAAAAAACCACCACGTCTAACAAAACGTCCGTAGTTTTCAAGGTCGGATAAGCATCCCTCGTAACTATGGTCCCCATCAATGTAAAGTATATCGTAGGGTGATGTTAAGTACGCTTCCTCAATGATTTTTTTATCGGTGCTTGAACCAACGTACAGCGTGTAGTCTTTAGGGATAAAAAAATAGTCGTGTATCCTTTTTATATCTTCCTCATAATTTGATTCCCATACGCCACCCGATGTATCCAAAGGGGTAATACCGTAGCGTTCTACCTTACGTCCCGTTCTACTCGCTAATACTTGTATTAATGATAATATCTGACCACGAAACACCCCGATTTCACAAAAACTAAACGATGACGGCATTTCATCCACAATCAGTTTCCATAAGTATTGAAACGACCTTTCGCCAAAACCAAAAGCATTTTGTTCTACAAATGTTCTGTGTTCGTTAAGGAACTCATCCTTGTTTACCTCATCAACAAAGTGTTCGTGGATAGAACGGTGGTAATCTTCTGTATCCGTCCAACTATTCTGCAAATCTTGTAATGTCATCTTTTGTTTATATAAAATGAAATATTAATTTTACCCCGCAATAATTATATGTTTTTTCTAAAACTTCGGAACTTATATTACTATTAAATTCAATAGTGCCTTCATTAAACATTGTACCCAAGAAATTTTGAAAGGCCATGTAAAATTCAACTTGTGGTGTTGACTCTGTTATTTTTTTAGGCAATTCCCATTTTACTTCTTTTACCCCCTTGTTAACAAGGTCGTTTATAAATTCTTGTATTGTCATACCGCTAACATTTGGTTAAATTTTTCGTCTTTAGTCGACCCGTTAAAATGCACGAAGATTGGCTTATTACCCATTATCTCGATTCTTTTTGTGCTATGGTCGTAGGTGTATTCACCCTCTGCTATGAAACTATGGCTGTTAAAAATTGATTGGCGTTTATCAATCTCCATAAGCACCCAATCATTAAGTAACCACACTAAATTCAGCCACATTTGATCGTCAATCTCGTAAAATGGGGGAAACTCCTCAATTAATTCTATAAATGTTTGTGATGGGCTGTAATAAAGTCCACTATTGATGTAGTTAAACCCGTGTTCGTGTTGGAAATACATTTTCCTGAAAGGAATTAATGACGGAGGCCACAGCCCTTTTTCAGCCGACAATAAAACGTTTTGTGATGGCAGTTTGCTTTCAAATTCTTTAGGTGTTCCCAATACTATCACATCATGCGCATCAGCAAAAACAAAAGACTCCACTTCGGGGTGTTCTTTTAAAAAGTTATAGGTGGCTAATAACTTTGTTCCAAAACCTTTCCACTCTGTTCTTATCAAATGCGTTTCCCATCCGTTCCTGTGTGCGGAATCTATTAAAGGTTGCGCCCTTTCGGGTTGATTGCTTACTGTGATAATTGGTATGCTCATCTTTTTCGGTATAATGCTTTCTTAACTCCTGTTTTTATATGTTCCCACCCGTTGTTTAAAAGCCAATCGTGTACTGTTTTGTGGGTGTAGAAAAAGTCCGTTTCACTTACATCGTCAAATACAAAAGTTGCGCCCGATGGTGTTCTGTGATTGAAAAACTTAACTTCCCTTAAAACATCACTCGCTGTATGCGGGCCATCAAAATGCACACAGCTAAATTCCCGAATAAACTTTTCTTCTATATCGTAAATAGGAAAACCAAACTCATAGAAATGTTCAAACCAATGCACGTCCGTCATTTTAAAATGTACAAACTCAACGGGCTTTCCAAGTATATGAGTGTACAAATCAATCATACATTGCTTGTACATATCGTTGGTGTAATCAAGTCTGCATGGCTCTACCGTTTCTTTCATCGCATAGAGGATGCTACCGTATGGGTCGATACCTATATGGGTTTTACCGGGGCAATATTTTACTATTGCGTCCATGATTGTTGCGCTACCCAATCCAGCCCTGACACCAATCTCTACCGTTGGTGCGTCTATGTGGGCTGATAGTTGTACCGCCTCTGTTAAAAATTCGTATTCTCCTGAGTCACCTGAAAGCATAATTTAAAATCCTCCGTCGTAATAAATTGGTCTTACACCATCGACATATTCTTGGTGTATATTTCTATATTCGTCCCACTTTTCAGCAGCAAGTCTTTGTTTTAAAGGTGTGTATCCGTTATCACCCCTATCTATGTGGTCAATAACAATATGTGATAAAAATCCGTTTTTAAATCCCGCTAATCTGCCCCTTAAACCATACAAAACATCTTCAAAGCCATAAATTCCGGGCTGAAAACTATACCCTATGGCATCAATCAACCTATAATTAAACATCGTGCAACTGCCAATTATATCACCACACTCCTCAACCGTAATCCATGTTTGACCCGTTTCGTGGGGTAACATAACCAATTCACTTTTAAAAGTTAAATCAGGATTTGTTGGATATTGCGCTAAATCTTTTCTTTTTAGTCCTATAATTCCGTATGATGGGTCACGTTCAAAAACTTCCTCCATTTTATCAGCCCACCCTGTTTCGTGAATTACAATATCTCCGTCGATTTTAACACAATATTCGTTTGGTTTTCTTAAAGCAAGTCCTTTATTTAATGCTCTTGCTGTGCCAATGTTTTCATTATTGTAAATAATATGAGCATTTATTAAACCGCCCAATTTTTTTGTTATTTCTTTCGATTCAGGGCAACTTCCGTTATCTGAAATAACCATCCTGTGCTTTTTCCAATCAACGGTATCTCGCAAGCAAAGCAAGGATTCTTTAGTGTATTCGTGCCTTTGGTTTTCTTCGGTGTCCCAAACCACCATTGTAATTAAACTCATTTAAACTCCCACTTATATCCTTTATAACTTTTTGTTTCTTTTTTGCAACACCTTGACACAGATGGAGTAGTAAATCCCTCTTTTTTTGCATCATTTAATGAATCATACTCTTTTACATTACCATCGCTATCTATTCGGATTACAGGTGTTTTTTTAACGACTATCCCTTTTCTACTCATTAATCCCAATCTATATGCGTGTTTTAAATTTTCGCTTCTTGTATTCCATTCTAAATTGGACAAGTCATTATTCCCTTTATCGCCATCAATGTGGTTAACATCTGTTTTATTTTCGGGATTCGGAATAAAAGCCCTTGCAACGGCAACATGAATAAATATTAACTTTGATTTATAATTAACACAAGCCCTGAATGATTTATAACCTTTATTTGTTGTGTGTTGCCTCATTAATATTTCAGGCAGTATTGTTGGTGTGCCCCTATGTATTATTTGCCTTGACAAACTTTTGACCCTGCCTTTGTTCGAAATTTGATATACACTTTCGTAATCGGGAAAATCTTTCCAAACTTCTCCATCTAAATCTACTGGTTTTAAATAGCTATTTAATAATTTTTTAGATTTAATACACGGAACACAATAATTTGTGTATCCATCTTTTGTATCAACTTTTTTCCAAAAGAAACCAATCGGCAACAATTCTTTACAACAGGTACAAACTTTTTCTTTCATAATTTTAAATTAAGGAATAGGGTTGCAAATGAAAACAAAATTCAAAGCAAAAAGAATAAATGATTTACTGCAAGTAGCCCCTATTCCAATACCTTTATCGTTTAAAACCATCTTATTCTTTTTGCTGTTGTAAATTTAAATAAAGGATTTTTATATTCCTAATTTTTTTTTACATTTATGCCAATTAATAGAATGTTTAACAATATAAATTTTAAACAAATTGGGTAAGCTCATCAGCGTTTCGGTTTGGCAAAAGAACTCCGGGCCAGCGTATGCTTCGGCATCAACAAACATCATCAATGAGGATTTCATTAAGTTCGGGCAGAACGCAAGTACTTCTTTGAAACAAACAGTTCCGTCTGCATCTTCAAACATTAACTCTGTTCTTTACATTAACTTTCTTGAAGCTAATGAAGGTACAGATAGCGTTTGGTATGTTCAAGACTCTCTTGCTACTATCGTATCAGGGTCTAACTAACCGGAATATTTTCTTGAAAGTAATTGACCTGCTTAATGAAGAATTAAGCGGGATTTTTTATTTTACCCGATAAAAGGTGAACTTATGTTTACTTACGGTGTCATTGTTTGGTACTATGTATTTTTCAAATTTAGTACCGTACGTTAGTTCTTTAATCGTGTAGGTGGGTATTACAACGTTATGTGGCTTTAAGTATCCGTTCACGCCTGACCAGTATACTTTTACCCTTACAAGCTGATTTAATTGCCTTGTGTAGTTTTCAAGTTGTAGCCAAACTAATCTGTTGTTATTGGGTTTTTGAGGGAATGTATTGATAAAATCAAAAGAGTTAAACTCATCTATCATATCGGCGTTTTCATCAGAGGCGTCGCAATTATGACCGATGTCGTACCCTGATTTGGCGTAATCTTTACTTAAATTTGGTCTACCACCTGTTGTGTGGAAACCAGCTTCCCTATCTACGGCTTTTACGTGAGGTTTAGCAATCCATATAACACTGTCAGGGATTAATGTTTTAGAGTTGTAGTAACTTGTGTAGCCCGGATATTTAATAACTTGTTGTTGACCGAAAGCAACGTTAAACGATACCGCTAAAACAAATAGAATAAGATACCTCATTTCTTTTTTGCTTTTATTGCTGCGTCTGTTGATTTTTTTAGTCCGGCTTTGATAGCGTCACTTGCTGCGTAACCGTAAGAAGTTCCACCACCTGAATTTTTGTAACCGTTTCCAATAACTTTACCCATTCCGGCTTTCTTCATGCTATCGATACGACTATTAGCCACTTCGCCAAATCTTGTTACGCTTTTACCGTTGCTGTTCTGCATATTAACAGCTTTTTTCTTTGTGGTATCTTGTTTCATCTTAGCCATAAGTCAAATGTAATAATGTTTTCTTTATTTCCAAAAAATATCTTCAAGATGCCTAAACTTTTTGTAATCGTTTGAAAACTCAAAGGGGCTACCACCGTCAATGAGTTCTTTTATTATTTCTGTAAGATCATCACCATCTTTGGTTATTACCGTGTACCAAATGTTGTAGGGTAGCTTTATTAGTTTCTTTATGTGGTGGTGCATAAAATTGGTAACAAGTTTTTTATAATTGCTTTCATAACATTAACAGTTATACTGTTACCTGCTTGCTTATACGTTTGAGTATCGCTGCAAGGTTTTATGTATTGATCTGGGTATCCTTGCAACCTCATACATTCTAAAGGGGTTAATCTACGGATACGATGTTTATTTACCACAGCTTGATTACAAGCAGTATCTAAAGTATTGGCTATTTGATTACCTACACGCCCTCTACGAGTTTCCGAATTGGGGTTTGATAGATTTATGCTATCACCATCGCTTGCTTCGGCATAGCCCTTTATTGTGGCTTCTTTGACTTGGATTTTAGGGTGTTGATTCCCGCCACCCATTGTGTGAATTACGGGTGCTAAACCCTCTGTACCATAAACTCGTCTTGATTGTTCATTTGTTTTATCCCATTTACCACCCGATAAATTACCAACCAATATTAAATTATCTTTTTGAACGGTAGTAACCGTATTTGATGTTTCAGATGGCTCAAATATAACATCTTTGTCCCTATGTGAATTAGTACCAGTTATTCGTCTTTCCGCTTTGGCATTTTCTGTTCTTTTTTCTTTGTATAATAATGGTTCTTGGATATAATTATCTGTAGGGTAAGAATCTTGTTTTGTTGTTAAACAGTTTGCTGTTTTATTACCGTCTGTTGGTTGGAAATTAAAACTATTCCCTATTGCTTTATGTCTTTTTGTGTGTTCTAAAAAACAATTAATAAGTTTATCACTCAAATAATACTTCTCATCAACAACGGGTTCTAAAATATCTTTTAACCTTATTTTCAATCGTTCACCAACAGGAAACCTAAAAGTGTTTGGTAAATCATTTCTTATTCCAATTAAAAATACCCTTTCCCTGTTTTGTGGCACACCAAAATCCTTTGAGTTCAAAACTTTAAAGTGTAAATTATACATTAAGCTATCCTCATGGTTAAACATATTGTAATGCGTATTCATGCTTTGACCCAATAGTTGACACCAATTTTGAAAAGTAACTCCATTATTGTCCGAAAGCAATCCTTTAACGTTTTCAATGATAAAAACTTTAGGTTTTTGGTTTTTAACATACCGATAAAAGTCAAAGAAAAGCAGACCTCGTGGGTCAAGTTCACCCATCCTTTTACCCGCTAAACTAAATGCTTGACAAGGAATACCACCAATAAATAAATCTGAATAATACTCATCGCCAACCCATTCTTCTTTGGTCATATCGGTAAGCATCATTTTTGGCTCAAAATTGGCTAAATATGTTTGTCTTGCATGTTTATCAATTTCACATGCGAATATTATTTCGTGTGGCACTTCAAGTTCTTTAAGTGCTTGTTCGGGTGATCCTATACCACTACATACGGTTGCTATCTTCATCATAATTTTTTAAAAAGGGGGTTCTGCTTCTTGTTGATTTATTGGGGTGCTTAAAGTGTATCAACTTGCGCTAATTTTTCTACTTCAGCACCTAATTCCTTGTTCTTTTTTCTCAAAGCCATCACTTCACCATACAGGTGTTTGTTTATAGCCTTTAAATTTGCGTTATAAGACACTATCTTTCCTAAACGTGTATTGATATCCAAAAGAGTAAATAAACGCTTCTTAGAGGCTGTAATGCGTCCAGACGGGTATTTCTTACCATAATCCATAGCTTCCTGTAACATTTCAAGTAAATAACCACTTTGTTCACCCAAAAGTTTATAAGGTTCATTCACATGTTCAAGTTCACTTAACAAAAAGTACTTTTCAGCTTCTATAAAGTCAATAAGTTCGTCTATTTTTTTTAAATTGGCCATAATCAAAAGGGTTCTTTATCGTATTGTGATGATAGCGGCATAATAAATTTATCTACGTCTGTTTTCTTGTGGTCAAAAGCGTACAAATCTCCACTTTCAAAATACCTGTTTCGTTTCCAGTCAAAGTAAAGTACGCATTTACCCTTTTCAGCTACTCCCTTTGGTTTAGCCTTGTCGATATACACATGCACTTCATTTTCTTTATACTCCCAACCATTTGTATCCAAAAGTCCTTTCGTTGGTCGCCACAAAGTTATCCATGTCATTGACTTCCTATACAACGCTTGTCCGCCTGCTGCCTGACGTGGGCCGGGCTTTGGGTAATAGCTTATACCATCTTTGTTTGTAACGGGTAAAGTATTTGCAGGGTGTATCGACAAAAAGAAATGCCTTTTCTCTTTTTTACAACGCCTTCTAACCTCTCCCATCATAAATTCGATGTATAAGTCTTGCCTTGCGCCAAACTCTGCCATATCGTGTTTAAGTTCGTTGTATGGCTCGCCAACAATAATATCAATTCGTTGATTAGGGTGTGCCTTGTCCCATTCATTGGCAAGGTCAAACAATTCAGGGATACTGTAAGCCCTTTCGTCTGTGTCTAAAACTATAAAATATTCATTAAGCCACGCAATAGCATTATAAAATTCTTTGTCCGTCAACGAAAATGGACTTGATTTTAAAATTGTCTTACCTGTGTACTTGTGTACAAGTTCAGCAACTATTTCTTCAACACTACCTGTTTCGGGGGAACAAATCAACGACCTTTTACCAAAATTAGTTTGGTTCATTATAATTTCAAATATAAATTCTGTTTTACCGTGTGTTGGTTCAGCGAGTATGATAGTATAAGTCCCTTGCTTTACTGAATAAAGTTTATCCAATTCTTTAAATCCAGTATCCTCACCACGAACAATACCCGTGTTACGGTATTTGTCTAATTTTTCTGTGATATCTAAAAGTGTTTTTACCATTAGTTCCCGATATTAGCGTAATCAATAACTTGGTTTTGTTTTTTAGGGTTGTACTCTTTTTCTTTCCTTGCCCATGTCGATAATCTTTTAGCAACTTCCCATGTGGGCTTTAATTCCCATGCCATTTTATTTTTTTTAGTATCCCATTCTGACCAAAATTCATAAAAGGCTTTTACTGTTTCTAAACTATATTGTCCATCGGGATTAGCAGGGGACTTAATAAACCTTGCAAGTGTTTTTTTAAATTCAGACTCCCTAAAAACTCTGTGGTCTTCCCCACTATTTATATTATTATCTTTCTTTACTTCTTTAGTTGTGTACACGGTGCGTTCACGTTGCGTTTTTGGTTCGTGCGCAATGTCTTGGTAACTCTCATAATTACAGACAGTTAAGCGTGTGGATTTTGAAACACTTTCAAGTGTAACCATATTGTCTTCTTGTAACAATTTTAAAAAGTTTCTTGCAGCACCTTTAGACATTCTCCAACGCTTTGCCCATGATGCAAGACTTAATAAACTTTGCCCCCTTTTACATTCAAATAACTTATTTCCTAATACCACTTTTTTGTCTTCGTAATTAACCGTAAACAAAATATCAATCCAACATTTAAACTTAACAGGGTCTTTAAAAATCCAATGTTCATGAATTTGCCTGTGAATTTTTATCCAACCCGTATTAATAGACATACGTTAATTTAATTATTTTTAACACTGTGTAAAAAATATAAAGCCTAAAAATCCTCTAAGCACTTATTTTAATAAATGGTCTGCCTGAAATTGTGACTACTTTAATATTCCTTTCTTTATCAGCTATCCAGTTGTAAACCGTTTGGCGGGTTACACCAAATAGTTTAGCATAGTCTGTTATGGAATAAAGTTTGGTTATATCTGTTTTTAATGCTTCCATAATTCAAAGATAATCATTTTATACAGAGTGTCAAGTATTTTTTTAATTAAATAAAAAAGCCCCGGAAACAGTCACGAACCGGGGCTACCAAAATGAAAACACACTAAAACTGATGAGAAGAAATTAACCGTTGTAAATGTAGAAATTATTTTGTATATTTAATCAATGTTCTTTGAATATTTATTTGAATTTAAAGTCAATTTGTTCGTCAGGGTCAGGTATAACAAGGTTACAGAAGTCTATGGCAAACATCTTTACGTTTTCGGTAAACTGTGCCGCCTCTTGCGTATCCATATCACTTGTATCCTGTATATAGAAAGCCTGTTCACCTGTTTTACTATCGTAGATAGGGTCGCCATCTTTATCCAGTAGTGGCTTTTTAGCGTACATCGCTTTTAAGGTGCTTTTAACGCTGTCTAAGCTGTTACCCGTTTCCTCTGCTATCATTTGTAAGGCCATGTGGAGATAAGCGTTCTGGGGCAAGCTACGTGCCTTTCTACGGGTTTTAATCGTAATCGTTACTTTCTCGCCATTTATAAACCTTTCAGCAATAGATAAATCAACATAAACAGGGTTAATAAATGATATGTAACAATTTGTTTTACCATTTTCTGTTACGTGGTGTTTTATTACTGCGTCAAAGTTTGAGGTCATACCCTGCTCGCTAAAGTTAAAGTGTAATCCGGTTTCTTATAGTACATACAAATAATCTCATATATTTTATCTCTTGTAAGGCCATAATCCCTTGAAAGGTCTGTTATATGCCTATCGTTAGCTACGTAATCTTCAATGATATAAGCCTTTATTTGTTTACTTGTTACCTGTACACACGGTCTATCAAACCATTTGTACTTTTCTTGGGTGGTTAGTGTTTCCTCAGTCATTTATTTTCAGATTTTATTATTTCTTCTTCTACGCTTTTTGACGTGAATTTTATATTGATTTCAAGCCCTTTGTCGGCTAACAGTTTCTTTCTTTCGTTGGTTGAACCTTTCCAAAAGATATTAGGGTTGATATGATATTCACCATCAGCACCGCTTACAAGCCCTAAATCCTTTAAACGCTTCATACTATTACTCATTGTCTGAGTGTTAATACCACAATCAGCCATTATTGTTTTACGTACAGACGGCGGTAATAAAACAGTATAACTATTGAACTGAGCATTGCTACATAAAGCTGCAAGAACTTTAACATCGGTAAGGCAATTGATTTTATAGAAAGAACTCATTTCACTAATAAATGTCATAAAGAATTTATCTGAATCTGTTTCAACACTTACCGACTTTCTTGACGTTACAAACTCGCCAGTAGTTTGATTAACACGCTCCTCTATTATAGCAAATCTTTTATTACCCATACATTCTGTTTTGTAAACAAATATAACAACTAAATGTAACATATACAAATTTAAATGTAAAGTATATTTCTTACACCCCAATTCAATTCGCATAGTAGCACAACTCAATTCGCTTTAAACTATAACTCACTTTTTATAAAGTATTGATATAAAACCAATTACAAAGACCCATTATCTTATCTTTTCTAACCTTTTTATAAATAGTATATGGTTATTATTTCTTCCCCCATTTACACCCTACTTTACCCCCTAAATTTGTATAAGAACTTATATTGTTTTACTACCATAGTGGTGATGTCACCATATTGGTTATATTGTTAAAGCGTGTTATCTTTTTGTAAGGGGGTAACCCTTGAAAAAAGGTTATCTGTTTGTACAGTAGGGTAACCTTGTCAAAAAATGTTACGTGTTTATACAGTAGGGACCCTCCCCCGCTTTCAACCCGTTGACCCCCTCCGGGGTAAAGTATCGGGGGTGGGTAGGGGTACACCCCCTCAAAAAAGTATTTTAAACCTGTTGTAAAGTGTATTAGCAGGCTGATCCTTTCAAAGAAAGTGGTAGCAGGGTGTTAACTGTTTGGTGCTTATAGTCCCTTGTAAAAGTGTAATCGCTTTTAACTAATACTATATGTAGTAACACGTAGTTGCATAACTAGTATTATGTTAAGCAGAAACTAACAACTATTAGTTAAGGTTTACCATTTATTAAATGTCATTACTACGTTTATTAAATGTCAAGTTTGTTTTACATTGGTTTTAAAAGTACTTTGAGTTTCAAAGTAGAATCAGCAACCAAAAACAAGCCAAAAACTTGTATAGCACTACTAAACTTTGTTCAATAGGGGTAAACTAATTAATAACTGTATTAGATACATTTAAAAAATAAATCAATCGTTTGATTAACAGAAAATTGTATGGAGTTTTATAGAAACGATTTAGCCGGGTTGTAAGCTATTGAGGTGCTTTGCTTTTATAAATTATAGCTTTAAAATAGATCGTTCTTTATATGGCTTTATTTAGACTGTAGAATGATTTGTAAGTTTAACGCATCACAAAGAACTAACAGTTTATCTATTTTAGTATTAGCCCCATTTTCTATGATGTTTATATATTGCTTTGTTTCCCCTGTTAAATCACTTACCTGTTGTAAGGTTAGATTTAACTCTTTACGCCTGGTTTTAAGCTGGCTTGTTATTTCTTTAAATTGCATGGATGCAAAGCTATATACATTTATTCATAATTACAAATGAAAATAAACACTAAAAATAATTAGATTGATTATCAACTACTTATGATAAAAGATTAAAATAATTCATAATTACTATTGACAAATTAAAAACATTAATTACATTTGTATCGTATTAGCAATGTAGCTAATATTAATAACAGTCAAATATGAACAGATTAATCAAAATGACTCCAATAGCTCAGCAATCACTTTGGACTCGAATAGGCTCAATAAATGGCATGTCAAAAAGCCATATACCCACACATTTTCTTATTGAGGGCGACAGGTTAACAGGGTACACAGTATCGCATGTTAATAATGACCTTTGCGGGTTCGATTTATTTAAAAGTGAATCACTATCTTTTGCCAGACAGGTTATAAATGAGATACAGGTTTTCGGAGATAGTAAATACAGAAACCGGGGATTTTTTACCGTTGGTTCGTTCTCTTATTATAATCAACCAATTCAAGCTAACTAACAACTAATTAACACACATTTAAAACAGTCAAAAAAATGAAAACAATTTATTTAATATCAGAAATCGGTGGGCCTATACACTTAGCGACCGACAGTAAAAAATTCGCAGATCAGCAAGCACTAGAATTGTCTGAAATTATGGGGACTTCTTTTGAGGTGTTGGTGTGTAACATGGTTGTAAGGCCTGAATATAATCAACAATATTAACAACTACCTAAAAAAATCATAACATGGAAAAATTTATTATCCCCTTAGCTATCATTAATATAATATTGCTGGCTAACTTAATCGAGATCATTAAAAAAGTAAATTGGTATAAAGAAACGGAAGATTTACGTAACGTATTTAAAGCCGTTTTAAGCCACTTTCACAGTAAGGCAGTATAAACTATCAAAACAACAAAAATAATTAACCTACGGGGCTTATTTTAGCCCCTATTTTAAAAACAGTCACACAATGTATTACAAAATCATTTTTACCAATTGCGAACCTAAAGTAGTGTACGCATCAACTAGGGCAAACGCCATAACTCAGGCAGTTAGATTAACACGGGGTTATTTATCCGCAACAGATCAGCGGCAAAATATTTTAAGTTGTAAGATTTATAACGATTAACAGATGGGAGCGCAAAAAACCTACAAACTAACTTATATCTTCTTAGATGTTACGTGTACATTTGAAACATCTGATATAAACACACTTTTAAAAAAGTTAGATACACTTAAAGAAAGTCACGAAGTAAATAAACAGTCGATAACTATTAACACTTTTGAGAAATGAAAACAACAGTAGAAAGAACCTTTCAGGGCGCAATTAGATTAAGTACAATTGTAAACGGTTTACGTATTAGTCAACAATATATGGGCTACAGTCTAACCGAAGCAAAACGCAAATTTTTAGATCATGTAAATGGCATGTTAACGCATCCACCTGTAAACACATACTAAAATGAAAACCAAAAACCAAAGTAAAAAGAATGAAGCCGATTTAATCAATGAGTTAAAGATGGCGCAAAGAATCGGCACGAAGTCACCTTCAGAACGTGCTGAAGTGCTTGTAGCACAAAGTAACTTTAAACGTAATGGCCTCTGGGCGTGGAACTAACGCAACAGGCCGGGAAATAACAAAACATTAAATCGTTAAACAGTCATAAACATAAAAAACAATGGGACTCGATATGTACCTTAAAAAGCGCACCTACGTGGGCGCGAATTACGACCATAACAATGTTAAAGGAAGTATTTATTTAACTGTTGGCAAAAATTGTAAAGAACTGCCAATACAATTAAACCGTGTTAGCTACATTGAGGAAAATGTAGGATATTGGCGCAAAGCAAACCATATACACGCATGGTTTGTAGAAAACGTTCAAAACGGTGTGGATGATTGCAAATCTTATCACGTGGATAAAAGCAAATTAGAGGAACTTTTGCAAGTTTGTGAAACCGTATTAAAAGAGCGCGAAAATGCAACAGAATTACTCCCAACCCAACCCGGTTTCTTTTTTGGGTCAACAGATTATGACGAATATTATTATAACGATTGCGCAAAAACTGTTGAAATTATTAGCAATCTTTTAAAAGAGGACAACAGCGAAGCGGATTTTGAATACATGGCAAGTTGGTAAATTATTAAACTCAAAACATTATGAAACAGTTAAGCAGTCACAAAGCATTAAATAAGACCCTGAGCGCAATTTATAACCATGCTGCAATAGTGGGCGCAAAAATTCCGGTTTACCAAGCTGATGCAATAATATTCGGTGAAACTAATAGCAGGGATCGCAAACGGTCCAAATGTTGTAACGCCACAATAGAGGGCGGTTGTTGTTCTGATTGCTGGACTCAAATAGATTAACGACATGGCAAAGGATTTAATGACGTTACTGGTGCAAAAACAGCAACAGAACGAACGGGAGCGCAAAGAAATTAAATACTGGAACGCATACATCGGTGACAAACTCATT
>Ga0208379_1000284_pt1 | contig 23977 bp, 25 predicted proteins | sample CryBogCBE02Aug07_FD_184559 | JGI IMG/M metagenome (GOLD analysis project Ga0208379, IMG submission 184559) | Freshwater microbial communities from Crystal Bog, Wisconsin, USA - CBE02Aug07 (SPAdes) | ecosystem: Environmental > Aquatic > Freshwater > Lake | place: Crystal Bog, Wisconsin, USA... | reverse complement strand
AGGCAATCGACGACAACCTCTACAAAACACAGTTTGCACCTTCCAACCTCGGCTTGATCGAATCGTTCCAGCAGACGAAGGAAATCTACGGCGCTAACGTGTTGAACACTGCAACCACCTACAACTCTGCTGTTGGCGGTGACGGCGTGGCGCTTTGCTCCACTGCCCATCCTATCGACGGCGGCACGGTTGCTAACACGCCTACCACGCAGGTTGACCTCAACGAAGCTACATTGCTTAACGCAATGATTGCCATTCGTACGAACTTCCGTGACCAAGCTGGTCTGAAAGTCTTCGCTCGTGGCCGCAAACTGATCGTTCCTCCTCAGTTGGAGCCGATCGCAATTCGTCTGACGAAGACCGAACTGCGCCCCGGCACAGCAGATAACGATGTGAATGCTATTCTGACCACGGCTGGCGGCTTGCCCGAAAGCTATATGGTCAACGACTTCTTGACCTCCGCATATGCTTGGTTCTTGCTGACCAACATTGACGGTCTGTCGTACATGGAGCGCATTCCCTTCGAAACCGATATGCAAGTTGATTTTGTCACGGACAACCTGCTTGTTAAAGGTTACGAGCGTTACTCTTTCTCGTACTACAACTGGCGTTCGATCTACGGTTCATTCCCAACTTCGTAAGATTGGAGACAGCAAATGTCTATTACAGCTTTCTCTGGTCCGGTTATCGCATTTGGTCAAGCGCCTTATGCAGATTACAACCCCGAATTGGGTCCGTCTTTATTCTATGCTGGTGCGGGTCTTCTTGATCCGCGTCAGTTCTACACCTACGAGCCCGGTCAAGGCTTTGGTAATATCACCGCAGGTTTCCTCGGCTTTACCCGCATCTTGACTGTTAACCAAGTCCCTTCCGCTTTGTCTGCAACTAACATTGCCACTTCACAGACCCCTGTGTCCGGCACTGCTGTTACACTCACTGCCGGTACGGGCGTGACTGGTAGCGTTACAATTGTAAACGCCTCCACAGGTACATCTGTCAGCGGCCTTTTGGCTCTTGATGGTGCAGCTGGGTTGGTTTCTTTCGGCTCTGCTGGCACTGTTCAGTTGTGGGATCCTACTAAGGCTCTTGCTCGGAACGTGCGTATCACTACTGCATCGGGCGATACTGCCGTCTACACTGTTAAGGGTTATGACATCTATGGTTATCCAATGTCAGAAGCCATTACAGCGGCTGGCGCTGGTACCGTTTCTGGCGCAAAAGCCTTCAAGTACATTGCAAGCGTAACTCCAGTCGGCACCGTTGGTGCAACCGTGACTGTTGGTACCGGTGACGTGTATGGCTTCCCCATCTACTCAGCTGCGTATAACCCCGGAGCTGATGCTGATGTGGCCATTGCTTGGAACGGCGCTGCGATCACTTCGACGACTGGTTACACTGCTGGTGTTACTACTTCACCCGCAACCACTACCACTGGCGATGTGCGCGGTACTTATGCAGTACAATCGGCTTCAGATGCTACCAAGCGTCTGTTGGTTACCCAGTCACCATCACTTGCCAACATCAGTTCCATCACTGGGCTGTTTGGCGTAACACAAGCGTAGGAGTAGCTTACCATGAAGGGTAAAGCACATCACGGGCACCACGCGCATCATGGGCATCATGCAGGTCATCATGCTCATCACGCCCACCATGCCCACAAAGCACATATGCACCATGGAATGGATGATATGGAAGAAATGAAGAAGCATAACCGCAAAGTGCGCAAGCACGGCGGTAAGACAGAGCACGATCCAGAAGGTCACTTCGATACGGATCCAGCCCCGCATGAAATCTATGCTGGCAAAGGCTCTAACACTGTGAAGGAAGCGGAAGCCAAAAAGCGTGGCGGTCGTGCTAAAAAGCACCTCGGTCATGTCCACGGCATGCATGCAGCAAAGCGTCATGATCGTCCTGCCCGTAAACATGGCGGTCGCGCAGCTTCTGACATGAACCCCTTCTCTTCTGCTCACAAGGGCACCGAGCCCAAAGCTCATAAGTCCTATGAGCCAGAGCGTGACTAATCTGCTTAGTCAGATGTGAAAACAAGCGGGGGGTCTGCAACGGCTCCCCGTTTCTTTTTAGAGGTTTACAATGGCAAAGACACCGAGTTGGCAGCGTTCTGAGGGCAAATCGCCTTCTGGTGGATTAAATGCAAAAGGTCGTGCATCTTATCATCACGAAACTGGTGGCCATTTACATGCGCCCACAAAAGACACGCACAACGCACACCACAAATCATTCTGTGCCAGAATGGAAGGTATGCGGGCTAAGTTGACCAATCATAAAAATGCACATGACCCAGAAAGCCGCATAAATAAAGCATTGCGCAAGTGGGGTTGCTAATGACTAAGAAACCATTTTGGGATACAAAAGCACCAGAAGATCATGTGACAAAGCATTTGTCGCGCAAGAAGATACAGCTGGCTAAGGCTCATGCACGTGCTGCGGGTCGCCCATATCCAAATGCGGTTGACAATATAGCTGTAGCGAAGAAGGGTAAGTAATATGGCAGCGTTTTCACAGCCGGGCGTTATTTGGCCATCCATTACGCAAAATGGAAAGCATGAGCCGTTCGAATTGCAAGTTGGCCGTGGTTTGATTACGAATCACCAGCCGGTTGAAATTTTTGGCTACAGCACTCAAATTGGCGGTACAGCTTTAGGTCCAATGTGGGAAGGTTTAACCCAGTCTGGCGGCGCTTACGTTTACCCCGGTTCTGCTATCCCACTTGTGCTGTTGAGCGCATCTGGCGCAACGGATGCTGGCTTGATCGTTCAAGTAAATGGCTTGGATGCCAACTATAACATCCTTACCGAACTTGCCACGCTCAACGCCTCTGGGACGGTTACGACAACCAATTCCTATTTCCGCATCAATGGCTTGTTTATCACCAACGGCGTTAACGCTGGTAACATCACTGCAAAATCTGCCGGTGGCACTTTGTATGCTCAAATTAACGCTGGCGTTGGTCAAACGCAGATGTCTATCTACACTGTGCCAAATGGGTACACATTCTATTTGACATACATTCAAGCAAACGCGAGCATTGGCTTTACTTCAAGCAATTACATGACATTTGCTGAATACAACAAATTTAACATTGCCAATACAATTCAAGAAAATGGATACAATTACATTGTGAACGGCAACACCACGTTGTTGTCACAGTCTCCATTTGTGCAGATTTTCAACATCCCGTACACCGTTCCAGTGGCACATCCAGCAGGTACTGACATTCAATATCAAATGAAGTCCAATAGTGGCGGGCCATTTATTGGGTCAATCTTTGCGGGTGGTTATTTGATTAACAATGCTACTGCCACAACCTTCTAATAGGAGGTTATATTGACTACAAGCAATACCACGGCATTTAACCCTTCGCTTGGCGAGATCACGCTCTATGCTTTTAATTTATGTGATGTCCGCCCTACAGCAATTACCCAAGAGCATATGCAAAGTGCGCGTATGGCTTGCAACTTTATGTTTGCAAATTGGGCGAATCAAGGCGTTAATTTGTGGGAAGTTTCGCTTGTAACTCAAGCACTTACAGCTGGTACTTCAACCTACAATGTAGACCCCAGCACCATTATGGTTCTTGACGCATACATTGAAGATAGCAGCTCTGGGCAGCCAATTGATCGATTGATCTTTCCTATTTCGCGCAGTGAGTGGGCCTCATATCCCAACAAAACACAGCAAGGGCAAGTCACGGTGTTTTGGTTTGACCGTTTGATCAATCCGACAATCACTCTCTGGCCCGTTCCAGATAATAGTAACCTTGTTTTGAAATATTACGTAGTAAAGCAGATCCAAGATGCCAACTTTACAAGTGGTCAGACGCTTGATGTACCGTATCGTTGGCTCGATGCTGTTGCTAACGGCTTGGCTTATCGCCTTGCACGTATTTGGAACAAGCCCATAAGCCCACAATTGAAGATTGAGGCTGACGAATCATACAAGATTGCGGCTGATCAAGACACCGAATACGTGTCATATTACATATCGCCGATGATTTCCGGCTATTATAGGTAGGTTATGTTATGGCCTATGCATCACGGGCTGGTAGAGCAAGGGTAAGCACGAGAAACCCGCAGGCGTTTGCCGTCTGTGACCGCTGTGGCATATGGAACAACCACGTAAACCTTCGCTGGCAATACGACTGGGCCGGTGCAAAGCTCAACAACTTGCGCATTTTGGTCTGCGATCGTTGCGAAGACATCCCACAACAGCAGAAACGTGCCATTGTTTTAACGGCGGACCCATTGCCCGTGTTGAATGCACGTGTGGAACCTTATGCTGCAGATGAAACTAATTATTTTGTCACCGACACTGGGTCTAATATTACAACGCAAAGCGGAGTTAATATCACGCCTCAACAAGTTGGCCCTCCATTAGGAAACGAATCAGCTGGTATTATGCCTCTGCAAGGCACAGTGCACTTTGACGTGCTGCTTCCTGTTGCCTCTATTACTTCAATTGGCACAAACGTCATCACTGTTACATGTAGCGCCCCGCATGGGTTATCTACAAATGATCAAGTGGCTATTACAGGAACGTCGATACCGCAAGTGCAAGGTTTCTACAGCGTAACTGTTACAACGGCGACTGCATTTACCTATGAAATATTACCCTTCATCAGTTCGGGCAGTTATTTGACTGATACTACATTGGTTGCAACATGTTCAGTTGGCCTTCCAATTGGGTACGAAAAACTTCCGATTATTGGGATTGCCACAAACATTGCAACAACTCCGTACCAATGGGTTAACAATGCTGGGCAACCAATTTACTGGTCTGGTGGGGGCGGATCTTCGATCACTTGGAGTTTCCCCTAATGGTTATTTATGCTAATCATAGTACAGGAGTGAAATGATGTCTTTTCCTGTATCCGTACCATATGTTTTTGGGTCTCTTACCGGCATTGTTCCAGCAAGTGATCTTGACGCAAATTTTACACCAATTGTGAATGCTTTGAATGGCATCAACAATGGAACGTATCCTCTTTCAGCTGTGTCTGTAACCGGTGGAACGTGGCAAGGATCATCGATTGGCGTAAATTATGGTGGGACTGGCCTTTCTTCTACACCCTCTAACGGTCAATTGTTGATTGGCAACGGATCTGGATACACGCTTTCAACTTTGACTGCCGGGGCTGGCATCAGCATTACAAATGTTTCTGGCGGTATAACCATAGCAAGCTCTGGCGGTGCTGGTCTTGGCACGGTTACCAGTATTGACGTTAGTGGTGGAACGACTGGGCTAACAACATCTGGTGGCCCTGTTACTACATCCGGTACAATTACGTTGGCTGGCACGTTAGCAGTTGCCAATGGCGGGACAGGCGTGACAACCAAAACGGGCACAGGAAGTGTTGTTCTGTCAACAAGCCCAACTTTGGTTACTCCTATTCTCGGAACCCCCACTTCAGTTACACTGACAAATGCCACAGGTTTACCGCTAACAACGGGTGTCACTGGCACACTACCAATTGCCAACGGCGGCACAAACATCACTAGTTACACAACTGGTGATATTCTTTACGCCTCTGCGACAAATACGCTTTCCAAGTTAGCAGTTGGGACAAATGGTTACGTTCTTACTCTTGCTGGTGGCGTTCCAACATGGGCAGCAGCAAGCAGCGGGTCTGGCACAGTAACCAGCGTCTCATTTACTGGTGGAATTATATCGGTTGCAACTGCGACGACTACTCCTGCATTGACTGTAGCGGGAACCAGTGGTGGTATCCCATACTTCAGTAGCGCATCCACATGGGCATCTTCTGCTGCATTGACAGCAAACGCTATTATGGTTGGTGGCGGTGCTGGGGCCGCGCCCTCCACGATCACGACAGGAACTGGCGTTGTAACGGCATTAGGCGTAAATGTCGGCTCCGCAGGTTCAGTTGTAGTTAACGGCGGCGCATTAGGAACCCCATCTTCTGGCACGTTAACTAATGCTACAGGTTTGCCCCTTTCAACTGGTGTCACTGGTGTTCTTCCGACAGCAAATGGCGGCACAAATCTTTCCACGTTTACTGCGGCAAATAACGCTATTTATTCCACATCTGCGTCTGTTCTTACAGCCGGCACGTTGCCAATAGCCGCTGGTGGTACAGGGGCAACAACAGCATCTACTGCCTTGTCTAACCTTGGCGGTGTAACAACTGGTAAAGCAATCGCCATGAGCATTGTGTTCGGCGGGTAACGGAGTTTATCATGGCTAACCCAAATATTGTCAATGTCACAGCCATTTATGGCACAACATCGGTTCAAGCGGTCACGACAACGCCAACCGCTATTGTGGCAAATGCGGGTGGCTCTGGCACGGTAATTAAGGTTGATTCATTGATTGTCAGCAACAATGATACGGCCATAAGAACTGTGACGATTGATGTTTACAGGTCAGCAACTGCTTACTCAATATCTACAGCGGTTAATATTCCTATTAACTCTATGTATGATGTTTTAAGCAAATTTATTTACTTAAATGAAGGTGACTCATTGCGTTTGACGGCTGGTACAAACGCAACTTTGACAGCAGTTTGCTCATATGAGGTAATCTCCTAATGGCAACTCGTCGCAATGGTGGCATGAAAGGTGTTCAGAACAGGTCCACTAATGTTGCGGCTAGTGGCGCTTGGTCTATGGATGATATTCAACAGTCATCATTGGCAGCTAACTGGCCCGGCGGTCCACCTCCTTCTGTGCCAAATGCACCTGTTATTACAGGTCTGACCGTTAACAGCGCGTCTTCTGTTAGTGTTGCCTTCGCAGCTGGATACAACGGAGGTAGTGCTATAACAGGTTACACTGTTACAGTTTCCCCCGGCGGAGCAACATTTACTAGCGCTAGCTCCCCTATAACATGCACAGGCTTAAGTGCAGGGACAAAATATACTTTTTATATTTATGCAACTAATGCTGTTGGTAATAGTGCGCTCAATACATCACAAAGTATTTATACTGCTTATACAGTAACTTATCTGATCGCTGCTGGTGGTGGCGGAGGAGGCGGTTTTAACGGCGGCGGGGGTGGCGCGGGCGGACTTTTAACAAGTACAGCTCAAGTACTTTTTGGCACAAGCTATTCTGTTAGTGTTGGAGGGGGTGGTGCTGGAGGAACCGTAGTTAGTAATGGAACCGTAGGTAGTAATGGTTCAAATTCCACATTTTCTGCTGTTGGTACAACTGCTATTGGCGGTGGCGGCGGCGGTCCAAACGGTGGTGCTGCTGCTCCCGCTGAAAATGGTGCTAATGGTGGGTCGGGCGGTGGTGGTGGGGCAACCGGTATTCCTGTTGTTAATGGTGTTGGTGGTAACGGCATTGCTGGGCAAGGGACTGGCGGCGGTAACGGTTTAGGTGCTGTAGGCAACAATGTCGGCGGCGGTGGAGGCGGTGCATTTGCTGTTGGTGCGAACGGAACATCTGCATCATCTCCCGGTAATGGTGGCGATGGTATATCTTCAAATATTACTGGTTCATCACTTTATTACGGTGGCGGCGGCGGCGGTGCTGGGCAAAGCACAACTAATTTTGGCGCTGGGGGCAACGGCGGTGGCGGTAATGGTGGTGGCCTTAACAGCGTCGGGGTTGCTGGTACTGCCTATACTGGTGGCGGCGGTGGTGGTGGTTATGCAAACTACAACGGTGGGTCGGGTGGGTCCGGCGTTGTTATTATTTCTGTGCCAACCGTTTATTATTCTAACACTTATTCTGGTTCACCGACCATTACAACAGTTGGATCTAACACTATTCTTAAATTTACTGGTGCAGGGTCATACACGGGATAAACATGGCACATTTTGCAAAATTAGATGACAATAATGTGGTTTTGGAAGTTCTTGTTGTTGACAACGAGACGCTTGATAGTTTGCCGTATCCGCAATCTGAATCCAAGGGCATTGTGTTTTTGGCTAATTGGTCTGGCGGGTATACAAATTGGAAACAAACATCTTATAACGCATCATTTCGCAAAAACTTTGCAGGTATAAACTATACCTATGATTCATCAATTGATGCTTTTATTCCACCAAAACCATTCCCTTCTTGGTTATTAAACACCAATACTTGCCAATGGCAATCTTCAATCCCCTATCCAGATGACGGTAATTTGTATATATGGGATGAGGCCACACAATCTTGGGTAGTGCAGAATGTCTAACACACCGATAACCAATCTACCCGCAGCCATTTCCCTTACTGGGGCGGAAGTAATTCCTGCTGTCCAAAGCAATACGACCGTGCGCGTTACGGCCCAGCAGATTGCCAATTTGGCAGCAACTAATGGAACTGTTACCTCTATTACAGCATCTGCGCCACTTTCTGGCGGCACCATTACCACGACTGGCACCATCGGGCTGCAATCAAGTGGGATTACTAATGCCTATCTTGCGCCCATGGCTACTCTTACAATCAAAGGCAACAACACTGCTGGCTCGGCCAATCCACAAGACCTTACCGGTCCGCAAGTGCTGTCGCTTATTGCTGGTGCGCCTCTTGCGTCACCTGCGTTCACTGGAACGCCAACTGCTCCAACTCCACTGACAAGTGATAATAGCACAACCATTGCCACAACGGCATATGTTAAGAGCCAAGGGTTCGGATCTGGTACCGTAACAAGCATTACGGCTGGCGCTGGCTTGAACGGCGGCACGATTACCACATCGGGGACAATTTCATTACCGACAACTGGTGTGACGGCTGGTTCATATGGTGATGGCGCAGACGTTGCAACATTTACGGTTGATTCGTATGGCCGCCTTACCTCGGCATCTACAAGCGCTATTACGCCAGCCACAATCGGCGCTGTGCCGACAAGCCGCACAATTACTGCTGGGTCGGGATTGACTGGCGGCGGTGACTTGTCCGCCAATAGAACGCTGTCTTTGTCGCCTATCACAAGCGGCTACATTCTTGCTAACGAGACGGGTGTCAATGCCGCTCCAACGGGTGTCTCGCTGTCGTCTTTAATTGACTACGCAATTGGCAATACGCAGGGTCAATTGCTTTATCGTGCTGCCTCTAATTGGCAGCCTTTAAACCCCGGTTTGGCTGGTCAATTGTTGCAAACTGGTGGTGCTGGCGCTAATCCTTCTTGGGCAACTGTTACGGGCGCTGGAACAGTAACTCAAATCAATACTGGGACTGGATTAACAGGCGGACCGATCACTGTTTCTGGTACGATAAATTTAGCCAATACAGCTGTTACAGCTGGCTCTTATGGGTCGTCTTCTGCTGTTCCTACATTTACTGTTGACGCACAAGGAAGATTAACGGCTGCATCAAGCGCTATGATTGCCATTGATGCATCACAAATCAACACAGGTTCTGTTACCATTTCGCACGGTGGAACTGGTCTTTCTACAGCTCCAACAACTGGGCAATTGTTAATCGGCACTAGCACAAATTCCTATGCCTTAGCCACATTAACGGCTGGGACGGGGGTTAGTATTGTTAATGCTTCTGGTAGCATTACAATCAATGCCGATGGTGTAACAACTTCATTTAGCGCAGGAACAACTGGGTTTACTCCTTCATCTTCTACAACTGGAGCAGTTGTATTAGGCGGAACATTAAATATTGCTAATGGTGGTACTGGAGCCACAACTAAGACTGCTGCCTTCAATGCTTTGTCGCCAATTACAACTGCGGGCGATTTGATTATTGGGAACGGAACCAATAGTGCTACTCGTCTTGCTATCGGAACATCTAATTATTCTTTGGTTAGCAATGGAACAACTGCATCTTGGGCGCAAGTTAGTTTAACAGCCGGTGTGACTGGAACTTTAGCGGTAGGCAATGGCGGAACTGGTTTAACATCTTTTACATCTGGCGGTGCGGTTTATGCCATTTCAAGCTCTGCGTTAACGACTGGCACGCTGCCAATTGCATCTGGCGGCACAGGACAAACAACCACATCAGCTTCCTTTAATGCGCTTTCACCAATCACAAGTGTTGGCGATCTTATAGTAGGGAATGGCACAAATAGCTCTACTCGATTGGGGATTGGTGCTGCTGGCACCGTGCTGACATCAAACGGCACAACTGCCTCATGGTCATCAACTTATGCCGGTACAGTGACAAGTGTGGCTCAAACATTTACTGGTGGTATTATTTCGGTGTCTGGGTCGCCTATTACGACATCGGGCACATTGGCTCTAACTGTTGCGGGTACTTCTGGTGGCATCCCTTATTTTAGTTCTGGCACTACTTGGGCTTCTTCTGCTGCTTTGGCTGCTAATGCCATCGTCATAGGCGGTGGAGTGGGCGCTGCTCCTGCTACGACTACAACCGGCGCGGGTGTTATTGCAGCTATTGGTAACGCTGTGACAGGATCTGGCGGTATTGTTTTACAAACGTCACCTACATTGACAACGCCTAATTTGGGTACGCCATCTGCGGCTGTATTAACTAATGCCACGGGTTTGCCTTTGACAACTGGTGTCACTGGTATTTTGCCTGTTGCCAACGGTGGAACAGGCATTTCGGCCTTTGGTACGGGTGTGCAAACGGCACTAGGCCAAAACGTCACTGGGTCGGGCGGGATTGTTTTGCAAACATCGCCAACCATTACAACCCCAATTATTGCTACAATCAATTCTGGTACAGGCAATGCACTGACCTTGCAGTCAAATAATACGACTGCCTTATACATTGATGCGTCTCAGAATGTGGGGATTGGAACGACATCGCCTAACGCTTATGGCGCTGGTAATAATGCTTTGACATTGAATGCCACAACCACCGCAGTATATGATTTGAATGTCGGCGGCACTCGCACAGGAACAATGTTGGCGCTCTCTGGCGAGTTTCGCCTTGCTGCTGTCGGTGCTTCAACCGTTGAAACATTCCACACCAACGGTTTTGAACGTATGCGTATTGACTCCTCCGGCAATCTGCTGGTGGGGTCAACATCTGCAAACGCTAAATTTTATGTAAACGCCGGAGCCGTTAATGCTGTTGGGCGGTTTGATACTGGCGCGGCCGGAGATGTTAGCCAAGCTGCTGTTTTGATTGTTAAATACGATAACAATACAACGACATCGCAAGTATTCCAAAAATTCTATGTTAACAATTCTGCTGCTGCTTGCGGGCAAATAAACGCCAACGGGGCAAATACGGCGGCATTTGGGTCAACTTCGGACCAAAGGATAAAACAAAACATTACACAACTTCCACCGCAGCTTGACAAAATTTTGGCACTTAAACCTGTTGAATTTGATTATATTTCATCTGAAGGTGGCGGTCACCAGATAGGGTTTGTCGCGCAAGAGATGCAAACCGTTTACCCAGATGTAGTGGGTGAACGCGAGGACGGCATGTTGATGATTACTGGTTGGTCAAAAACAGAGGCGCGTCTTGTCAAAGCCCTTCAAGAAGCAGTCGCAAAGATTGATGCCCTTGAAACTCGTATCGCCACACTGGAGAAAAAGTAATGGCCAACACATACACTTGGACGATCACTCAATTAGACTGCTATCCAGCTTATGCGGGTGAGACGGATGTTGTTACGACCATCCACTGGACACTGAGCGGGTCTGACGGCGCAACGCCAACACCTCACACTGGCTCGGTTTACGGAACGGTCAATGTAAAGTATGATGCTGGTGAGCCATTTACGCCATACGCGCAGCTTACACAAGCGCAAGTGGTGGGGTGGGTTACAACGGCCCTCGGACCAGCACAAGTGGCTGCATATGAGGCAAACATTGACAATCAGATCGCGCAACAAATTAGCCCCAACCCGATTTCTCCTCCGCTGCCTTGGGTGAATTAAAATGGCCAGTTCGTACACAACCAATAAGGGCTTGGAAAAGCCGGGATACAACGACTACGTTAACTCGTGGAACGTGCCGCTTAACAGCGACATGGACGTAGTTGATTCGTCCTTGGGTAGCACTTATTCGATTGCGCTTACGAACGCCAATGTCAATTTGACACAAACCAACTGCCAAAATGCCCGCATTAAGTTAACGGGTCTATTGTCGGCAAACGTCACCATTTACTTTCCAGCCGGTGTCGGTGGCTTCTTCATTGTCCAGAACACCACCACGGGCGCTTACACTGTCACTCTGGCCTCTGCTGGCGGCGGCACTTATGTGACAGCTTCTGGCGGGAACGGGCTAACCCAAAGTTCGTTTATTTTTTCTGACGGCACAAACATTACTTACGCTGATGACGTGCGCCTGCAATTGAATGCTGGTGCCGGTATCTCAATCAGTGCTGGCAATAACCCGACGATCAGCAATACGGGCGTGCTGTCTTTCAATACCCGCACGGGTGCCGTATCCTTGACATCGGGTGACGTAACGACCGCTTTAGGTTATACACCGCCAACACCTACTGGAACGGGTGCTTCGGGCACTTGGGGCATTAACATATCTGGCAATGCCGCTACGGTTACCAATGGCGTGTATAACAATGGCAGCACATATGGCATTAGCATTTCTGGCAATGCTGCTACCGCTACAAGTGCCACAACCGCGACAAACGTGTCTGGTGGTTCTGTATCTGCAACATCGGGATCATTTAGCTCTGGCTTATCTGTGACAGGGGCCATCACAGCGACTGGTAACGTAACGGCTTACTATTCTGATGACCGGTTAAAAGTAAACTTGGGCGTGATTGCTAATGCATTGGATAAGGTCAATTCTCTTAGCGGTTTTTATTATGAACCTAACGATACAGCCATTGGGTTTGGGTACGAAAAGGTACGCGAAGTTGGTGTATCCGCGCAGCAAGTAGAAGCAATCATGCCAGAAATTGTTGCACCCGCTCCAATAGATAACAAATACTTGACCGTGCGATATGAGCGACTTGTTCCCTTGTTAATACAAGCGATTAAAGAATTGTCTGCTAAAGTGGAAACTTTGGAGGCTAGATAATGGCAACGCCGGTTAGCGGAACCATATCTATTAACGACATAAACAACGTCTTTGGGCGGGGCGCAAATCTTAATGCTTATCGTGGCACAGTTTGGTATCAGCCTAACTCATTGAATACTGGCTATTTTTCTTCTGGCACGATTAGCTTGTCAGACTTTTACAACAAACAGCCTAATGACCCAGCATCTTCTGGTGCGGTAGATTATACATCCTACGGCACATATGGGTTTGTTGTCCCGCTGTTTAGAAACTCATTGACCGTTCAAATTTGGGGCGCTGGTGGTGGCGGCGGTGGTTATGGCAACTTAGCTAATTACTCAACGACTGGCGGTCAATCTTCATTTGCCGGTTATTATGCCAATGGCGGCACTGGCGGTCAAATGGCAGGGACAGATCGTAACGGCGGCAATGAGTTTGCTGCAGGCGGAACTGGGGGAAGTGCCTACGGAAATGTGTCATCTATTACTGGTAATAATGGCGTAACAACAAGTTATGGTGTAGTAGGTACTGGTGCTGGCGCTCCTTATGGTGGTGGTAACGTGGATCCGGGATATAGACAAACTCCCGCTCCAAGTGGAACATTTCCGGGTGGCGGCGGTGCTGGATTTTACTATGACTTTGGTGGTAAGTTTCCTGCGGCTGCTGGCGGCGCAGGATCTGGGGGATATGCACAATCTGTGTTTTACCCCGGACAGTTAACCGTAGGCGCAACGATAAACGCGATTGTTGGTCAAGGTGGCGTAAGTGGTACATCTCCCAATAGTGGGAACTATCCATACGGCGGCACTGGATCTGACGGTCGCATTTACATATCATGGAACTAAAAGGAACGTAAAATGACTATCAATTTGACTTTGACTGTTGATGAAGTGAACTACATCTTGAACGCTGTTGCAGCCCGTCCGTATGCAGAAGTGAAGGATTTGGTTGAAAAACTTCAGAAACAAGGTGCCGAAGAGCTGGCAAAAGCCCAAGCTGCCGAAGCGCCACAGCCACCGGCCCAGTAAAATTTAAGGTGCAGCCATGAGCAACCAGCAGGAACACGACACAGTTATAGATGCCTCACTTGCTGGAGGAGCGATTACGATGCCCATCTGGGCGGCAGAATTGAACGCATGGCTGCACCTACTCATGGCTATCCTTGGTACGGGCCTTTTACTTTACCGCAGCTACAAAGCATATAAGGAAGCAACAAAGCGTAAAATGGATGGGTCGTAATGGATCCATTAACCATTTTGGCGGCAGCGCAAGCAGCTTATGCGGGCATACAAGCTGGGATTGCCGCTGGTAAAGAAATACAAGGCATGGCAGCCGACCTATCCGAGCTTTGGGGTAGTGTCGCAAAGCTGACCCACATGACCGCTGAAAAGCCGTCTACCAATATATTCTCCACCAAGACAGCGGAACAGATAGCCATTGAGCGCTACACGGCTAAGGCCGAGGCTGTTAGTTTGGCGGAAAAAGCCAAGAACATGTTTATCGGACAGTTTGGTCTTGCCGCTTGGGATCAAGTGCAGCGTGAAGTGATCAGCATCCGCAAAGAAATTGAACGTCAAAAGTATGAAGAAGAGCGTTTGGCAGAAGCTAGATTGGAAGACATCAAAGAAGCTGGTATTGTAACAGCTATTGTTTTGTTTGTGTTAAGTATAATGCTGGGCATAGGGATTATACTTTTACGGAGTTAAGTATAATGGACCTTGGCAAGTTTGGCTCTCTCATCGAAACCATTGCACCCACGATCGCAACAGCAATTGGCGGACCAGTTGCCGGTATGGCTGTTAAGGCACTTTCCACAGCCTTGTTAGGTCATGAAAACGGCTCTGAGGACGACATCAATACGGCTCTTGCATCTGCTTCACCGGACCAGATAGTGGCCATCAAGAATGCCGAAAACAACTTCAAAGTTCAAATGAAGAACCTCGACATCGACCTTGAGCGCATCTCTGCGTCAGATCGTGATTCGGCAAGAAAAATGCGAATAGAAACAAAGGACTGGACACCAGACATCCTTTCGTTTGTTGTTGTCGTCGCGTGGGTTGTCATTCAGTTTTACATTTTTAGCCACGTCATTGAGCCGACGATGAAAGAGCTTGTCGCTCGTGTGCTTGGAACGCTTGATGCTGCGTTAACCTTAGTTCTAAGTTTTTGGTTTGGCTCCTCCAATGGTAGCCGTCAAAAGGATGACACATTAAACAATTTAAGGTCTAAGTAATCCAACCGAATCAACAACGTAGGATCACTAAATGTCCAAGGCAAATTCGACTAAACTAAATGCAGATGCTTATACAGACAAATTTACCTTCATTGACCTACCAGACAGTGACCTGCCCGTCGAGGAGCTCATAGAGTGGCGCAAGCGGCAATTCACACAAAAAGCAGAAGCCAAGACATCTCGCAAGCTTGTCTCGCTTAACGTCAACTTAAACGGTGTCTATGGCATTCTGCACATGGGTGATCCCCATGTTGACGATGACGGTTGTGACCTTGCGCTGCTTGAGCATCACATGAACCTTACCAACATTACCCCCAACCTTATGGCTGGCAATGTTGGTGATCTTCGCAATAACTGGATTGGCCGTCTGGCTCGGCTGTATGGCAATCAAGCCACATCGGCAAAGCAGGCCCGTATGATTGTCGAGTGGTTCTTGCGTAAGGTCAATTGGCTTTACATTGTGAACGGCAATCACGACTGCTGGAGCGGGACGGACGATCCTATTAAGTGGCTATGCCGTCAGATTGGCACTCCAAACCAAGATCACGGCATTCGTTTGAACTTAAAGCACCGCCAAGGCCGAGACATCCGAATCAATTGCCGCCATGACTTCCAAGGACACAGCCAGTGGAACCCAGCCCACGGCGTATCCAAGGCGGCTCAGATGGGTTGGCGCGATCATATCCTTGTCTGTGGCCACAAACACGTTTTTGGCTACAATGTCACTAAAGATCCGATGACGGGCCTCTGGTCGCATGCCATTCGGGTCGGTGCCTACAAGGTTTACGATGAGTTCGCCGATGCAAAGGGCTTCCCAGACCACAATCTGCCAGCATGCGTAACCATTGTTGATCCCAATGCACTGCGTGAGGAAGGCATTATCACTGTCATTATGGATGTTGATGCGGCTGCAGAATGGTTACAATGGGCGAATCACCGTCAATCTCAAGTAAAGTCGGTTGAATCCATCAGCAAAAGTAAGGGTTTCCGCAAATGAAAGACAATTGGGACGATGTAATTAAGCTCATCATCAAGGAAGAAGGTGGCTTCGTGAACGACCCGCATGATCCGGGCGGCATGACCAACTGGGGTGTAACCAAGAAGACCTTGGAGGACTGGTGTGGGCATGAAGTATCTGAGCAGGCTATGCGAAATCTTATTCCTGCTGATGTATATCCTCTGTATCAGCAGCGCTTTTGGGATGTTATTGGTGGGGACATTTGTCCTCGTGGCCTTGATTATGCCTTGATGGACTTTGCCGTCAACTCCGGCCCAGCAAGAGCTCTGCGGTATGTGCAGACCATTTTGGATGTCGAAGTGACCGGCAAGCTGGACGATGCCACAAAAGCGGCACTGGCTGACTGCGATGGGGCTGAAACGGCTTCAAAACTATGCGATAATAGGCTAGAGTATCTGCAAAAGTTGCCAACCTTTGACCGTTACGGCAAGGGCTGGAGCGCACGTGTAGGTCGCGTCAAGAGTGAGGCGGCAAAGATGGCAGGATAAGGGTTCCTATGACAACTGGCCTTACATATTCCCAATATGTTACGCAAATAGCGACTATGGCCGTTGTCCCAGAAACGGATCCTAACTACATCGCCATCTTGCCTCAGATGATCACCTATGCGGAAAACCGCATGTGCCGCGATCTGGACTTTCTTTCTACGCAAGTGTCGCGCACTTACACACTGACATCGGGCACAAACCAGTTGGCAATTCCGACCGGTGATTTTGTCACAACCCAGACGATCACCGTTGGGCCATCTAACACGCCAGTTTTGCCCGTGTCTAAGACATTTATTCAGAACGTCTATAGCACCAATACCGGTGCGGCTCTGCCTCAGTATTTTGCCATGTATGGCGGTGACTTGACCACAACGGGCAATACTTCAAGCAACATTGTTTTTGGCCCTTGGCCCGACAGCAACTACACTATTACAATCACCGGCACGACAAGACCCGCAAGTCTGTCTGCATCCAACACGACGACCTTTATCAGCACATATCTGCCAGATGTTATGATCATGGCCAGCATGATTTATATCAGCGCCTATCAGCGTAACTTTGGCCGCCAGTCGGATGACCCAGCCATGGCGCAGAGCTATGAAGGCCAGTACAATGCCCTCTTGAAGAGCGCCCTTGTTGAAGAAGTTCGCAAGAAATATGAGGCGGCGGCTTGGACATCTTACTCGCCGTCACCTGTTGCCACGCCGACAAGAGGCTAACGCATGCCACATGCAGCCCTCAAGTTAATTCCCGGTGTCGATACTCAGAAAACGCCAGCCTTAAATGAGGTTGCGCTTTCACAGTCTAATCTCATTCGGTTCCTGCCCGATCGGTCTGGCCTTGGTTTGCCGCAAAAGCTTGGTGGGTGGGTTAAATTTTACCCAAACACGATCCCATCGCCCGTTCGAAACATGAAGGCATGGCAAGATTTGAATGGTGTACAACGTCTTGCAGTTGGCGCAGAATTGTCTCTGTCAGTTGTCTATGATGGCATTGATCAAGACATTACGCCCAAAGATGCCATTTATACCGTAGTGCCCCCATTTACGACAACGGCGGGCTCAACTACGATTACAATGAAAATTAATTCAAGCTTTGCTAACATTTACAGCTACATTTACTATGTTACGCCTGTGTCAATTGGCGGTACAAAGCTCTTTGGCGCGTATACTATTGACAACGTGCTCGATGCAAATGACTTTCAAGTCAATGCTGAGACAGCTGCAACTTATACAAACTCGCAAACAGCAACTATTAGCAATGCATCGCCTGCTGTTATCACTGTTGCATCCGCACCAGCAAGTGGCACTGTTGTTAAGTTTACAACCACGGGCACATTACCAACTGGCATTACAGCTGGAACAACATATTTTGTTCGCAACTTGACCTCGACTACGTTTAATATATCGCTGACACCGAGCGGGGCGCTGATCAATACGTCATCTGCTGGGTCGGGTACTCATACAGCATCGTTCCCCGGCCAAGTTGCCTATTATCAAACACTGACAGCCTCACCAACAATCACTGTGACATTTCCCAATCATGGGCAAGTTGTTGGCGCACAATTAGCGGTTGATCCAACCACTACAGTTGGTGGCATTACACTATCTGGAACTTACACAATTACATCAATTATTGATGCCAATACGTTTACATTTACTGCGTCAAACACGGCATCATCAACAACGGGTGCATTTGAAAACAATGGATATGTCGAAGCAATCATTTATTATGCGGTTGTCCCTCAACCTGCTGGTTCTGGCTATGGTGTTGGTGGCTATGGGGTCGGCGGTTACGGTACTGGGTCTGGTATTACACCCACAGCCGGGACAAACATCACAGCAACAGATTGGACGCTAGACAATTGGGGTGAGTATTTGCTTGCATGCCCAGCTGGCGGCCCAATTTATGTGTGGCAGCCTTACGGTGTTTTGCAAAACGCTCAAATCATTGACAATGTGCCTCTTGCAAATACGGGCATGTTTGTTGCGATGCCCCAGCGGCAAGTTATTGCATATGGATCAACATTTACCGGCACAAGTGATCCCTTGCTGGTTCGGTGGTCGGACGTTGAAAATTACGCTGTTTGGGATGCAACAGTCACAAACCAAGCTGGGTCATACCGCATTCCTACCGGCAGTTTGATTGTAGGCGGTTTGCAGGCTAACCAACAAGGTCTGCTGTGGACTGACATTGACCTCTGGGCGATGCAATACATTGGCCCTCCATATGTCTATTCATTCAACAAAGTCAAAACGGGCTGTGGTCTTATTGCACGTGGTGCAGCCGCTACATTAGGCGGCGTGACATATTGGATGAGCCAGAAGCAGTTTTTTAGCTATTCTGGTGGCGATCCAAACACGATGCCTTGCCCAGTGTGGGACGTTGTATTTCAGAACCTCAATCAAGGCTATGATGCCAATGGCTTGCCTTACACAAACCGTATTCGTTGTGCAACTAATGCGCAGTTTAATGAGGTGGCTTGGTATTACCCATCTGTTGCTGGTAATGGTGAGGTTGACAGCTACGTCAAATTCAACACCGTGCTGCAGCAGTGGGATTATGGCTCATTAGCAAGAAGCGCGTGGGTTGATCAGTCAGTCCTTGGGCCGCCGATTGGTGCCGATCCCGCAAGTGGTTACATATATCAGCACGAAGTAACTAATGACGCGGATGGCATGCCTATGTTGTCTAGTTTCCAGACTGGTTACTTTGAGGTGTCTGAGGCTGATCAGTTGGTGTTCCTTGACCAAGTTTGGCCAGACATGAAGTGGGGCCAATATAGCCAGCAGCCTAATTCGACAGTGCAAATTACATTCTACTCAACAAATTACCCCGGCGATACACCGGTGGCATATGGCCCTTATAATATGACGCAGGCGGTAGAATACATCAGCACCCGCATCAGAGGCCGTTTGATAGCCATTAAAGTATCAAGCAATGACGTGGGGACATTTTGGCGGCTTGGTGACATCCGCTACCGCTTTCAACCAGATGGACGGTTCTAATGCCAGCAACACTTGACGACCTCTTAACAGCGCAAAAGAACGGCGTGACTGCTATTAACGGCGTGTCAAATGCTACACTGTTCACGGCTGGCAAGATTTCCGCGCCAGCATTGAACGCTGCAACACTTGTCCGCACTGGAGCGGGTTGGGTTGCCAAGGTTTCTGTAACCACTGCGGGATCTGCATCTGGTATGGTTTATGATAGTGTATCAACAGGATCCCCGACACTGCCAATCGCTGTTATACCCAACACAGTTGGCATTGTTACAGTTAATTTGCCCGTTACTAACGGTATCGTGTTTGTGCCCGGCAGTGGCATGACCGCAACAGTATCATATTCGTGAGGTCGTTATGCCGCTTAAAAAAGGTAAGTCACAGAAGACAATCAGCACTAATATCAGCGAGATGATCCATGCCGGTCATCCGCAGAAGCAAGCCATTGCCGCAGCGCTAGATGAGGCGCGTAAGGGTTATGGCACGGGTGGCGGTCAGCCCAGAAGTGCTTTTGAACGGTCTATTACAGAAGATTATAACCCAGACGTTTTGTTTAATGCGAGTGATGCTCGCTATGATACCCCGGGCGGTTCAACCAATTGGAAAAATATTGCACACAATGTAAGTGCTGCATTCAAAAATCGCAGAAATGAATTGGACAACCCAAACGCTGCGCAAATTGCTTATAAGCCCATCATGAACCAACCCACAATGCGGTGGGATCCGTTGATGGATGTGCGAGATGATCACCAACAAATACAAACGTCATCAGTTGCTTCTCCTCAAACATCATCAGTAGCCACTCCTCAACCACAATCAGTTGAAGATGTAACTTTTGGTCGTCGCGCTCTTGTCCCGCAATCATATGATGCAAATCGGGCGGCCAATGAATATCCAGATATGACTTCGAGCCCAGAAGCAATTCTTGGTAAAATAGCAACATCGAGAGGCCAATCTGGTGCAACTGGATCTCAAAGTTTGCCCGAAAAAGCTCCATTGCCTCCCCAACGTCTATCTAACATTTGGGATGATAGCCGTATTCAGCGTAGTGGTGAAGGCGGCTCTGAATCAGCATTAGATTTTATTCGCAACTCTGACATCTACAAACAACGGTTGTCCGAGCAAGGAATGGCAACGGGTGGCTACGCTCAAGGTGGTCATACTGTCACTGAAATGCATGTGGGGCCTATTCATAGTTCGGTTGCTGGCCGCACCGACCACTTGCCTATGGTTGTGCCTAAGTCAAGTTACGTCATTCCAGCCGACATTATTTCGGCTAGTGGTGAAGGCAACACTATGGCTGGGTTTAAGCATGCCAAGCGCGTGTTTGAAGGTGAGCCCTATAGCGGCGCAACCAATCCTTACTCTGGCCCGGCTACACCATATGGGGCTGAATTGCCTCACAGAGCCCACGGCGGTGCGGAAAGCGGTGTACCTATAGTTGCGGCTGGTGGTGAGTATGTGATTAGTCCAGAGGCAGTGGCACGTATTGGTAACGGCAATATGGGGCTTGGTCACGCTGCCTTGGATTTGTTTGTCAAAAAAATGCGGAACAAGACAATCAAGACATTGCAGAAGCTCCCCGGTCCAAAAAAGGATTAGCAATGTCTAATGAGATCAAAGTTCGGATAGCGACACCTGCAGACGAACCAGAACTAATGCGCCTTGCAATGGCTGTTTTTCATGAAAATGGGCTGTTTGACGCAGATTACGACAAGATTTTGGGCATGATTAGGCCAGCTCTGTACCTTTGGGAAGGTATTTGTGGCGTAATTGGGCCTGTTGGCGCACTTGAGGGCGGCGTTCTGCTCCGCTTCTCTCAATTATGGTACGGCAATACAAAGTACATAGAAGAGAAGTGTTTGTTTGTAGACGACAAGTATAGAAAAGAACGCGGTGGTAGAGCAAACAAGCTTTGCGAGTTTAGTAAGCAAGTATCGGATAGTCTTGAACTTCCCCTTGTTATTGGGGTAATGTCAAATACTAGAACCCGTGCTAAGATGCGCATGTATGAACGTCATTTTGGGGAACCAGCTGGGACGTTTTTCTTATATAAGACAAAGACGGGTGAAGCCTTGCCCGATCAGATGGTTGTTGGAGTGTAATGAATGTCGGGCGGCGGTGGTAAAGGTGGTGGCTCAACCAGTACAGTGTCTATCCCGCCAGAAGTATTGGCGCGGTATAATGCTGTCAATGCGAGAGCAGAGCAGACGGCTACACAGCCATTTCAGCAATATAGCACCGATCCCAACGCCTTCGTCGCCCCTCTAACTGGTACACAACAAGCTGGTATTGCCAACACAAATGCGGCGGCTGGTGAAGCACAACCTTGGTATCAAGCCGCAGGTCAAGCGCTGGCTGGCGGTGTCCAACAAGCCCAACCCTATATTGCTGGTGCCACACAAGACGTGGGAACCGCGCAACAGCAAGGAACAGCCGCGAATCAGCAGGCCGCCAATCTTTACAGTGGCGCTATGGGTACGGCGGCCCCTTACATCGCTGGCGCTACTGCCGGTATTACGGGTGGCCTTGCCGCTGCTACGCCATTCACGTTAGCTGGCGCACAAAATGTCATGCCTACACAAATTGGGCAAGGTCAGATCAATCAGTTCATGAACCCTTACATGAACACGGTCATCGGTGGCACATTGGCTCCGCTGCAGCAACAGCAGGCCATGGACCGAGCTGCCCAGACTGGCCAAGCCATTCAAGCCGGTGCATTTGGCGGTGATCGGGCTGCAATTGCGCAGGCAGCACTACGTGGTCAACAAGACATTGCTACTGGCAACGTGGTTGGCAATTTACTCAATCAAGGCTATGGCCAAGCCCTTGGAGCGGCTCAACAGCAGCAGGGTGTCAACTTGTCGGCTGAACAGGCCAACCGTGCCGCACAGGCTGCTACGGGCCAGCAATTGTATGGGCAGATCACTGGCGCTGGTCAGCAATTGGGCGCATTGGGCCAGCAACTTTACGGGCAGCAGACTGGTGTGGCTCAAGGGTTGGGTTCCATTGGCCAACAGCAGTTTGGTCAAGGCATGACTGCAGCACAGCAACAAGCGGCTCTTGGTAACCAAGTTTACGGTATGGGTGCACAGACTGCTCAAAACCTTGGTGCATTGGGTACTGGGGCTCAGACGGCTGGCTTAACGGGTGCTCAAGCGCAATTGGCAGCTGGTCAACAACAGCAGCAGACGCAGCAGGCTGGCCTCACCGCGCTCTACAATCAGTTCTTGCAGCAGCAGTCCTATCCGTTCCAAGTCACACAGTTCTTGGCAAACATTGCCGAAGGTACTGGTGCTCTTTCTGGTTCGACGACAACAACGCAGCAGTCTGGTGGGTTTTTCTCGGACGAGCGCGTCAAGGAAGACATTGAGCAGATCGGTGAGACCTATGACGGTCAAAAGATTATCAAGTTTCGCTATAAAGGCGAGCATGGGCCCAAGCAGATCGGTCTGTCGGCGCAGGACGTTGAGAAGCATCACCCGCATGCAGTTGGTGACTATCACGGCATTAAGACAGTTGACTATGATGAGGCCACGAAGGATGCAGCCCACCGTGGCCATTTCTATCAAGGCGGCCTAGCGTCAATGGGTGGCGCAGCTATCAATGACAATGTGCGCGAAAACTTTGACATCGGCGGCTTGGCTGGTTCAGATCAAAACGCATTGCTGGCTCAATTGATGGGCAGGCAGGCAGTTAATCCATATGGAGCAGCTGGTGCGGCTCAAGGTGCGGCTGGGCTCGTGCCTACGCAGCGCAATATTATGACCAGTTCAATGCCATCTCGCAACTTGATGGTGGCACCTACACCGCAACGCCAGCAAAGTGGTTTGTCTCAAACAACGTCAGCCATCAAAGATTTGGGCGGCATTGGTAGCCGTGGTGTCAAAGACACTAAAACTGGGCAGTACTCTGGTGGCTCTGGTTTGGCCGGTCTTTATCAAGGTACAAAAGATTTATTCAGTGACGATACTAAAAAGCCAGACACATCCACGGATACTACCGATCCGAATAAGTGGCGCGGTGGCCGCATGGGTTATGCGACAGATGGCAGCGTAGATGATGACAATAAGCCACCTGTCCAACCAGATGTTGATATTGATAAGCCGAAAGATGTTGATTTGCTCAAGCATCAAGGCAAGATGACTATCCCAGATGATAACCCGCAAGCCAAATTGGCTGTCGCGCAGCCTCCAAGTGGCGGGGGCGGCGGTGGTGGTCTTGGCAGCTTACTTGGTGGCCTTGGTTCTTTAGGTATGGGCTTTGCTAAAGCGGCCCCATATCTGGGCTTTACCGCTGCAGCATTTGGTGGTGCCATTGATGGTCTTGCTGGTGCACGTGAACATCATGCTGGTAATACTGGCGATGGAAGCG
>Ga0208379_1000281_pt1 | contig 24151 bp, 22 predicted proteins | sample CryBogCBE02Aug07_FD_184559 | JGI IMG/M metagenome (GOLD analysis project Ga0208379, IMG submission 184559) | Freshwater microbial communities from Crystal Bog, Wisconsin, USA - CBE02Aug07 (SPAdes) | ecosystem: Environmental > Aquatic > Freshwater > Lake | place: Crystal Bog, Wisconsin, USA... | reverse complement strand
GTCATTTGGATACCTCTTACCTATTTGCGTAAGGACTATCCATTTTTTACACTCACTTGACAGCGTGATATGTAAAAACTATTAGTTTTTACATATCACGCTGTCAAGTGAGTGTAAAAAATGGATAGTCCTTACGCAAATAGGTAAGAGGTATCCAAATGACCGATAATACTGACAAGAAGATTACCGTATATACCAAGCAAGTCGTTATTAAGTCTGCTGAACTTGACTACGACTACTTCAAAGAATACATCCTGCCAGATGAGAAGAGCGAAGATGTCTTACGAGCAAAGTGGGATGCCTTGCTTAAGAGGGCAGGTAAGCAAAAGCAGTTTGAGTTTGAAGACGATGACTACGAGGAAGAAGACCAGACATACGAGGTGCTTGACGAGCATATAGACGACTTCCAGGAATACCTCACCGACCCAAAGTAAATCTATTGTAGATGTTTTTGTGTTTGTTTTTGAGTGGTTGCCAAAACTTCTACTTTCCATATACCATTTGTTCTCCCTAAGGAACATTTAACATTTTCAAACTGGAAGTTTTCAGGAAGGTTATCAAATCTACCCAAAAATAACTACAATATTATAATGAAGATAGTATGTTGTTAAAATATGGCATTTACACACAAAAATATAATAGTGTATCAATACAAACATATGCCACGACCGTCGCTACCCCCCTCTCTCAAGAACTTATCCACTTATAGTGTTGTGCTTACGCAGACTACCGAAGAAGACCTTTGGAAGCACTTTGTTAATAGTCTGCCTGACTATGAAGGTAAGATGGATGCCTATTATTCTCGTATATGCGATGTGGTTGATAACATTCATCATAATAACCCGTATGAGAACTCAAAGTGGAGAAGAGGGTATGTAGAGAAGAAGTACCAGACATTTACGGATTGGTTCGGCACGAATGAAGATGATATGCGTCAATACTTAGACCTAAGAGCATTCAAGCACGAGTTCAAGCGATGCGTAGATGTATTTGAATGGGACAAAGACGAAGAGAAGCGTAAGGTATTGAACCAAATGCTATACGACTATACCAGACCTATTGACCGCATAAATGATATGGAGAGTAGTATGAAGGAAACTGATAACTTCAAGTATATTCAATCAAAGACCAAGTGGCAGAATGAAGATAAGGCTTGGATAGAAGAGAGCAAGAAGAAGCAGGACCACTTAACCCATAGACCAAGAGAGTATTACATTGAACTTTTTGCTAAAGACCCATTGGCAGTAAAGTATTATAAGAATACTATTCCAAACAACGAAGAGACCTGCGAGTATTGTATTACTCAAAAGCGTATTAAGCAGGAAGTAGAAGAGAAGGAACGACGAGAAGAAGAAGAGAAGAAGCAGAGAGAGTTAGAAGAGCAGGAAGAGAAGAGCCGTAGAGAGCAAGAGCGAATCGAAGAACTCCGTAATAGACCAGTTATAACATACACTTGCGAGGATTGTAACTACACTTCTAAGAACAAATACACCTATAACGACCATTTAGAAAGCAAAGAGCATCGGCATATTGTTAAGCAGAAGCAGACATTCTGCGTGGTATGTAATACACAATGTAGGTCGCCATTTGAATACGCAAACCATATTAAATCAGCAAAGCATTTGAAGAATGAGAACGGAGAGAACAAAGCAGAATACACTTGCGAACCGTGTGGATATACTACGAAGTTAAAGCAACACTATGATATACATTGCGTTTCAAAGAAGCACCAGAAGACTGTAGAAGTTTAAGTTATATTGAACCAACCATATCCACTGCCTACTGGTAATGTTGTAAGAATACCCCTGAATATCTTACTACTATTGTTTATTGTAACTGTTGTTGTTCCACTTCCATAACTATCATTGAATACGCCGTTTATTACGAAACTGCTTCCACTACTATAATATCCATTTCCAACCCACCTGATTGTTGTAGTCATACCTAACCTAAGATTAGTAGTTGGATAAGATGGTAGATATATATTATAAGTAGAACCACCTGGTATTTGATATAACAGAACCTTATCTAAATCATCAGGAGTTAAAGTAACATCGGCATTTATTTGAGTAGATACATACGCACTATCAAACCTTGCTTGACCTCCTACATCCAAAGGAAACGCTGGACTTGGATTTTGAATGCCTACATTGCCACCATTGTAGCCATTTAGTATCGTTGCTCCTCCAGCACTGCTGATATATACATTTTGTCCGTTTCCGCCAATATCAACAATACCAGACCCATTCTTACCTATAAAAGTTGTTGCTGAACCAGTTCCAACATAAGTAGGACCAGAACCACTTCCAACAATTGTAGCACCTGCTCCAAACCCTAAATATGAATCGCCTGAAGCACCTCCAATATAAGTTGCTCCTGAACCAGCAGTATTAATATTAACAGAAGTATTAGCATTACCAATTGTAACTGTCCTATCTCCACCAAATACCATAAGGTTAGAAGTTGTTCCATCTGCTTGAGTATTTTGTATTGCGAAGGATGCGTTATATGCGACACCTCCGTGGCCGTAGTTCAAAAATGTAAGAACAGGACCTGTAAACTGGTCTCCATAAGTAGTCACCCCAAGTTTAACAAATACAGGACTTCCAGAAACACTGCTGTCATCCCAAATGCTTACCGACCTTGTGTTATTTGACATATACTGTCCCGATGGAGATGCCAGGATTAGATTGCTTGTTATTTTTGTTGTTCCTCGCACATCAAACAGATATTCAGGAGTAGTTGTTCCTATACCTACATTACCAGACCCAAGAGCAGAAACGCAGAACTGATTAGAAGTATTCGTATTCGTTCCAATTACAACTCCGTATTTATTATCTGGTCCATTGAACTTGATAAACCCTTGGTTTGTAGTGTCTGTTGCTTTTTGAATATAGGTTGCTACAGTCTCCCAACTGTTGCCATCCTGTTCTCGCTTATCTATGAAATATAAATGATTACCATTACCAGCCGTAGTAAATAACTCAAGCATTTGTTGCGTGTTTCCAGCAGTTTGACCTACAGCACCTGGATAAATTCTTCCACCACCTCCAAACACATCCAACTTATATGCTGGGCTTCCTGTTCCTATACCTACATTACCGCCAGTAGTAGCAAGATTTGCGGTTCCAAGTACTGTCAAAGCATCTATTGTTGAACCTCCATTAATTCCACATCCGCCATATATATTTACACCATTTGCCATTGTAACAAGACCATTTGAGTTAGTGATAGTAAATGGTCTTAATGAATTCCATCCAGCAGTGCTTCCAAGCATAAATAATGTAAAGTCGTTATCATTGCGAATGAATGAAACATTTGACCCAGTATTGTTATATGGCAGAAAATACACATTTCCAGGACTACTTATAGCGAAATAACCACCAGTCGCAACATAAAGGTTTCCACCCACATCCAAAGTATAATTCGGGTTAGTATTAAAAATACCTACATTATTGGCTGAAGTACATCGTATTGCTTCTGTTACAGTTGCGGCAGTTCCTGATTCAGTACATAAAGATATATATCCATAATAACCTTGCTTTAAACCTCCAAATAATCTACCACCAAAATTACCACAGTTTAATCTTAAGGACATCCCTCCTTCTTGTCCTGCTGGACTTGAACTTGGAGTAGCATTTGTAGTTATATTTAGTGTTCCAGTAGCAGCACCAATGGTAGTATAGTTGGTATTGAATATATTTGCCGATGTTGTTGATGAATCATATATATCCAACTTATATCCTGGATTAGTATTATTGATACCAAAGTTTCCTCCTGGCGACAATGTCATTCTTTCAGTTCCAAGATTGCTTAGGTTGGCTTGTGTTTGGAAATGTAGGGTATCATCCGTACAGATACGAAGGTCTCCATTATCCACTATTCTTGAATATCCTTGTCCCCAGTTCAATCCATCTCCGCCTGTACCAAATGATAATGAATAACATCCAGAAACACCATTGTTCGTAGTTAATACAACAGGTGCGGTTGCTACACCAACATTGTTATTCAAGCGAGATGAGCCATTGACATCTAAGGTATAAGATGCTCCATTTGAATTAACACCTAATTGACCTCCTGCTTGAAATACAAAGTTAGGCGAACTATGTCCTCCAGCATTGATATAAGTCCAAGCACCACTCGTTAATACTAAATCGCTAACACTCGTTGCTTGTATAACTGGGTTTGGCACTGAACCACCTGATGTGCCACGCAAGTACAAATTAGTGCCAGATGTGTTTCCAACAGACAAAGATGTTCCATCGTATGTAAGAGTAGATTGACCTATTACATTGCTTGAGTTTCCATTCGTTGTTACTAAGTTTCCAGGTGTGGTTGAACCGCCAATCGACAATCCTTGCCCCGTTGGTCCAGTCGGTCCAGTATAACCTGTATATCCCGTATAACCAGTAGCACCTGTAGGTCCAGTCGGTCCAGTATAACCTGTATATCCCGTATAACCAGTAGCACCTGTAGGTCCAGTTTTTCCAGTCGGTCCAGTATATCCAGTATATCCAGTATATCCAGTTGCTCCTGTAGGTCCTGTTGGTCCAGTGTATCCAGTGTATCCTGTATATCCAGTAGCACCAGTAGCACCTGTAGGTCCTGTTGGACCAGTATAACCAGTGTAGCCAGTATAACCAGTAGCACCAGTTGGTCCAGTTGGTCCAGTGTATCCAGTGTATCCAGTGTAGCCAGTTGCTCCAGTATTACCAGTTGGTCCAGTATAACCAGTGTATCCTGTATAACCAGTTGCTCCAGTATTACCAGTTGGTCCAGTATAACCAGTGTATCCTGTATAACCAGTTGCTCCAGTATTACCAGTTGGTCCAGTATAACCAGTGTATCCTGTATAACCAGTTGCTCCAGTATTACCAGTTGGTCCAGTATAACCAGTGTATCCTGTATAACCAGTTGCTCCAGTATTACCAGTCGGTCCAGTATAACCAGTGTATCCAGTATAGCCAGTAGCACCAGTTTGACCTGTTGGTCCAGTATAACCAGTGTATCCTGTGTATCCAGTTGCTCCTGTAGGTCCTGTTGGCCCAGTATAACCAGTGTATCCTGTATAACCAGTTGCTCCTGTAGGTCCAGTTGGTCCAGTGTATCCTGTGTATCCTGTATAACCAGTTGCTCCTGTAGGTCCAGTTGGTCCAGTGTATCCTGTGTATCCTGTATAACCAGTAGCACCTGTAGGTCCAGTTGGACCAGTAAATCCAGTATGCTGTGGTCCAGTTGGTCCAGTATAACCAGTGTATCCTGTGTATCCAGTTGCTCCAGTTGGTCCTGTTGGCCCAGTATAACCAGTGTATCCAGTGTAGCCAGTAGCACCTGTTGGTCCAGTTGGTCCAGTGTATCCAGTGTATCCAGTATATCCAGTTGCTCCTGTTGGTCCAGTCGGTCCAGTGTAGCCAGTATAACCTGTATAACCAGTTGCTCCTGTAGGTCCAGTCGGTCCAGTGTATCCTGTATATCCAGTGTATCCAGTTGCTCCTGTAGGTCCAGTTGGTCCAGTTGGTCCAGTATAACCAGTGTATCCAGTATAACCAGTTGCTCCTGTAGGTCCAGTTGGTCCAGTATAACCAGTGTATCCAGTATAACCAGTTGCTCCTGTAGGTCCAGTTGGTCCAGTATATCCAGTGTATCCAGTATAACCAGTTGCTCCTGTAGGTCCAGTTGGCCCAGTGTATCCAGTATAACCAGTGTATCCAGTTGGACCAGTATTACCAGTTGGTCCAGTAAATCCAGTAGGACCTTGTGGTACTACAATCGCTAAGGTTGTGTGGATATGCGAGACTGCGTTTTGACGGAAGTATAGTTTGACATTGGTATTGTTTTGTTGGAAGTTTGCGTAGACGCTTACACTGATAAGATTAGATGAGTTTTGTAAGGTATAAGCAGGAACATATAGCGTTATATCGTATTGTGTATATGTAGATGTTGTAACATTTACAGCAGTTGAAGTTGCGATTGTTCCTACATAAGTGCCACCACTATTGATTTCAGTTATAGTATAGTATATTGCTGGTTGTTGGTTTGTTCCTGAAGTGTTTGTAGAAGCATATATATTCAAGTCCCAAAGGCCAGGAGGAACGAAAGTAGAGGTAAGCATTCCAGCAGACATTGGAAACGCACAGATAAGATAGTTTTGTTGCGCTCCACTGGAAGTGTAAGTAATAGATGTTTGAGCGGTGAGAACTGGATTTACTAACAGACTTCCAGTTACAGAAGGAGCAGTTCCACCAGCACTATCCAAATAGTAAATCTCTCCTCCTGATATTCCATTTGCTCCTTGTGGCCCAGTGTATCCAGTGTAGCCAGTATATCCAGTAGCACCAGTAGGACCAGTGTATCCTGTATAACCAGTGTATCCAGTTGCTCCAGTTTGACCTGTTGGTCCAGTATAACCAGTGTATCCAGTATAACCAGTATAACCAGTTGGACCAGTATTGCCAGTTACTCCTGTTGGACCAGTGTATCCAGTATAACCCGTATAACCAGTTGCTCCAGTTGCTCCTGTTTTACCTGTTGGTCCTGTATCTCCTTGAGGTCCAACAATCGTCATTCCTGGCTGACCTGTTGGTCCAGTTTGTCCCGTTGGTCCAGTATAACCAGTATAACCTGTATAACCAGTTGCTCCTGTATTACCAGTTGGTCCAACAACAGTCAATCCTGGCTGACCCGTTGGTCCTGTAGGTCCAGTCCATCCTGTATAACCAGTATAACCAGTTACACCAGTCGGTCCTTGAATACCTGGCAAACCTTGTGGTCCTGGTGGTCCTTGATTAGTTGCTATTGAATTCAAAATAGCGTCGGTATTCATTATTACTTTAACCTAATATTTTATTCAGTTTTTTCTTGTGTATTCTTACCTAAGATTTCAGGATATAATAGCAGACCTCTTCTGTAGTCTGGTAGTATATCTGGACCAGTATAGCCAGTGTATTGTGGCATCTTTACTGTATCTCCTTTTGGTTCGGGCTTCGGCTCTTCAGTTGGCATTTACTCCTCTCTTATATTTTATTCTTCATCTCCTGCCGTATGTAATAACTTCGCAGTATGTTCGCTAAGGAAATAGTTAGGAGCATTCTTATAGTAGCAAATCCATCTTCCATATTGTCGTAGTCCTTTGATTTCATTTGAAGCAAGTCCCATATAGTTTGATAGCAGATATTTGAGGTTGTGGAAGGAAGTTGATTGCGGATAGAGGACATAATGACTTGCCTCATTTAGTAATAGTCGTGTCTTTTTGTAGTTCGTAATGCGGTGAGTAGCAACAATAAGACTGATACGGTGATGTCTTCCCATCGCAGAAATGTCATCAATCAACTGCTGGACTACCTTCTCTTCTTTTCCAGTAAAAGTATCCACATCATCCGCAATGATAAGACTATCCTTGAACTCCTCAATATCTTCTACAGGCTCTTCTACTAATGATTGAATCGATATACGCTTTGGTTTTGCTTTTGAGTTATCTAACACTGGGTCTTCCGTAAGTTTGGAAATCAAATAGACCTCTCGTTCAGGATAGAGTTTCTTATAGTTCTCTGCGATAGACTTGGATAGATAAGACTTACCAGACCCAGAACTTCCAGCAAGGTAGAATATATCTCGCTTCGTTGGGTCAGTGTTAGGAACAATCTGGAAGAAACTATCCTCTGGCAATACAACCTGGGTTGCCTGTTTTCTATCGTTCTTTATTCGCTTATATATCTCCTTGCTACGAGGGTCTGCTTCAATATCATCTTCATCATTGTATAACGACCTATTCATTCGGCCAAGCATTACATCTCGTTGCTTTGGTTTCAAATGACTAAGTGGGTATTTAGCACTTGATATCTCTACACTCTTAGGCAGATTACCTTGTTTGTTATCATTGTGGATATACAGAATGTTGCCATCTGCTTCTCCACCTCTTACGATAGCAATCGGTATAGCGTCCTTCTTCCTCTCACTGCTAAAACTCAGGTAGTTAGGCATCTTTAATAAAGGGAGATATTTTTTTCAAGGTAAATAAAATGAACTTGGGGGATACAGCCTCATCTTTTTCAGCACCTTCTTAGCATCGGTATTGAGAATGCGTTTCAACTCATTGGATAGCATCTCTATTGCTTTGATGTTGCGTGGATGTCGTTCTATCAGTTGTAGTTTATGTAGGATATCTGGCTCATTTACCAGGATGTCTTTCAAACTGCTAATGCCACCAAGTCGTGTAGGTAAATGCTTCAACTCAAACTCTACTCTCTTTTTAGGTAGATGCTTTGTGCTTTCTACCAGCAATACAAGCGTATCCAAGTCGCTAATGATAGAATACAATAGACCCAAGTCGCTGTTGAAATAAGGTATCATACTTTCTGCCTTCTTATGCTTACCTAAAAAGCGTAGCAGACTGAACTGCCGTTTGCTTGTCTTGAATGTCTTGCTTTCCAGATTGTATTCCAGGATTGATTCTCGCAACATACGAGCATAATCAGGATGACCTATTGCGTTCAACTGATGATGCCCGATATGTAATAACTCATAGATGATAGACAACTCAATGAATCGATTGTTATCTACGAGAGTTATCAAATCCAGTTTTATGATTGTTGGTTGGCCGAATGCCTCCGCAAGAGATACCTTTCTTCCTCGGTATATCTTTGTGCCTTTCATTATCTCGTCCAAAGACCAGCGAATAATGTTAAAGCGTAGTTTGTCCTTTGCTAATAAGAACTGAATAGGGGTTGGGTTATCAATAAGTAATTCAAGGGCAGATAAATACTCTTCATAGTGTATAACCTTCTCATCGTAAAGTTGCTTCACCTTTCTACGACTTTCAATAGCAGAATAACCAAGCACCTTTCCATTGTTGATATGAGCGTCATTTGGAATGACAACAAACTCTTCAATAGAACCTGCTTTGAAATCTGTCATATAAGTTAGAGGGTAAGACAAAACATTCTTTATTTGCCTACGAAAGCGTTTGGATGCGTTTTTAAGAGCGTCTGCCCTTGATTTACCTTTTATCTGTGTTCGTTCATAACAATCCACATCTGCGGAGTATCGTATTTCTCTCAACGAAGATGACCCAACGATTGATACATCTCTTCCACCAGAGAATGAAACTGCTTCTATAAGACTTACTATTTCTGGCGGATAGTTCTCTGGAAACTCCTTACTTGTCATTATACATTCCTAAGAAATATTTAACATTATTTTACTTACAGTTCTGGCAATCCACCTCGTCGTATGAAGGCCATATCAAACAACTTCTCTTCCTCTTCTGGTCGTAGTCGTCCGCTTCTGGATTTCATTCCCAACTTGGTCTTGCTTTTCAAGTATCTACTGGCAGATACTCGTACAGACTTTTGGAAGAGTTCTCGTTCTCGTCTTCCCAGGTTTGCTCTTGAAAGAATTGCTCTCAAACTTTTACCAAAGACATCAATAACAAGACTGATTGTTTGGTAAATGAACTTATCTCCTCTATCGGCTTCATCTCTGGCACTGATTTTGAGTGCGTCATAGACAACATCAAGAGAATGGCTCAAATATTTGAGTTGATTAGTGCTTAGCATATATCCATCTTTCAACAGCAAGTTCAATGCTTCGTATGCGGACTTCAAACTCTCATTTGAAAACAATCCAGCAGAAAGCGATGAGATAACAAGGTTGAGAAGACTATCTAATTGCTGAGATACTTCCACCGATGAACTTAACGCAACAGTAGGTAGCACTTCTGCTGAGGTAGGTATCATTGATGAAATGCCACTAATCTTTCGGTAATCGTCTGCTCGTCGTTTAAGAAGAGTAGGAATAAGTTTAAGTGCTTCTGGACTTTGAATATCCCCACCTGTAAAGCCCTTTCGTTTCTTAATCAACGAACGGTTAAAGGCTACTTTCTCTTCTTCCTTCAATGCGTCTTTGCGGTATTTTACATCATCAAAAGGAACATATCTTCCAGATGATGTACCACCTACAAACGCAGGTTTGCGGTGGAGTTTGTTGTATGCCATTTCAAACTCACTTGGGAACAATATCTCCATTTGTTATAGGCTAATATTTTTCTTTAATACAAGCCGTGTTCTTTGACATACTTTGAGGCTTGTGGAAGTGATAAGCCGTGTTCTGCCATCACTTTCTTTACAATCATATTACGAGCAGATGGCTTACGCTTGTGCTTGGCATCTCCATCAGCACCTGCTCTTCGTCGGCGGTGTCGCATACCATCGCCTTCTCCACCCAAATGATAAGGCATTCCTTCTCCTCCAGCGTGAGAGCCTCCTCGTCGGTGGTGTCTGCGTCGTCGCATACCGTCTCCGTCGCCTTCTCCAAAGTAATCCAATTCGTCATACATTGGTTCTGCGTATTCACCTCCTCTAACTCGGTGGTGTCTGCGTCGTGGCATTGCGTCGCCTTCTCCGTCTCCGTCTCCTCCTCGCTTGTGGTGTCTGCGTCTTGCTCCGCCAGAATGAGAGGCATACGCATCTCCATCAGCGTATCCTTGAAATCCTAACTCGTGGTGAGCCAAACGAGCGTGTAGGTGTCGTCGTCCATCTCCAAATCCAAGATATTCCAATCCCGCCTTAGCGACATTGCCTCCTGGCATTACATATGGAAGTGCGTGTTTGCCAACGCTAACGACTTTCTTACCCACATCCCTGAGGGTATCCCAAAAACCTTCGCCACGACCTGCTTGTTTGTGTCTGCGACCAGATAACTGATGAACTACAGAATGTCGGTGGTGGTGTCTGCCTTCTCCAAAATATGCTTCAGCCATTTTATAATAAGTGGAGATATAAATTGTTGCCCTACTATAAAGGAATGTTTCTCACAATAGAAACGATTGATAAGGTGATGCCTCACGCTGTTAGGGTATTGACCGATTTCATACGAGAGTTGGAACATAAGGCACATAAACTACACAACTCCCACACTGCTGGGAAGACACAGAAGGTAGATGAGTTGGTTCGTGAAGTAAAGAACTACAGACATCTCTTTGAATACATCAAGCAAAATCCTGCTGAGTTGGACGAGGTGCTTGACGAGTTCCCTAAAACTATTAAGACCAAAATACTTGGCAAAGAACCTAAACTTAAACGAGGAGGCACTAAAAGCCCTCTACAGCAGGTAGCAGATGAGATTGAGAAGGGAACATTTGTTAAGAAAATGGGTATAGAGGACTTTGTTGATAAAATCTGCGAAGATGCTGGTGTCCCTAAACGAAAATGGGGTATCATCCAGGAAATTGTTAAGAAACATCCAGAGTGGAAAATAGATGACATCGTAGAGTATGTAGCAAAAGTAGCAATAACTCTGCGTAAGATTAAAGGCAGTGCGATGCCACCCGAAAGTCTATTCTTCAAATCAGCAAAACAATCATACAAAGCAGTTCCAGAGCAGATACTTGATGGGTTTCAGTTGGTCCAGAATACACCTACTTTCAAAGCATATAAGAACGGAAATGTTATCTTGATTGGGTTGCGTGGAACTGATATTGCTGACAAAGAAGATTTGGTAGCAGATGCCTCTCTTCCATTTAATCGATTAACCAAGACTGCTCGGTATCGCAAGGATAAGATGACCTTGGAAAAGTTGGCAATGCGATTTCCACCACAAGATAACGAATACTATTTGAGCGGTCATTCATTATCAGGTGCGATTATCAATCAACTCAAATACGACTTTCCATTCTTACGCAATGCGGTTGAATACAATCCTGCCTTTCAGGTTAAGGATTTGATTTGGTCGCAGAAGCCTGATATCAAGCGTATATACACTGATAAAGATGGATTGTATAGACTTGGTGGAAAACTGTTTCAAAAGAATGTAGTCATCCCAGCACAGAACTCAACTGGAGTAGATGCGATTGATGCTGTAAGCGGTCATATCCTAAGCAACTTCCAAACTCTGTATTCTGGTTCAGGCACTACTTCGTCCAAAGCAAAAAGACATATTCCAACTGAGCCTCTTACCTATAATGAGTTCGTAGATATGTTTGAGAAAACATTTTCTCCACCACCAGTGGTAGATACTTATGGCATCAATGTCAATATACGCAGAAATCATCGCAATCCATCTCTTAGACATCCTGATTTAAGGCTAAACCCACACACGATAAACCAATTTATGAATTGGATGTTAAGCCGTTTCAATCAAGAGCAGATGACACATTTGATGCCACAAGTAAGAGAGTGGTATAACAATCGGGATAGCGGTATGTTTGTAAATATATTGAATAGTCTTCCAGGACAACCGAAAACCAGGCGATTCGCACCTCCCCGAGTAACTTATGAGTTCCCAGAAGAGCCACTTGAAGTTGAAAGCGTTCAAGAAGTTGAAGTGCCTACAATTGAACCTCACCCAGCACCAATGCCTACTCAAACACAGCCAGTTGGAAGACGAGCAGAGTATATGGAAGCAGAACAACGAGCCTTGGAGAAGGGACACTTAACTCATTATCGTGGCGGTAAGCGTAAGGCAAAGGGCGGTGCTGATAGACCACGCAGAAGTTCATTCTATATTGCTCCTCCTCCTCATCCTGCTCCAGAACAACTGTTTCCTATTCCATCTGCTCCTCCTGAAGAGGACTTTCCTGAAATCGCATTGAACTATAATCGATTACCTCGGCCATCTGCTCCAAGACAAAATCCTCCACCGCCTCGTCGTGTTAGTGCTGTAGTACCACCTCATTTCCAACCTGCTACTCCTTCAAGACCACTTCCTCCTCCAAGAATATATGCTGAAAATCCAGTCTATGAAGACCCAATGCCTCTTGAAATGTTGCCAAAGCCTCGTAGTCGTCCTCCCAATAGACGAGATAGCGACCCAAAACCGCTTGTTCCAACTCCAAAAAGCAGTCCTACGACAAAGAAGACTGGTGGAAGCAAGATGTCTGGGTTTGTAAAGATGTTGTATGCTAAACGAGTATTGCGAAAGAAGCATACGGATTACACTCCTCCTGTAAGAGACAAATCAGCCCCAGCAAAGTTCTTGAAGAACAAGATTAAGAAGCCTTCCAAACACTTACAAAACTTATTGGGAGCAGTTCCTGGTCTTAAGAGTGTAAGAAAGCAACCCAATCCTCTCAATAGACCATTCAAAGCAGGAGAACGAAAGAACCTTACCGAAGAGCAACTTACTGAACTGCGAAAACTGGAAGCAGCAAGAAAGCGAAAGTCTGTTGAGAATAAGCGATTGAACGCTTGGGAGAAACTAACCAAGTCGCAGCAGGAGCAGTTGCTTCAAGAATCAAAGGGAAACCTGAAGAAAGCCCAGAATAAAGCGGTTAAGTTAGGTCTGTAAGTTTATCAATGGGAATGTAGATATATTTATTGAGTTCTGGTCTGCCTCTATCCCAACGACCACCTTCTTTTACCTCAAATGTGTTGAATAACTCTTTATCATATTTGATGTATGAAATCTTATCCGTGTATTTGAAAGCAAAGATGTAGGTAACCTCTGGGTTATCGCAGTGTGTAATCTTTGAATACGGAAGCATAGTGGTTGGGTATTTGTTCTTAAAGAAGGTTCGTGTCTTCAACTCAACATAGAGAGTGTTGGCATTATTTACAAAATCAAAAGGAGCATATCTATCTTTTGATTTCGCAAGAGTGTTATCAAACTGGCGTATAAAGACGAGGGTGTTATCTTCTGCTTCAATACCAAAAGTATAGTCCTTTTTAAATGTTCTCATTTACTTCTTTCCATATATATAAAAATGATTATTACCCCGCTGCTCCTGGTAATCGTGGCATACTTGGTCTATTATAAGACAAATGTGTATGACTGGTGGCTCAAAGAGTTTATGCCTCCTCTTCGCTCTCGTCGGGATACTCGCAAGGTTCTTCAGCGTCGCAAACAGTCTTTTCCATCGCAAGTTCCTCAACCTCCTCAATGATACGACCCCAACTGATTTCCCTCTTCATCAAGTCAAATATGTAATCCTTTAACTCTGCTTCGTCATCCTCCGTCATTCTACGCAAGATGTCGTTCGCACAATGAATATCCTCATACTCCACCTCGGCGACCCGTCGTTTTACAAAGTCCAGGATGGCATCCTCTATTTCTCTCACCACAAGACTACTCATTTATCTATAGTGTATTATATTTTTATGTTTAAACTCCAATAATATATATTTATTGTAAGTGTTTTTGTGTTTTTTTGAAGAGGTAGTTGAAAACTTCTACTTTCAATATAGCAAATGTTCCTAAAAAGTACAAACGGTATTTTCAAAGTAGAAGTTTTCAGGAATGTCCTTTTACAAACTCAAATTAAATAATAATAAAAACTACAGGCTGACACTGGATTGTACCTCGTTGCCAAATACATCCCATCCTTCTGTTGTTTGCCTGGCAAAGAGTTCTATCTTCTTCTGCTCTGGGAACATACGAGCAATACGGTTTCTTATCTCATCTGGTTTCTTGGAATGAGTAGTCCTCATTTCTGTTAAGAACTGCTTAACATTTCTGCTTCCTCTTGGTGAGGGTATTTTACCTTTCTTACCAACAAGACATAACTCGCACTGACTAAGAGTATAGTATCCAGGATTTACCTTGACCTTATCCCAAACGAATGCTACCGTTTTGTATTCAAACCCCCAAGCATTCATCAACTCAATAGCCTGTGGTAAATGTGGCGACGAAGACCACATAAACAACAAACAATCTTTCTCTGCGATATCCTTTATATTCAGTGCCTTTAGTTCGTCCAACTTCATTGTAGGATAATGCGTCAATGCTGAGCCAGTGGTATTGAAACCATTATGCTGTAGTCTATCTTCGTAGTGCCAAGGTGGGTCAGCGTATAGAATGCTATATTTACTCATTTGTATCTACCTCTGTACTTTCTTCTGTAGGTTCTAACGGTGTCTTTACAATCTTGTATCTATCTGTTTCCAACTTCTTACGCATTCGCTCTGCTATTTTCTTTACTTTCTCATCCGCATAGTTAGGCTTCTTACTTGCCTCGGCAAATGCGTTATAAATCTCCTCCTCTGTATACTTCTCTTTGACACCATATAAGGCATCTAACTTATTCACCACGAGTTTCGCTATAACTTCTTCCATATTAATAGTAATGGAGGAAAATAACGAGATACACTGGAACGAACAGTTGGAAAGGATTGTATCTAACGAAGGAGAACGAGCATTGTGCTACAACTGGCTACATAAACAAAGCGAGAAAAAGTTCAATGCTTTGTCTATCTATATTGCCTTGCCTACCATTATTCTATCCACGATTACAGGCAGTGCTTCTATTGGGTCTACTTCTATATTTCCAGACCAGTTAGTTGCCAGTATGACTATCGGTATGATATCGTTATCGGTCGCAATATTCAACTCTGTTAGCAACTACTTTGCTTGGACGAAACGAGCAGAAACGCATCGTATCTCCGCACTTACTTATGGAAGACTACATCGGTTTGTAATGATAGAACTCTCTCTACCACGCAAGGAACGAATGAACGCAAAAGATACACTTAAAATGGTAAGAGAACAGTTGGATAGATTACAAGAAACAAGTCCTCCAATACCAGACGATATCATAAGACTATTTAACAAACGATTTGAGAAGGGAACAGATGATGTTAGTAAGCCGTTGGAAACAAACGGATTAGACCCTATAAATGTATATCATCCTCTTAACGATACTCATACGCCTTAAACAAGGTTTCCTCTGGAAGACAATCCTTCTCTACGACGAATATACTCATTGCGATTGGAAAGTTCCATTGCTCGTACATTATACATCTGTCTAATGACAGGCGATTTGTATCCACTTGGTTTGCGAATGACAATTGGAGCAGTGTTGTAATGCTCGGTATACCAACCATCTCCTAACGCAACTTGCTTTGCTTCGTCTCTTGAAATGTATTCCTGCGGTTCAGGAACACTGATAGGAAATGGTGCTTGATGAGGAGATGGCATAAAACTTTCGTGTTTCATCTCTACATCCTTTTCTACAGGTTCATCACCACCTCGTTTCAAAGGCGGATATCCACTTTCTCTCGCATACAACGCCTTCATCTGTGCTTCTGCTCGTTTAAGAGGCAGAGGTAAAATAGAATGCTTTCTACCTGTTTCGGTGCTAACAACCCAATACAGATTTTTACCAGGGGACTTACGAAGTTTGTATGGCATTTATTATATGAGTAAGAAATAAATGAGTGATAACGAAAGTTATGATGAAACTAACGCACAGGATTGGTTGGTTGATGTTAGACACAATCTTGACGAAGCAGGGCGACTAATAGATGCTATTACACCATATAACAGTTTCTTCCTTACGGCTCATAGACTTTTTCTTAACCGTTATACAGACATTTATAACTACTTTGAAAGACAAGGAGGTGTTGGTGAGAATGATAATCGGTTAGTAGATTTGTTACTCAATCAATTGCCAAAGTTTGTTCGTGATTTGCGTAATGAACTCAATAGATTTCGCTCAATAGAAATAGAGCGTAGATATAACGAAATTGAAGATGAGATGTTTAAACTTCCTTGGGAACGAGGTGGTAGTGATGAACCTATTCCTGCTGGAACACTTGTAAAACGACATATTCCTAAACGAGAGATACCAATAAGCGAAGAAGAGCAACAAGAACTCCTAAGAGCAGAACAAGATAGTCAATATGCTGACCGCATCATATCCTTTATTGAAAACAACTTTGCTACGCTTGTTCGCAACATAAACAATCCATTTAACCTATTTCTAAGTCTTGGAGAACGATATGTCCTGCGTTGCGTCTATAACTATTTACATCGGCAACCACTCTCTCAACGCTTGAGAGAAACTGTAAAATCGTTTTTAGCCTGGATTATATCAAGAATGCGTAGAGGAGTTGGAGGAGACGAACCTGAACCAGTCGATTACGAAGCACTCAAACATTATTCTATAAGCGACCAGGATATACAACAGGCGATTGGTGTAAAGCCATTCTTATACTACCCAGACTTACAGAATGTAAAGAGCATTAGTCAGTTGTTTGATAAGAAAGGAAGAGCCTGTATTCTATTCTTGACTACTTCATCTAACCACGGACACTGGACTTGTTTGATGAAACGACCCAATAAGGTAATAGAATATTTTGACAGTTATGGAGGCTATGGCCCTGATGGAGAACGCAAGTGGTTAAGTCATAAAGAACTGGTAAATCTACACGAAGACCAACCTCTGCTATCTAACCTATTGAAAAAGAGCAAGTATAAGATACTCTACAATCCCTATCCGTATCAATCGCATTCGCCTGATACAAACACTTGCGGAAAGCATTGTATTACTCGGTTATATTACCACAAACTAACTGAACCTGAATATCATACTATGATAAGGAATAGCGGTATGACACCAGACCAGTTTGTAATGAGTGTCGTATACTCGTTGATAGGGAAGTAATAAATCTTCTTCACTATAAGTAAATGTCTAATGTTCGCATAGTATCCAGAGAGGAGGTAAGTAATGAACTTATCTACTACAACTTGGATGTCATTAACTCTTCCACGGTGGACCAAGGCAGTGCGAGTGACCCAGTCGTTAAGTTTGAAGAAACTCGTTCAACTTCAATCCTTAGCGACGCAACGAAATACAACTTCAGTATCATTCGGTTTACCATCAATGGAGCAAACAAGGATTTGCCTTTGTTTATTCCACTTATGGCAAAGAACCAGACCAGCACAACGGAATATGTTGTGGTTAATTCGTCTAATAATACCTTCAGGATTGTAGGATGTGCTACTGGTTCTACGGGAAATCAGTTTTACTATAATCCAGTTACAATCGCAACAGGAAACTATACTCCAGCCCAGTTTCTTACTGCTCTTAACACTGCGTTATCTACTTCAATCGGTGCTTTATTTTATAATATATCTGGTATAACTGCTTCATTTCTTCCAAATAGTTATGTTCTTAGTTTTACCATTACTCAAAATGGAAGTGGAGCATTTGTTGGACTTGATTTTGTTGGAAATTCTGGCAGTCCTCTTGGTGCTTGGGGTTTAATGGGAATGATTGGTCTTCCAACTCCTCCACCAACCGCTGTACCAAATTATTTTACACTTTTATTTTCAACAAGTGGTTCTAATCCATTTACATTCTCAAATATTTATAACGATACCAATACTGCTTCTCCTATTACGCTAACTCCTATAACTTCTACAAATGTTCTCTACGATACGATATACAGTATTACACTTGCGGGTAAGTTCAATGGTACTCTCTTTACTCCTATTACTGTTCCTATCAAATGGTATCCTGAAACAAACGATGTTATACAACCTCCTTTAGATGCGAGTGGAAAACTCGTTCAAAATATGTCTAACAAGTATTGGTGGTGCTATACCTATAAGCACTGGATTGACTGCGTTAATAGAGCATTTACGGATGCCTTTGCTGCCCTTGCTACTCAGGTAGGCAAAACAGTATATACTATTCCACCTATTATGACCTACAATGCTTCTACTGGTTTATTCTCTATCTCATTCGATTCAAATGGCTTTGGAGATAATACAAATACCTTCTTGAACTCGCTTACACAATTAACAAACATTCAAAGTCCAATCAATACCGATGAGCGTCTTGCGATTTCAGGAGTAGCAGGAGGTCCTGGAGCATCGTTCTACACAGAGGATTTTGCGTTGTTCTTTAACTCTAATATGATGGGTCTGTTCTCTAACTTTAACAACATCTATTTTGGTCTTGAAGGAGCAACTTACAATGGAATGGATAACCTAATCATAGTAAGCAACGAACAAACCGCAAGTTATGACCCATATACCGTATCAGGAGGACAGGTAGTAAAGACCTCTACTACCAGCGACAAGTCATACCCCCGTATTCTATTTGTAGAAACTCAGGACTACCCATCTACTTCAAGTTTATGGTCGCCGATAGCCTCTATCGTATTCTGCTCTACTCTGCTTCCAACTCTGCCAGAAAACAGCGGTGTCCCTATCGCTCTCGGGGCAGGAAACAATACTGTTTTGAATACTTCTCTTAACGCCTTTACACCTATTATAACAGACATCGCCCTACCTATGTCTTCTGGAAGCGACTACCGTCAGTTTATTTCATACACTCCTTCCAGCGAGTATCGTCTTACTTCTCTTGGAACAAGCCCCGTGGATGTGCGAGACATTAACATTCAAGTCTATTGGAAGAACCGCTTGACGAACGAGTTAGTCCCTCTTACTCTGTTTAATCAGTCGTCGGTCAGCATCAAAATAATGTTTCGCAAACGCAACGGTGGCAAGTAAGCCGAAACTTTTCTCTTCTGTATAATTATAAAAATGGCTTCCGCTGATATTGAAAAGTTGGCAGTGTTTGACCCCCGTATCGTCCAGACCCGACCTAAGTTCGCTGTGGATAAGGGTGCTTTGTCAGTTACGAATGCTCCTTTCCAGGCTCTTTCGCAAACTACCTCGCAACACACCTATTCCGTCCAAGTTCCAAGCGAGACTACCTTCGTAGACCGAGCAGTTAATTGGACCTCGCAATTGGGTATTGCTCTTACATTCTCCACTACTGTTGCGGTTAATGCTGCTTCGGCAACAACTATTACTTTTGGTAATGCTACTACCAGCGAGAAGTCTCCTTGGGGATACTGTGCTTTCCCTCTCCAATCTTTGACTTCTACTATCCAGGCAACTATCAACGACACCAATGTTGTCATTAACACTGCTGATGTCTTGAAGGAAGTCTTGCGTTTGGTAGATATTAGAGCCAACACTCTTCAACGAACTACTCCAACCAAGTTGGATACCTATGCCTCTGTTCTTGTGGATTCTGGATTTGCCAACTCTACCTATGGTTCTTACATCAATGCTGGTCTTATTCAGGAGGAAGCCCCTAACTCTGCTTCCTGGTTAAGCGGCTCTTCAAAGGCATCTGCTGTTTGCCCGTATGTTGATGTCAATGGCAATCCTCTTCCCAATGGTACTTTGAGTAATATTGGTACAACTCAATATTCGCTTACTTCAGTTGGTTCTGCTGTAACTTTTACTGGAGGTTCAGTTGCTATAAATGCTGATGGTTCTATTGTTGTTTCTGGTATTACTCCTTCCGCATCAACTGGAAGTATGAATGTTACTCTTGTTTTGTATATTGCTCCTTGGTTTACTGAGAAGTTGGTCCTTTCTCCTTTCGTGTTTAGCGATATCCACGAGCGAGAGACTGGCTTGTTCGGTATCCAAAACATTCAGTTCGTTATGAATATGCGAAACCCACAAGATTGTCGTTTAATCCGTCAGCGAGAAGCAGCCGCTGTTGTTTCAGTTGCCAATGCGGGTAATGCCACATATACTTTGACTTCTGCGTATGCTAACTTGTCTGGTCTTCCATCATTCCAGAACTCTCGTTTAGATGTTATGTTCTTAACTCCATCCTTGGACTTGCCACTTCCTCCAAAGTCGGTTGTTCCTTATATGGAGTTCCCTCGTTACATTACCAGCAATGTTGGAACTATCTCTGCCAATTCTTCTGCTCCATTCTCTACTCAAACCATTACTCTTCCACAAATCCCTGACTACTTTGTTATCTATGCGAAGCCATCTGTTTATGGTTCTGGTTCTGTTACAGATAGCACTCAAGGAGATTGGTATTTGCCTATCTCAAACATCTCTCTTCAATGGGATAACTACGCTGGATTGATGTCTACGATGACACAGCAACAACTCTACGAGATTGCTGTTGAGAACGGTGTATCGCAAGATTACCAGCAATGGTCTGGTCGTCTTCCTGCTGGTTGGTCTGTTGGAGAACAGGCAAACTCGGCTTCTACTACTTCAATCGCTCAGGCTGTTGGTGGGTTCTTGGTTATCAAGCCAGGAAAGGATTACGCACTTTCTACAGGTCAAGCACCAAGTTTGGTAGGAAACTATACCTTCCAAGCAAACATTACTCTTAACAACTACACTGCTAACTCAGTTACTCCTGTTATCTATGTAATGACTGTCAACTCTGGTTTCTTTGAGAGCGTCAAGGGAACTTCCCGAGTGGTGAAGGGTATTCTCAGCGAGGCAGATATCATTTCTGCTCCACTTTCGTCTGTTGCTACTCGTTCAGCCCTTACTCGTGCTGTTGGTGGCAAGGGTCTTCTTTCCAAGTTGGGCCACGCCATTGGTAAGGTAGCCAGTCATATTGCCCCTATGGCAAAGATGGCACTTCCACACTTGAAGCCACACCTTCCAACTGAAATCCAGCAAGGATTGAGCCACTTTGGTCTTGGAGACGGACATCCATCTCCATCTCATACAGGAGGTGAAGGAGATGGTCGCCGACACCGAAAGCATATCTCAAAGCGTCTGCTTTAATTCCATAATATCTTGATAGCAAGATTGTTAGGAGAATATTTATCATATTTCCAACTGCCTTTAATACGAGTTGCTCGTCTTAAATACAGGTGGCGTCTTTCGTATGCTATACCTCTTTCTCGCTGACCTAAATCTTCTAATAGTTTATAAATATGGAAGTCATCGTAGCCCACTCTACCGAAATATACCTTCTTTCCCTCTGGAGTAGTATATACGAGTTTATGGATGCTGTCGTTGGCAAGTTTTACTTTGTATGGGTCATACCCAGAGTGGTAGGCAGATAGTCTAACACTATTCAAATAGGTTCGTGGCGAAATGTCAAGTTGATGTAACTGACTATGGATATTCATTTATTATGACAGCCAGAATAAAAATGGATGTTTACCTATGTAAAAATGTCTAAGGTAATAATAAAGAAAATGTCATTCCTGGAAAACCTACTTACAAAAGTTAAAAATGCCCGTGGTCTTAGCGATGCTTCGATTAAGATATACAAGACTAACCTCATCAAGATGAATGGATACAGAGCAGTTGAAGACCTGGACTTCCTTCGCTACTACACTTATATACAAGGTCTGCTTGACTTATACAAGCCAAATACCCAGAACAGCATACTACAATCTATCGTGCGAGTATTGGAGCAAGTAGATGAACCTGAACTGTTAAAACATTATACTGAACTGTATTATAAAGTCCATACTGAAATCAAACATAAACCAACAGACGAAAAGACGGAAGCAGAAGAAAACAACTGGATAGACTGGAAGGATGTTATTGCCAAGCAGAATGAGTTGAACGCAAAAGAGAAGACCTTTGATAACCTATTGAAATCCTTTGTGCTATCGTTATATACCTACTTTGAACCACGCAGAAACCAGGACTATCTTGATATGGTAGTTATCAAACGAAAGGTCAAAAATATTGATGACCTTCCCGATGATAGAAACTATTATCTATTAGGTAATGGCTTATTCGTATTCAATAAGTTTAAGACATCAAAATCATTTGGGAGGCAAACCTTTGATATTCCTACACCCATTAAATCCATTTTCAGCGAATATATGGATGTCTATCCAGGAGACAACCATCGCAATGAGTTTCCGTTGCTTGTAAAGAAAGATGGCAGTCCATTGGTTTCTGTCAATGCGATAACCCGTATCTTGAACTCAATCTTAGGTGCTGGTGTTGGAGCATCAATGTTAAGACATTCATTCCTGACTGAGCGATATGGAGCGAACTATAAGGATAGAGAGATAGTAGCGGAAAAAATGGGGCATTCGATTAATACGCAGCACAAGTATATCAAGCAAACTAAGAATGTCTAACTTCCAATGTGCTATATGTCCCATTACTATTTTTAACAACTGTCTTACGACATACCGCACAGTTATAGGTTGCTGAATCTGGCATAGAGTTCTTCAAACTTTTTAAACATCCTTTACAATAGAAGTGTCCGCAGTTGGTTATATCAAGGTCATTTGGTTCAATTGTATTCAAACATATAGGGCATTCCCATTTCTTCTTTAAGGTATCGGCCATCTCTTTGAACTCATTTTTTATATGAGATGGCATTTGGTCCAGTTCATATCTTGTTACAATCTTTATGACATTATAGTTATCCGTATGGTCTCGATTAACTGCTTCATAGTATTTAGCCCAAGCATATCTGGTCTTCTTTCGTTCGTATTGAAGTTGTCTTTCTGTATCCATTTGTGCTTACCTATTTTGGTTAGCAAACGGATATCCGTTTTTTAATATTCTAATCTCTTTTCTGTTAAGAAATATTTCTGGTTAGGAGGAAATCCAATATCTTTTCCATCCGCAAACCATTCCTTATCAGGAAAGTTGTAGTAGTTGTTAAGGAATACATATCCATCTTCCATTAGTCGTTCCAGGATTTCATCATCTTTGATTTCACAGGCGATACGGATATGCTCTTTGTTAGGTAATAGAATATTCTGTTGGAATGAATACCAGTCCCAGTCAAAGTAGGGATACTTCTTGATATGAAGGGCTATTTTGCCGAACCATTCCTTATCCATCTTCTTTGGTATTTTCATCTTTGGCTTAGCAAGGGAATATGATATTACAGCATCTTCGTCTCCACAACATCCCATTAGAAACATTGGGAAGTGAAAGTATGCTTTGGATAGTTTCCCACATTTGCCGATATGTTTTCCTTCAAGAATAGTAATCTTTGGTAAGGTAGTAGTTGTATCCATTATAGTATGCTTACCTATTTTGGTTAGCAAACGGATATCCGTTTTTTTCTTCATTATAATATTGTAGTTATTTTTGGGTAGATTTGATAACCTTCCTGAAAACTTCCAGTTTGAAAATGTTAAATGTTCCTTAGGGAGAACAAATGGTATATGGAAAGTAGAAGTTTTGGCAACCACTCAAAAACAAACACAAAAACATCTACAATAGATTTACTTTGGGTCGGTGAGGTATTCCTGGAAGTCGTCTATATGCTCGTCAAGCACCTCGTATGTCTGGTCTTCTTCCTCGTAGTCATCGTCTTCAAACTCAAACTGCTTTTGCTTACCTGCCCTCTTAAGCAAGGCATCCCACTTTGCTCGTAAGACATCTTCGCTCTTCTCATCTGGCAGGATGTATTCTTTGAAGTAGTCGTAGTCAAGTTCAGCAGACTTAATAACGACTTGCTTGGTATATACGGTAATCTTCTTGTCAGTATTATCGGTCATTTGGATACCTCTTACCTATTTGCGTAAGGACTATCCATTTTTTACACTCACTTGACAGCGTGATATGTAAAAACTAATAGTTTTTACATATCACGCTGTCAAGTGAGTGTAAAAAATGGATAGTCCTTACGCAAATAGGTAAGAGGTATCCAAATGAC
>Ga0208379_1000280_pt1 | contig 24152 bp, 17 predicted proteins | sample CryBogCBE02Aug07_FD_184559 | JGI IMG/M metagenome (GOLD analysis project Ga0208379, IMG submission 184559) | Freshwater microbial communities from Crystal Bog, Wisconsin, USA - CBE02Aug07 (SPAdes) | ecosystem: Environmental > Aquatic > Freshwater > Lake | place: Crystal Bog, Wisconsin, USA... | reverse complement strand
CTAATATATTGGAGCGGCTTGAGAACGCAATCAAACAACGCACCTGCCTGTGGGAGAGCGACATCAAACTGGCTATCGAAGAGATCACTGAGTTGCGAACGCAAGTCCAACAACTGAAAGACAACGCACACCTAAAGAAGCTCAATAAGGCTAAGGAAGTGGAATGAAAGGTTATTTACTTTTAGTGGGTTGTAGTATATAATCTATATAACACTATGGAGTAATATATGAAATTGCGTGATCTTACTGGACAAAAATTTGGTAGATTAACTGTGTACAAATACTCCCACCGAGCGTACCAATCAATGTGGGAATGTGTATGTGACTGCGGACAAAAAACAATTGTCTCTTTACCAAATTTAATTTCAGGTAGGACTATATCATGCGGTTGTTATGGGAACGAAGTTAGGAGACAAAATGCAAAGAATCGTAATTACAACGGAGTAAATAACCCTCGTGCTAAGAAAAACTTAGAGGTGTTCGGAAAAGATTATATACCGTCAAGTGATGTTTGGTATAAACGTGCTGCTGGAGTTTATTATCTTGCAAAAAGGAATAAGACCCCAATAGGTTTTAGTAGTCCAACAGAATTTGCGGTATATGTTAAAAGTATAGCACCTAAAAAATGTCTAGTGTTTAATAAAAAATTTGTCGAGCGAGGGAATGGGTTCGACCCCATGTCTCCTAGTATAGACAAAATAATCCCATCAAAAGGTTACATAAAAGGAAACATACAAGTGATTAGTTATCTTGCAAATGCAATGAAACGCGACGCTACACCACAACAATTAAAACATTTTGCTAAATGGGTTATCAAGGAAATAAAATGAGTATTATCACTATCGACTTTGAAACCTATTATGATAAATCATATTCTTTGTCGAAGCTAACGAACGAAGAGTATATCAACGACCCACGGTTTCAAGTAATTGGTGTAGGCATCAAGATAGACGACCATGAAACTTTATGGCATACAGGTTATGGTGAAAACATGGACGTGCTCTTTGGTAAGGACAGTTGGATGCAAGAGAACGCGAAAGACTATGCCATCCTTTGCCATAACACTTTGTTTGACGGCTCTATCCTTGCGTGGAAGTATGGGATTAAACCCAAGATGTGGCTAGATACATTGTGTATGGCAAGGGCTATCCACGGTGTCGATGCAGGTGGGAGTCTCAAAGCACTGGCATCTCGTTATCAGATTGGGGAAAAGGGTAATGAAGTCATCAACGCATTGGGTAAGCGACTGGTTGATTTTGATTCTGCTGATCTCGCTCGGTATGGGGCTTATTGCCGCAACGACGTTAATCTTACTTATGATCTTTACCGCAAGATGATGCCGTTTCCTGAAAAGGAATTAAAGCTGATTGATCTGACGCTTAGGATGTACTTTGAGCCAACGTTTATGGTAGATGACGCGCTACTTGTACAGAGACTTGAACAAGTCAAACTTGAGAAGTCAAAGATGCTAACGTCATTGATGGGCGCGTTGGAAGTTGACACTGAAGAGGAAGTGCGAAAGCAATTATCTAGCAATCCACAATTCGCTAGTCTACTGGAGCATCTTGGAATTAAACCTCCAATGAAAGTAAGCGCAACTACTGGCAAGGAAACTTACGCACTAGCTAAAACAGATGAGGGATTCATTGCATTACAAGATCATGAGAATCCGCTGATACAACAATTGTGTGCAGTAAGACTGGGTACTAAATCTACAATCGAGGAGAACCGCATTGAACGGTTTATTAACATTGGGGCAAATAATCGTGGCTACCTGCCTGTTCCTCTCAAGTATTATGGCGCTCATACTGGTCGTTGGAGTGGGCTTGATTCAGTTAATTTTCAAAACCTTCCTAGCCGCGATAAGCACAAAAAAGCTCTGAAGAACGCGATTATTGCTCCCCCGAACCATTCAATAATCAATTCAGACTCAAGCCAGATTGAAGCGCGTGTGCTTGCGTGGTTGGCAGGACAAAGCGATGTGGTGAAGCAATTTGCCAATAAAGAAGATGTATACAGTGTGTTTGCGACGATGGTGTATAACCGCCCTATTAGTAAAGCCAATCCGACCGAACGGTTCGTAGGCAAGACCTGCGTGTTGGGACTGGGCTATGGCACTGGGGCTAAGAAACTACAACAGACCTTAGCTTTGGGTGGGGCTGAGTTGGACGATGCCGAATGCAAGCGCATAGTAGACCTATATAGGAACACTAACAACAAAATTACCAAATTGTGGGCAGAGTCCGATAGAGTCCTAGACCGTCTGATGTCGTCCAGTGAGGATACTAAACCAATCTATCTTGGTCAGAACGAGGCGCTGATAGTTGACAAGGATGGGATAAAACTGCCTAATGGTTTGTACATTCGCTACAACAATCTGAGAAAGTCAGATGGCAAAGCCATATACGATTCCCGACGAGGGGTGGTTAGTATATGGGGCGGCTCGGTGGTAGAGAACGTGGTGCAAGCGTTGGCTAGGATTATCGTAGGCGAACAGATGCTTTGGATAGCGAGGCATTACAGACCCTGCTTGACTGTACACGATGCTTTGGTGTACGTTGTGCCTGACGATGAGTTAGAAAATGCACTAGAATATATCGAACTTTGTATGTCTACACCCCCTGTATGGGCAGAGGGATTGCCTGTGGCGTGTGAAGTTAAGTACGGAAAATCCTACGGAGAGTGTTAATGGTTAAGTGGTCATTCAGTAGTCTAAAGCAATTTGTGAATTGCCCAAAGCAATACCACGAGGTAAAGGTACTTAACAACTACAAGGTGCAAGATACCAAGTACACGATCTTTGGTAAAGATGTGCATAAGGCATTTGAGGATTACGCGCTGGGTAAAGCTAAACTGCCTAAACTGTACAAGAAGTACAAGCCGTTGGTCGATGCTGTGTTAGATATCGAAGGGGATAAATACATTGAGCATCAATTGGCGTTGCGTATAGATTACACACCATGTCCGTTTGATGCACCTGACTACTGGGTGCGTGGCATTGCGGACTTACTTATTGTTAAAGGCGATCAAGCCTACGTGATTGATTACAAAACAGGCAACGATAAGTACGCAGACACCAAGCAATTAAAGCTAATGGCGCAGATGATATTCTTTCATTTCCCTGAAGTTAAGAGTGTAAAAGGTGGACTGCTATTCGTTCTAAAGAATAAGTTTGTAGACGAGTACTACACGCGAGATAAGATAGATAAGTATTGGGAAGATTTCAGACCTGACTTGATGCGGCTAGAGATGTCTATAGAGACAGGTAAATGGCTTAAGCGTCCATCAGGGTTATGTAAATTCTGCCCAGTATCCAGTTGTGAATTTAATCGGGAGTAATCATGGCATACGTAAACAAAGCTAGACCTTACAAAAAGGAATACAAGCAGCAAGTCGCTAGAGGCGAACACGAGAATCGCATGGAGCGGCAACGCGCAAGACGCAAGTTAGACAAGAAGGGTGTGAGTCGCAAAGGTAAAGACGTTGCTCACGTTAAGGCGCTATCCAAAGGTGGTAGCAACAAAGATGGAGTTCGTTTAGAATCGCCGCACAAGAATCGGTCATTCAAACGCAACGCTGACGGTTCAATGAAGTGAACACTAGGCAAGGCATGAGTGTCAAGGTGTGGGGTCATTCATCCCCCGACTATAGTGTGTAGTCAAACCGTGCCAGTTCAAGGTGGAGTTTGTATTCTTTGAATACTCTTTTATCCGCTGATTGAACCGACTAACCCCCGTAAGGGGTTCAGTTAAAAGGAGTTATATGAAAGTTTTAGATGATAGTGCAGTACGTATTACAGTAGATACGCCTCTACGGGACAAGATTGTTTCGGTAGTAGATAAATCTGCCAAGATGGGCGCAAACGATTTGATGTTTTATTGGGACTACGATGAGACCGCTAAGGTAGCGAAGATACTTGACGCAGCTCAACCGAATCAATATCTGCCAAACATTCCGTCCCCAATCCTGAGAGATTATGGCTGGCCCGGCTTCTATAAACCTTTCGCGCATCAGAAAGACACTGCATCATTTTTAAGTATACGACAGCGAGCCTTTTGTTTTAACGAGGCAGGGACAGGCAAGACCTCAGCAGCGATATGGGCGGCAGACTACCTAATGAATTTAGGTTTGGTAAAACGAGTTCTGGTTATTTGTCCGTTGTCAATTATGAAAAGCGCATGGCAAGACGACATCTTTAAAACTGCAATGCACAGATCATGCGGCATTGCCCACGGCGCTGCACACAAACGCGCCAAGATTATTAACGGAAGTTACGATTTTGTAATCATCAACTATGACGGTGTTGGGGTTTCGTTTAATGATATAGCAGCCGCCAAGTTCGATTTGATTATTATTGACGAAGCCAATGCGTACAAGAGTCCGTCAACCAAACGCTGGAAAGTATTAGCCAAGTTACTAACACCTACAACATGGCTATGGATGATGACAGGAACGCCAGCTTCGCAATCTCCTGTAGATGCTTTTGGATTATCAAGATTGGTTTCGCCCAATAGAGTTCCTAAGTTTGTAACAGCTTGGCGTGATAGAGTCATGTACCAACAAAGCCGATTTCGTTGGCTGCCTAAACTGAACGCAAAGCATGACGTACATGTTGCACTGCAACCTGCTATTAGGTATGCAAAGAAAGACTGCACAGATTTACCGCCTGTTATATATCAGACTCGCCACGTGCCTATGACACCGCAAGCGGAAAAATACTACAAGCATCTCAAGACTCAGTTCATTATTGAGATTGATGACTCAGAAAAAGTCAGTGCTGTCAACGCCGCAGCGAATCTCAACAAGTTGCTACAAGTGTCAGGGGGTGCTGTATACACTGACACACGGAATGTTTTAGAGTTTGACATAAGCCCAAGATTAAATGCCTTGCAAGAAGTGCTTGACGAAACGTCTAATAAAGTTATAATCTTTGTCCCCTACCGGCATACGATTGATATCGTGCATCGGTATTTAGTTGACAATGGTACTAGCGCGGAGGTAATTCAAGGTGACGTATCTTTATCTGAACGTACTAGGCTCATCAATAATTTTCAAAGGCTTACAGACCCAAGAGTTTTAGTTATCCAACCACAAGCAGCATCGCATGGCGTTACATTGACTGCTGCGGATACTATCGTCTTTTGGAGTCCTGTGATGTCGGTTGAGACTTACATGCAGTGCGTTGCGCGGATTGATCGGGTAGGGCAGCAGAATAAAATGACTGTGGTTCATTTGGAAGGGAGTGAAGTGGAGAGACGCATTTACAAGATGCTTCAAGGTAAGATTGATAATCATCAACAATTGGTAGACTTATACAAAGAGGAAATGGGTATATGAGTACAGATGCAAAAGATTTAGCAGCAGCGTATATTAAGATTCGTACAGAGCGTGATATTCTAAAGCGCGAATACGAATCAAAGGATTCAGAACTTAAAGCTGATATGGATGAGTTAGAAACATTGATGTTAGCTTTTTGTAATGAACTTAATGCGGATAGCATTAAGACAGACGAGGGTACGATTATGCGTCAAGTTAAAGAACGCTATTCGTGCACCGATTGGGATAGTTTTTATAATTTCGTGCTGGAGTATCGTATCCCGCAAGTGTTAGAAAAACGAATCCATCAAGGCAATTTCAAGGAGTTTATGTCAGATCGTGAAGGACTCCCTGAAGGTGTCAATGTAGCGAAGGAATACGGCATTAGTGTTCGTAAACCATCTAGTAAGTAATCAGTAACATTCAGTAAAGGTAGTTAGTTATGAGCAGCAAAGATTTGATTTTAACGATTAAGAATAGTCTACCAGTTGTGCAAGGGCTAGACGAAGATACCAAAGCCGTTGCCGGTAGTATTAGCGGTGGCAAACGCATCAGTATTAAAGGCGGCGCGTTCCGTAAGTTTGTAGGCGGTAAGCAAGTGAGTGTCATTGAAGGTCGGAAGATGAACCTGATCTTTGTGAAGATGGCTCACAACCCATCACGCTCTTATTATTCTGAAGGGTACAAGGAAGGCGAGAAAGTAGCCCCTAGTTGTTGGTCGAACGACAGCAAAGTGCCTGATGCCGAAGTTAAGAATCCCATTGCCAAAACCTGCGAACAATGCCCAATGTCTATCAAGGGTAGCGCAGCTAACGGTCAAGGCTCTGCCTGTCGCTTGCAATGGCGTACAGCGGTTGTGTTACCACACGACCCAGCAGGGGATGTAATGCAATTAGTCCTTCCCCCAACCTCTGTATTCGGCAAAGAGGCTGACGGCAAATGGCCTTTCCGTGCATACGTCCAGATGTTAGCAAGCAACAATATCAGCGCGAGCCGAGTAATCACCGAGGCAAGTTTTGATATTAACTCTCCGGTTCCAAAGTTACAGTTTGCACCTATCGCAGCCGTGCCGGAAGATGTGTTAAGTGATATCGTCGAACAGTCGAAATCTCAAGAAGCCGAACGCGCTATTAAGCTGAACGTGTATCAGCAAGATGGTGGTGAGGACGATTCTGAAGAGGTAGTGGAAGCCGCTGCGCCCGCTGAGGACAAGCCTGTCTTACGTGAAGCGCCTAAGCAAGAAGTAACTGTTGATGATGTACCAGACGTCCTCAAGAAATGGGGAAAGAAAGGTAAGTAATGACTAAAGGTTATAGTCCGAAAATTTTAGAGACGGTTAAGAATGGCGACCCCGATTCGTTCGGGGTCAAGTTTGCTAAGTTTTGCATAGCGAAAAAGCTAAGTATTGATTTCGTCTCAAAGGAATTAGGAGTAACAAGAATGACCCTCTATAGATGGTTTAGCGGCTGCGACATTCGTAAGAAGAATCGGGACGCTATCAAACAGTTTATGGATTCATTCGCTCTTTAATGTATACCCCCCTTGGCGGCGTAGTCAAGGCTACGCCGTCTTTTTTTCTCTGAAGGTTATGAAAAAAGAATTTTATGAAAAGATTTTATCGGGGCAGGGAGTTTATTGCGCGGCAGCCATAAAAGGTGGAAAGGTAACTCACCATTTTGCCGAGAGCATTGACGAACTGATAGAAAAGATTGATCGACTGGTAGAAGGAAATAACAATGTATTTGTAACACCTAATACGTTTAACGGGTATAGCCGCAAGGGTGATAACGCAGCTTACGCTAAGTCATTCTTTATAGACCTTGATGTGGGCGATGACCCGCAGAAGTATTCTAACAAGGACGAAGCCTTAGAAGCTCTTGTTAATTTTGTAGACAGCTCTGGACTTCCTGTTCCCGTAGTCATTGATTCTGGGAATGGCATACACGCTTATTGGGCCTTGAAGTCCGACCTGCCTAGCGCGGAATGGAAGCAGTACGCTGAGAAATTCAAAGCATACTGCATGGAGCATATAAAGATTGATCCATCCGTTACTGCGGATGTGTCTCGGATTATGCGCTGCCCTGATACCTTTAATTTTAAATCTGACCCACCCCTGCCTACGAGATTCCTAGTCGCCGACATTGAAGAGCATGACTTACAAGATATAACAAAGATAGTTGGGGAACCAAACTTAACTAAGTCGCTGGCTAGTATTCTTAGTGAGGCTAAGAAAGGTTTAGATGAAGATACTTCGTCTATTTATAACTCACCTAACTACGAGACGTTATTCGATCAGATTGTTATTAACAGCTTTAAGGATGACAAGGGTTGTAAACAGATTAGGTATTGTATCGAACACGCAGCGACGTTACCTGAACCGTTGTGGCACTCGGCTTTGTCAATTGCGCGGCACTGTGACGATTGGGAAGAGGCAATACATAAACTGTCTGAAGAGTACCCTGCCTACGACGCTGAAGAAACTCTGCGTAAGGCAAATGAGACTTACGGTAAACCGCATAGCTGCGAAGTGTTTGCGTCACGTAATCCGCAGGGGTGTGAAGGCTGTCCGTTTAAAGGCAAGATTACAAACCCATTGTATTTTGGAAAGCACTTTAAAGAGGCGGAGGCATCAGATGAACCCATCGAGTTTGATGATGACCTTTCAATAAATCCTGTCATTGATAGTTTTCCAAAACAATTATTCCCTTATGTACGTGGCAAGAACGGTGGTATATACATCAAGGAAGAGGAAGATGAAGAGGGTTCTGCACAAGTCAAAGAGATTTGGCAGCACGACTTCTTTCCAATCAAACGTATGTACGACCCTCAGAATGGTGAGATTCTTTTAATGCGTCATATTCTGCCGCATGACCCTCCCCGTGATCTACAGATTCCAGTAAGACAATCGCAGTCTCCGGACAAAGTTAGGGATTTGGTTTTAAGTATTGGTGTGAATTTTAAACCTAAAGATATTAACCACATGGTTAACTACATCAACCTATGGGTAACTTATATGTTGAATTTGAAAGAAGCTGAACAGATGCGTAAGCAGATGGGCTGGACGGATGACAAGGATGGATTCGTCATTGGCAATACAGAGTATAGAAGAGATGGAACTACTAAACGTACCGCTGCTTCTGCCTTTGTGTTAGGCGTGTCGAAGATATTGGTAAAGGAAGGCAGCTACGACGAGTGGAAGCGTGGCGCGGCTTTGATGAACAAGGAGGGGCTTGAACTCTTTTGTTTGCCTTTGTTGTGCGGGTTAGGTTCGCCCCTTATTAGATTCACACCGATCAATGGTGTATCAGTTTGCTTTACTGGTGGCACAGGTATCGGTAAGTCAGGATCTTTGTTTTGCGGCGCTAGCCTATTCGGTGAGCCTAAGAAGTTAAGTTTGTCGGGAACTAAAAAAACCTCTGCTACGGACAACGCTTTGCTCCAATGGATGGTCAACCTTAAAAACATTATGATGCCGTTGGACGAAGCCTCAAACAGACCTCCAGAGGAAGTATCCGATCTTATACACAAAGTGTCTGACGGAAAGAGCAAGTTGCGTATGCAGGCGTCATCTGACGCACTGCGGGACATCCCAACTGAAACCCAACTGATCGCGTTCTTAACGTCTAACCAATCTTTGATTGCTAAACTGAATACTAACAAGGCCAACCCAGATGGTGAGTTAGCGCGTCTCATAGACATTAATTATCGGAAGCCGAAACCGTTTACCGATGACCCTACGCTACCTTCCCAAATCATTGAACCCATGAGACTGAATTACGGTCATGCTGGGCCGGATTACATCCAGTACCTATTTGAAGTCGGCGACGTGGAAATCCAACGCAGGGTAGAGAAGTGGAAGATAAGATTCCAGAAGGACTTTGGTCACGACACGAGTTATAGATATTACGACTATTTAGTGTCAGTATCATTTGCTGGCGGCGAACTTGCTGTCGAGCGTGGCATCATTGATTGGGATTTAGAACGCATCTATAAAGTACTACTTTCACACCTGAAGGAGCAAACAGAGGGCGCTAATAAACTTAACAATGTCGATTATGAAATCATACTAGGCGAGTTTCAGAACCAAAACTTGGGTGGCACGATTGTGGTCAAGGACGGTAACGTCATAGTCGAACCTAAGCTGGCATTGATGGCTCGCATAGAAGTTGATAACCGACTGTATTATGTATCTACAAAGATACTGGACGAACACCTACGCAAGTTGCAGCTTGACACGAGAGCGTTTGTAGACCATATGAAGGATAAAGGTATCCTAGTCGGTAAGGTCAAGAAGCGCTTGACTGATAACTGGGGTGGACGCAGCAGCACATCGGCTGTGCATTTGTATATGTTTAAAGAGAAGATTCCAGACGAGATTTTTGTTAAAAATGAAAGTTGAGATTGATTCAAATACAAACGAACCTGTATGGCTCTTCCCTTTCGACTACATGGAGTTAGGGCAGAGCTTCTTTATCCCGACTATGAACCCTGATCGTATTATTGCGGTCGCTTATAGTCGGGCTAAACTTTCTAAGGTTAAGATCATAGCCAAACGTGACATCACAGAGGGTATTCTGGGTGTTCGCGTTTGGCTTACCAATTAGATTTCTTCTGGGTACTCCTCAAGAAGTTCCTGCCGTAACTTTGCCGACGGGGTAAACCCATGAATCGCGGCCTGCTCTTTCTTTTCCCTATTCTGGTATGAAGATTGTAACGTAGCCCCGTTAATTGATACACCCGGATTTACTTTATTAAAATTACGAATTGACTCATTGACATCTCGCAAAGTATCGTAGTCATTGTTTTTATGAGCTGCATAGGCTTGGTCAATTAAGATAGTCCTACGGTTCATAATCTCTTTCTGCATATTCGACATGGCAGTAGTTCTTGCTCTTGCCTCGGCAACGTCAGCAGGGGCGAATCCTAAGCCCTGTAGGACGACATTATAAGCATTGACGTTATCAACTAACTTTTCACCATTAGAGGTCTTAGCGCCTTCCGTTGCGTAACGCATCGCTTTCATACCATTGCGGATAGCCACTGGCATCATTGCTTCTAAGCCACGTTCATAATTGCCCTGCATGAATTGTTTGTAACCGTCAGTCATTTGCGTGGCTGCGCTATACAATGGCCCCATAGACCGTTCCATCAAGAAGTTAAACGCACCTACTTCTGCCATACGTTTCGGGTCATCTTTCCAGAACATATCGTTCCAACCCGTTCGGCTTGACACTTCTGCGTTAATCATTCCATTTAGGATGCCTTTCCAAACCGTAGGCCCCATAGCTTTCAGGGCTTCTTCATCAGGGTCGTAAGGTTTATCTTTGTCATTGAATAACAAAGACGCTAACATTTTGCCAGCACCAACCAGAGGCATACCTGATACGCCAGCAAACGCAAACGCTAATCCGTAGAAGCCTAATAATTGTCTACGCGCCACAGCACGAATGGCTGGAAGATTTTGCCGATAGTTTTCAACCTGTGCCTTGTATTGTTTGATCTCTTCCTCTGACCTGCCTTCGGCTCGCATTTGCTTGATATCAAAGTCCAAGTGTGCAGTTGGGTCACGGAAGGCTACGTTAAATGCTTTGGCTAATAAATTCATACGTAACAAGGCAAAGCGTTTAAACATCAACGCAGCCCTAGCAAACCCATTGTGCATAATCGACGGGCCAAGCGTAGTTAATGCTGAACCGTACGCATCTTTTGTATGGTTAATAGCCTCTTGTTGAGCTGCCAGCTTTTGTTCTTTAGTAGCTGAGTCGTGTGTTAAGTCTTTATCTTTCAGGGCTAATTCATAAGCAGCCATTAACGAGATTTCACGGTTGAATTTGTCAGCCGTCTGCATAGTGGCGTTAATACCATTGTCGACCGTACGTTTTAAGCTACTATAATCAGCCACACCCATATTACGAATAGCATACATATCTGCGCCGACATGATAGCCAAGTGCACCTTGTTCGTGAGCAGCATGATATAAGTCTTTATACTTCTCAGGCACAATAGTATTTACATCCAGTTCAGGGCTATAGCGGATTTTAAATTTAGTACCTGCACCCAATAACGCCCCTGCCGCACGATTAAACCCGTATTTAGCGCCCAATAGAGGATACATAACCATCGGCATGTGGGTCATGGATACCAAGGCAGAAGAGGCATTCCCAGCGATATCCCAAAGATAACCAAAATAACCCAGCTTACTGCTTAGGTTGTTGTACTCAGGATTACGGAAAAAACTCACTTGGCTATTTACCGTATCGTAAATATGCTTGTTTAATTCCGTAGGATTAGAAGCAAAGGCTTGCTTAAATTTACCCATTTGTTCATCAATAGGTTTAGCAAACTGAAGTTTATTCAGTGCATTAGCCATAGAATTGCCGACATTCGCATAAGCATGAATAATATCCGGCTCCATACCTAATATATTGGCTCTATGACGTTGACGCTGACGTAAGGATTCGGCAGGGAAATAATCTAAGTAAGACTCATAGATTGAGTTTAATACGCCTTCATCTGTAACGCCTTTCTTAGCTAAAGCAGTCATTACATCTGATAAAAACCCTGTCGGTGGCGGTGAGTTACGTCGTAGGTCATCAATTTTGCTATAAGCACGGATATTTTTTGCACCATCACTTTTGGCTTTTTCGATAGCCTGTGCTCTTTGTCGCGCACTCTTAAATGCGGTTGTCACCGTATTGTTATCAGCATCTTGATAAGTCAACCAATATTCGCCACGACGGAATAAAGGCAAATAGATTTTAAGCTGACTCGATTCAAATTGTGCTCGGATTCTTTCGGCTTCAGAAGGACTCAAGTCTTGAGTTACATATTTTAAGAACTCTTTACTATTCTTGTCGTATTCATTACGTAAGCCTTCATAAATATCTTGCAGGGCTTTTGGCAACGCATTGAATTGTTTTACAATAGTCATGTTCTGATCTGCGCCACGATCTTTTAGTAACTCTACTTGATACAAGGTGCTACGCAGCGCGATATCATTAAAATCGTTTAATTGTTTTTTAGTGAAATTACCTTTTTGAATAGCGTTTCGCCATTTGTTGATATTGTCATCAATTGTTTTTTTACGACTAACTAAATTTGAACCAATTTGGTTCATCAGCTTATTGATTTCATGTAATACGGGGAATCTATCGCCGTACCATTGCGCTATTTCGTGCAAAGATTTAGTACCGAGAACTGCTTTACTAAGCATAGATGGGATACTACTAATTGCATTCATAGCCCGTTCTTTAAGACTATTATTAAATTCAGGGAACTTAAGTGGGGCAGAACCGAAGTCTTTTAATTTTTCTTCAGATTGCTCAGGTATAGTTTTTGAATAACTAATACCGAGATTTTTCTCTTTATAGAACGAGTCTGGTCGAGCGGCCTCTTCAGCAGAGCTAACCTTACGTAAAGAAGCTATGGCTGCCGTACGCAAATCATCCGCATTTAAATTAAATAGTCGTCCGCCAAACCAATCATTTAATTTTACTTTGATCTGACTTAACAAACGCTTAATGAAAGGAAGGTCGGGACGCTTCTCAATCAGATATGCAAGGGATTCTCTACGTACAGAAGTTTCACGATCAGGGTCGTCTGCATCTACGGCAGCTTCGGCATTTTGCCGCGCTTCGACAAATGGGGCTTCGCCGCGCTTAGTTCTTTCGTCAAAGTCATCCAGAATCCGATTATATTGGTCAGATGACATCAACCTTTCCATGCCAAGATGCGCTCCGACTTCGTGGAGCATAACGCTTCTAACTTCATCAGCACCAATATTACCAGCAACAATGTATGCCTTATCTCCAATCACAGCTCCGCGAGTAGTTTCAGGATGCGCTGAACCATCTTCACGAGGAGGTAAAGAAGCCACATCTTGTACGACTTCTACCTTGCCGCTATTTAATAAATGGGTACCATGAATACCAAATTCTTTTTTAATTTGATTTTGGACTTCTTGAATATTGCTAGAACCTGTACTATTGTCGCTCAGGTTTTGTGAATATTGGATATCTCTGTCTGGACGCAGCTCTGCATACCGGTCATTTTTTTCGGAATCTGATTCTTTGGTTTCGTCGTAACCTTCTTTCTTTTCATTAGATTTAATATAATCTTTGTAATCTTTAGATACTTCCGATCTAATGTCTGATAAATCTTTTACAGAACGATTAGGCGTCAGTTGCTTTTCAGCCAACCGCATACGCAAGTCATCAGCTTCATCTTTTGTATAGTGCCCTACTGCCTCTAACTGACTAATGGTTAGTATAATGTCGTTAAGGTTTTTTGAATATAAATCTTTCTTTCTTTGGGTTTCATCAACCGCAGGTTCGTATTGGGCATTTAATTGTTTCTCAAGTTCTTCTTGAGAAATGTCAGGTTGGGTTTCATCAACCGCAGGTTCGTATTGGGCATTTAATTGTTTCTCAAGTTCTTCTTGAGAAATGTCAGGTTGGTTTTCTAACATGCGCTGCTTAATTTTTTCAGCCTCGCCCATACCTAAATTTTGGCGTTCCTGTTCTAAATCAGTTTGCTCTTGGCGCGCACGTTCGGCTTGGTACACATCCGTTTGAGTTCTAGGTATTACGTCGCCGTCTTCATTTACAATAAACCCACCACCCGGCTTTGGTGCTTCTATCGCTGGAGTTGTAAGAGTTTCTGGCGGCGGTAAAGCAAGAGACGGCGGTACAATGTTGCCATTTTCGTCAAGGTAAGGGACACGGGTGACATTATCAACGCCTAAATCTTCGCGTTCTTGCCTTAAATCTTCGCGTTCTTGCCTTATTTGCTCAGCTTTAAATAAATCACTTCGAGTTTCGGGATATACATTGCCTTCAGTATCCGCATAAAACCTTCCAGTTATTTCGGGCGGCGGTAAAGCAAGAGGTTGTTCTGGAGGAGGTGGCAAAGCCAGCATACTCTCTTGACTTTCTGGAGCAGGGGGCAGGGGCGTTTCCTGAATAATTGAAGAGGCTTTATTTCTGTCTGCCTCAACTCTATCCCTAGCTTCGCTGCGTTCTGCAAGGCTACCAACTACGCCCATTGGAGATAATAGTGCCGCAGTGTATATACCTTGTCCATAATCTTGGAGAGCGTCGTCACTGAATAAATCTTGGCCCGTTTGCGCTCTGCTTAATACTTTCTGCGCTACTTGGATCGGAACTTGTTCAACTAAGTTAGTTGCAATACCACGCCCAGCGGTATTGAAAAACCCTCTTTCTGATGTAAGTTTGTCTTTAGCAACTCTTTCAGCGTCATCTACTGCGCCTTGTTCCAATAAGCCAGATACTTCTTTACCGAATATCTTGCTTATAGCAGTTTTACCCAATGGTAAATATTGGGCAGCGACATCTAATCCAGCCATAGGCGCTGCATATTCAGCAGCCTTACCTACATCTACATCAATAGGTTTGCCAGCTTCTTTTTGGACAGCAGCTTGTTGTTCGATGTTTCCGGCAAGTCGAGGCATGAACGCGCCAGCTAATGCACCTAAACCGCCGCCTACTACTGTACCTAGGCCGGGTTCTACAGCAGTACCAGCCATTGCGCCTAATCTAGTTGCCCCAGCTATTTCACCTAGTGTAGGTATGTTTTCGGTCAAACTCAGAGCACTTTGTTTTAGAAGTTCTTTGGCGGCAGGGAGTACGCCTTCTTCATTATAAGCTTTAGATACCCGACTAAAATCGGACGGCTCACCATACTTCTCAGTTAAATCACGCTCGCGTATTAGAGCTTGCCTTGCGGCTTCGTCACCGCCTTGCGTAACTGTTTGTCCCAATGTTTCAAATTGAGAACCTAAACTAGCTAATCCTCTTTTAAATGCACTACCAAACGTAGGTTCTGGCGGTTCATACAATTCTGGATGCAATTGGCGGACACGATCTTCCGCAACATCACGAGGAATATTATCAGGCACTGTATAGTGTGAACCATCCGGTAGGTCTAATTTATAAGGCATTATTGATTTCCACTATAAACTGGAAGTCCGGGAGCACCTTCTAACTGAAGTGTACCTCGGTTAACTGGCCCTATTCCATAGGGAGTTAAATCAATCCCCATTTCTTGAGCAGCAGGGGTTATCTGGCTAGCAATTTGAGCACGTTTCCTTGTGTCTTTCTCTGCTGAATATTGTTGTAACAAAGAGCCGTACTGACTATAAAATTCTTTAATGTTTTTATTTTGCAAATTACCGGAATAATAGTTTTTCAAAAAATCATGCCATTGTGCCGAATCATTAATTCGCGCCGTCGCTTCTTGTTGAGATATACCTAAACGAGAAGCCTCTTGTCTGACTTTCATCATCTCAATGGATATTAATGCTTGGTTATGAGCATTTTGGGCGTCAAACTTAGAGGCATCACGATTGAGATACACTGCGTCTCGCAGAGAAGACATATCTTCATTCTCAATAGCTTTGGCGGCTTGGAACCTGCTGGCGTTAATATTTTGCTGTGCTTGAGCCTGAGCCGCACGTAAACCCATCATTTGTTGGGCGTATCCAGCACCGCCAGCAGCTATACCACCAAGCAGCCCGCCCTCTGCCGGTCTACCGTGCATAGCGATATTAAATCCAAAGTTAGCTAAAGCCATCTTTTTATCGTAATCGTAATTATCTTTGATATTAGCTTCTTGAGCATCTAATTTACTTAAATAAGCATTAGTTGCATTATTAAGGCCGTATTTATCCTTCATCTTTTGAATTGCATCAAATTCATCTTCAAAGCTCTTAGATTTAGGATTAGCAGGGGGGTTGGCTGGATAAGAGAGTTTAGGTTGTACTAAAGCCCCTAATCCTTGACCCATAGGAGGCGCTGGATTTTTAATTGCGGCAGGGGGTACAGCATTTCCAGAAGGAGTAGCGATTCCTACGGGAGTAGGTTGAGCAGGAGCTTGTGCAGCGGGTTGAGCCGCTACTTGAGTCGGAGCATATTTGCCTGTAGCCTGAATTTTATCTAACCTATCTTGAAGAACTGATCTTTGAGACATAGCTTCATCAGAATAATCTTTAGATAAAGATTTTATTTTTGCTTTGAGCGCAGATGTATCATATCCTAAAATAGGTTCTCCAGATAAATCGAATCCGGGGTTATTAGGGTCTTCATATCCTGCATATTTCGATGTCGGTGCAGCAGAAGCAGGGGCTACATTAGGATTACCTTGTAAATTAACAGACGGCCCAACTTTATCTGGGGAAAACGGACTATTAACAGGCGCTCTTTCTGGTGTTACATTACCCGGAAAAGGACGAGTTACTTTAGCTGGATAATCGCGTCCTAATTCTGCCATCGTTTTTTGAAATTGATCAGGATAGTTTTTCATCATAAAAACTGGATCCATTCCATTCTGATCGTATCCGAACACGTCTCCACCACCATCATAATGTCTTACAGGCCCACCGTGCGCCGCAGCATAAGTCCCTTGAGTCGGGTCAATTAATTGATTAAAACTTTGTTGGGCTTGTTGCTGTCTAGCTTGTGCTTGCTGCATAGCATTATTAGCCAACATTTGCTGTTCTTGTTCAGTCAAGTATTGAGATTGAATATTCCCGCCTTCATCAAACGCTACAATGCCACCAGACGCATAAGCGCTTTCGTTACCAACATTGTTTACAGGAACGCTACCAAGACCGGCAGATAACCGTTGATCGACTTGATCATTAATCGTGCCTTGCGGTGGAGGTTTAGCTTGGTTCTGGGCAGCATTTTTTAATGCCATAACCTTAGCAGCAAGTTGTCCCATCGGAACCATAGTTTTTTCTTGATCCATCAGCGCAAAGATCTGTTGGTCGTTCATACCAGACTTTTTTAATTGCTGGTAACGAGCTTGCGCCGCATCAACTAACGGATTACCTAGGTTAAGAAGTCCTGCTGTCATAAGTCACCTTAAATAATTTTCGCGTAGTTAACGGTCTTGAATCCGTACGGCCCGATGGATACAGCTTCAGCAGGTGATTCGTCTGCCATGACACCCTGAGTCAAGCCGCCGCCCCAAATATATTCAAACTCATACCAAGGCTGTCCACTAGGTGTTGTACCAATTTGTTGAATATTTTTCTTCAACCTACGGTCAGAAACCGTACCGAACAAGCTACCTAATCCTAAACCTAAACCGGCAACCTGACTAGCCATAGTTGGCGGCGCTTGGAACATCGTTGAGGTGCTGCTGCTTGTTGGCGTACCACGAATCAATCCAGACAAGAACTGGAGCTGTTGATATGGGTAGTTTAATTGGTTCAGATAGTTTTGATACGAAGTGTTTAAAGCAGTTTGATTCTGCTGCTGTTGTAACGAACCCGCACCTAAGAGAGCCGTATTAATGCCCGCCGCTTGTTGGAACTGCTGCTGACCGATATTACCTAATTGGCCCGCAGCCTGTAGTTGTGTTTGCAGTCCTTGTAATCCTAAGTTAGCACCGAACTGCTGAGACTGTTGCGCCATTTGAGCGCCGCCCAAACCGTACTGAGCTGCTAACTGAGCTTGTTGCAATGCAGCTTGTTGATTAGCCAACTGGGACTGCATATTTGTAGCTTGGTTAAGCTGTTGCGCTTGCAGATTTTGTCCGGCACCCAACTGTTGAACACCCAAGTTAGCCGCAAGATTTTGTGAGCCGGTCTGATAACCCATTTGTTGGTTAGCCAGATTAGCTTGTTGTATGTTGGAAAGATTAGCTAAATTAGTTTGCTGCTGTGCACCAAGATTAGCTTGACCCGTGGTGAGTCCGGCTTGTTGGTTAGCCAATGCAGCTTGAAGACCCGTAGCTTGGTTAAGCTGTTGAGCTTGCATTTGTGCTGCTTGGTTAAGTTGTTGAGCTTGCAAATTCTGTCCTGAACCCAACTGTTGGACACCTAATTGAGCAGCTAAGTTTTGTTGACCAACCGTTAATCCAGCTTGTTGGTTAGCTTGTTGTGCTTGCAGACCAGCTTGTTGGTTGGCTAATTGAGTCTGTAAGTTTTGCCCCGCACCAAGCTGTTGAACACCCAAAGCGGCTTGTTGATTAGCTTGAGCCGTAGTGAGTCCGGCTTGTTGGTTGGCTTGTTGCGCTTGTAAATTAGCCTGCTGTTGAGCATTAAACTGCTGTTGAGCGTTTTGGAACGCATTTTGCGTACCTGTTGCTTGGATACCGGCAAGGGTCTGTTGTAATCCCTGTTGAGCCTGAGCCGCCATCAACGCTTCACGAGAGCCACCTAATCCGCCCGCTTGAGTCGCTGCTGATCCTAATTGCGGTAAGGAGTTAGCATAGTTTTGAATAGCGGCGTTGCTTTGTTGTTGGGTAACGGCTTGCTGATAGGGGGACATGTACTGCCCCACGTTTGCGCCCGTGTAGTTTTGAGTGCCTACTTGTTGAGCTGGCCCCATCTGATATGTCTGCAAATTACTAGGCGCATTTACGTTTTGTGCGCCCACTTGTTGGGCTTGACCCATCTGATACGTTTGCAAATTATTAGGCGCGGATACTTGCGCCGCACCTACTTGACCAGCAGAGACTTGTTGAGCTGGCCCAATTTGAGCAGCGCTAGTCGTAGCCCCAGCCACGTTCTGTGGCTGATTCATTTGATACTGGGCAAGATTAGGCACGCTTACGTTTTGTCCATAAACTGCTTGATTAGGGCCTTGATAAAAATTTGGCCCCATTCCCTGAATCTGATTGTAGGTACTTCCGATATTACCCGCTTGTAACCCAGCTAAACCAGCCATACCCGTAGCTTGGTCTAATTGAGACGCTGGCTGCATTTGTTGGATATTTTGGAACGCTTGAGTTTGTAATGGACTAAAATCCGCTACTTGCTGGCCCGGATATTGTTGATACGGGGTTTGCGTTAACGCAGAAGCCTGACCCAGTACTTGGGTAGCATAAGGCATCAATTCCTGTGGAATCGAATTCTGGTTTATAGTTTGTGTAGTTGGGGCCGAAGACCCGCCGCCGGAACTCATGGCTGCACCTCATTAAAGTATTTTTCATATACCACAGTTTGTACGTGATATCCATTTTTGCGGGCATAATTTTTCCATCCCGGACGACCAAAGAATTCGATACCCGAACATCCTTCGGCTTTAGCAAACTTGTCCAATTCTGCAAATGTAACGTCGCCAGAAGCGTCCAAAGAACCATAGTCACCGGCACAATACTGAACAACAAGCATCTTACATTTCGGATATAGCTTAAGTTCAGTAATTACATAACCATGAACCTTCTGTTCCTCTGGGTCGTGTACTATCCAAAGCTGCATTTGCTGCGTAAACAGAAACCTAACTATATCATCTACCGAGGCCCTACCTCTAGTCCATAACTCGGATTTATACAAATTTGGCACGAGTTGGGCTATAAAGTAGCTAAGACTCCCGTAAGGCACCATGTTTACTGCGTATTTCATAGTTCAATTAATTTTTTGTGGCATCTGGAGTGTTTGTTGAAATGATAATGGTTGAATTGAACTATTTAAAGCCTTTTCAGAAGCAAGATACTGATTATATTGGCTCATTTGTTGTTGCTGATTTAACCAATTTGAACTGAAATCTCCTCCCATCGGAGCGTAATTTTGAGGTTGAGTCGGTTGTGATGGAGCGTTAATTGGCCCCATCCCGCCTTGAGTGCCTAATTGTGGAATGCTACCTTGTCCCTGAGTAGGAGTCACAGGTTGAGGTTGATTTATAGCAGGTTGGGGAACTTGAGGATGGACATCCGTAGTCTGCTGAGCTGGCAACGTCTGGTTTTGGAATTGATTTGGCATAGCCTGTGCCCACATTGGTTGAGCAGAGTATTGCTGTTGCATACCAGAATAAGGATTCGAATATCCCATTTGCTGCTGCATGCCGGAATAAGGATTCGAATACCCCATTTGCTGCTGGGCAAAGGGAGATTGCTGCATGGACAAGCCTTGCCCATTACTAGGGTTAGCCCCTGTTCCAGAAGCTGTACCGCCCGATCCGGGTTGGGCATAAGCGTTGCCCATACTTTGTCCACTACCTGATGACATGTCGTTCTCCTAAAAATTTATTCATCGACTACCACTCCCTCTATTTGCTCTATTAGATGCGATTATAGAAGGCAAACCAGCCGTTGACACAACTGATGGCATAGCTGGTGTTGATATTACAGGAGTAGGCGTCGGAGCTGCGTAAGGGTTTATATTAGCTACAGGTGCAGGAGTAGCTGCAAACGGATTGACTATAGGTGCCGGAGCAGGGGCTGGTGTAGGAGCCGGAGCAGGGGTTGGAGCTGGTGTAGGAGCCGGAGCAGGAGCCGGGGCTGGTATAACTATATTAGGAACAACAATAGGTGTTACTGGAGTTAAAGTTTGGGTCGGCATTGAAGCGGCTATAGCCGCTGCTTTTGATACTGCTGAATCTGAATCTGGAACTTCTGCCGCCGCTGTAGCTATAGTCGCAGGGGTTGGAGCTGGTGTAGGTGCTGGAACAAAAGCTGGTGTAGGCGCAGGTGTAGGAGTCGGCGCAGGGGTAGGCGTCGGAACAAAAGCTGGTGTAGGCGCAGGTGTAGGAGCCGGAGCAGGGGTTGGAGCTGGTGTAGGTGCCGGAGCAGGGGCTGGTGTAGGAACCGGAGCAGGGGTTGGAGCTGGTGTAGGTGCCGGAGCAGGGGCTGGTGTAGGAGCCGGAGCAGGAGTTGTTTTTGTTGAGTCTGGGACTTCAGGTGCTGCCGTAGCAATAGTTGCGGGGGGCGTATTTAAAGTCGCAGGAGTAATTGGTGGCGCTACTGGAGCAGGAACAGGAGCTGGTGTTGGAGCAGGTGTAGGAGCAGGCGCTACGTAATTAGCGGCAAATGGGTTAGTACTCTGCGTTGTAGGCTGCGCTGTATTATCCGCAAACGGATTGACTATAGGTTCCGGAGCTGGTGTAGGCGCAGGTGTAGGGGTTGGAGCAGGAGTTGTTGTAGAAGTATCGTGCGAAATACTACCATCTGAATTGTAGACAATTGGAGCCGATGGAGTAGGAGGAGTAATAGTAGTACTCGAATCATCTTCCGATGCCGCGATTGCCTGTCCTTTGTTGGGCACGTTTTGTCCAGAAGGATTTATCCACGTTCCTGTTGCCGGATCATAAACATTTAAATTAGTCCGTCTAATTAAGTTATCGCCAGTCCCAACTTCATTGCCTGTAACAGATAGATCATTACCTGAACTTGCATAGTCAGTTTGACTAATATCTTGATTACCACCTGTATCTATGGACGTACTAGAACCAGTATTGGCATTAGTCTGCTCAGGGGTAGGTTGATCTTCAGGGGGTTGCTCAGGAGGGTTATCTTCTGGCAGGTGTTGATCAGCAGTCGGCTGTTCCGGAGTAGGCTCCGGTGTGGGAGTAGGCTCCGGGGTTGGCTCCGGGGTAGGCTCATCTGGCTCATCAGGTTGTGGCCCATCTGGCTCATCAGGTTGTGGCTCCTCCGTAGGAATAATTGAAGTATCTCCACCAACAGTTCCAGCACCGCTAGAACCATAAATCCCACCACCATAAGTCGTCCCACTGCCCGCAGTACCCGCAGTGTTCCCTGCATCCGTAGGAGTGCTCGTTGTAGTACCGCCCGTAATAGACCCCTGCGTATTAGCAGCGGTAGAATCACCTGTATTGTTATAAGTTGGCGCAACAAGCGGCTGAAGTGATGATGGTACATTAGCCTGATAGTTTGTCGGCGTAGTAACCATATTAGTAAGATTCGCCAGATACGCATTCATCGCATCTGATGATGGAGGAGTAGGCAACATAGACCTACCCGGAGTGTTCATTAAGGTTTGATAATACGCAGCCAAGCCCGCTTGACTTGCAGGGATAGTAGGACTAGCTCCGGGAGCTGTAGTCTCTGTTGGCGGCGCTGGCGTATTATCAGCCATTCTTACCTCGGCAGGAATTTATCAGGATTGATTTGTTTACCCTGTTTAGGGTTGCCTGTTCTAGCCTGTCGGATTTTATCCATCATCTGATATAGTTTTCTTGAACCCGCTTCCGTCGAACCGTTTCCGAGATGTGAGACAACATCCGCTGGAATAACAAATTCGCCATCCGCAAGTGCAGCGCGTTGAGGCTTCTGTCCGTGAATAACTGCCGGAATCGAGTCGGACATTCCATCACCGGGGCCTCTCAATAGTTTACCGCCAGCGGCATAAGTACCTTCAATTTCTCCGCCTTGGGCTTTGTTTTGTCCACGATCTGCATAAGGGTTATTATCAGTATCTGTCTGAGTGAATGTGCCCGTAGCAGGATTAAATGTATAGTGCGGTAAGTTATAAACCTGCCCAGTTGATGGATCAGTGAATGAACTTGGGATTTGCGAAGAAGTTGCTGGTTGACTACTTGCTTGGCTACTAGATTGATCCTGACTGGGTACAGTCTTAGGTGTGACCATATCAGTATACTTTTGCAAGTACGCATTCATCGCATCAGGTGGAGGAGGGGTCGGCAAAATACTTGATTTGCTAGGAGCCGCTAATAAACTGCTGTAGTAATCTGCCGCCGCTTGATTTTGAGGGGCAACAGGTATTTGTCCACCGCTTGCATAACCGGGAGCAGGATTAACCACAGGGTATGGCGTAGTGTTTGTAAGCACACCCGGATTGAACTGTTGACCAGTAAAGGCAGACTGTCCAGCAGGGAGATAGCCCAATTTAGCAATATTGGGGTTAACCGTTCCCGGACTGTACAAACTCTTATATCCCGAAGCAGGAACATAGTAATAGTTTGGATTGCTTGCAGATACTCCATTAAGAGTTGGTTGCTGCATCATCTGATTCATAACAGGAGCAGCGGCGGAAGCCGCTACAGCCGCATTCGCTAATTTACTACCGCCTATTCCTGCACTTTCACCTAAGTTGCTATAAATTTCTTTTGAAGTATCAATAGGATGTTGTGCAAGAGCTTTAAGTCCAGAAGTTAAGTTTTGACCAGCAGAAGCGGTTGCCCCCGGCGCACTGCCTAACATTCCAGTTTGCCCAATAACTTCACCAGAATTATTAATCACAGGCGCAGTAATTTGAGAGACATCAATAGGTGCGTTAATAGCGGCTTGAGCTTGAGATGTAAGAGCGTCGCTTGCTGCCGATGCGGTATTACTACTAATACTTGCTGGTATTTCTGCTGTAGTAGAAGCAGCCGTACCCGCTAACGGAGGAGCGCCTGTAATTGGAATACTATCAGCGACGGTTGATGCACCAATATTAGAAAGTGCGTTACCAATGCCAGCACCACCAAAAGCACCGAGTCCCGCCATCAAGCCTTTCTTCCAATCTCCCGTAACTAACCCAGTCGCGCCACCAGTCAATAAGCCAGCACCAACCGCGCCAATACCCGGAAGCAAGAAGTTCAAACCAATACCTGCAATCATCGGCAGTAGGCTGCTAAGGAATCCGGCTTCGTATAACCCAGTGTGAGGATTGATGGTCAAGCTACCACCATGAGCCATAGCTAATTTTTGTAAACCAGCAACTTCATGCGGGGTCATGTGGACGAGCATACTATCCCCGCCACGGCCTAATGAGGCAAGACCCGCTGCCATGTTGTGTGGATGATGTGCTAATGCTCTGTACATGGTTACACCGTTAAATTAAGTTCATACATAATGTTACACCACTAGCTCGCAGAGTTCGATATGAGAATACCTTCGACACCCACACCAACTTGGAACGTACCTGACGCAGGGTTACCTGCAACCTGCCATTGAATATCTGTTTTTTGCGGATAGGCTCTAGGGGCTACCCGAAGCGTTTCATAAGTACCCGTAAAAGGTGCCTGAAGTAGAATTTGTATCAGCCCAGTATTGGTTTGTGTATAAACGCGATAATAGCCGTAGTTACCCGCAGTATTACCGTTTAAGCTTGAATAGGCATTTGATCT
>Ga0208379_1000279_pt1 | contig 24160 bp, 18 predicted proteins | sample CryBogCBE02Aug07_FD_184559 | JGI IMG/M metagenome (GOLD analysis project Ga0208379, IMG submission 184559) | Freshwater microbial communities from Crystal Bog, Wisconsin, USA - CBE02Aug07 (SPAdes) | ecosystem: Environmental > Aquatic > Freshwater > Lake | place: Crystal Bog, Wisconsin, USA... | reverse complement strand
GGTCGTCGTAATGGTTGGGACTGCAGTGACTGTAGATGCTGTAGATGCGACGGGTCATTTTATGGGGGGCTTGATTCTTCCTGGGCACGGAATTATGCTCCGGGCTTTGGAGTCAGGAACAGCAGGCCTTCAAGTTCCTACGGGTGAGGTTAAGACTTTTCCAACCAATACCAGTGATGCTTTGACGAGTGGAGGCACCTATGCAATTGCAGGAGCAATAGAGCAAATGGTTCAACACTTAAGGGCTCGCACGGGTACTGAGCCAGTTTGTTTGATGACTGGAGGAGCGGGTTGGAAGATGGAGCCCTACATTAGTACGCCATTTGAACTAATAGAGAGCCTAATTTTTGATGGAATTTTGCACGTTGCAAGTGTTCGGTTCAGCAAAAAACACTAAGGAAGTCCCCAGTTTTTATACAGAAGTTATCAAGGTAAATTTTTATGAAAATAATAGACTCTATACTAACTCAAGCTAGCTCTATTGCTGCGGTTCGAAAAGATATCCATGCGCACCCTGAGCTATGTTTTGAGGAGCTAAGGACCTCAGATATCGTTGCTCAAAAACTCACTGAATGGGGAATACCTATTGAGCGGGGCATGGGAAAGACTGGGGTTGTTGGAATTATTAAGGGAGGCCCCAGTTCCAAAGCGATAGGACTTCGAGCGGACATGGATGCATTGCCAATTCAAGAGGTGAATACCTTTGAGCATGCTAGCTCTCACCCAGGCAAGATGCATGCATGCGGCCATGACGGGCACACGGCTATGCTTTTGGCTGCTGCGCAGCATTTGGCAAAAAACCGCAATTTTGATGGAACTGTTTATTTGATTTTCCAACCCGCTGAGGAGGGAGGAGGTGGTGCGCGGGAGATGATAAAAGACGGCTTGTTTGAAAAATATCCGATGCAACAAGTGTTTGGTATGCACAATTGGCCTGGATTGGCGGTGGGCCAGTTCGCGGTGAGTTCAGGTCCCGTAATGGCCTCAAGTAACGAATTCAAAATCGTTATAAAAGGCAAGGGCTCACATGCTGCTTTACCTCATAACGGCATTGATCCGGTCCCAATTGCTTGTCAAATGGTACAAGCATTTCAGACCATCATCACCAGAAACAAGAAGCCCGTGGATGCGGGGGTGATCTCTGTGACGATGATTAATGCTGGACATGCTACAAATGTGGTTCCAGATATATGTACGCTTCAAGGAACCGTTAGAACTTTCACAATTGAAGTGTTAGATATGATTGAGCGTCGAATGAGAGTTGTTGCCGAGCATATTTGTGCAGCAAATGAGGCGCAGTGTGAATTTCACTTCAAGAGGAACTATCCTCCGACCATCAATCACGCTAGTGCCGCTGATGATGTAAAAACCTTATTGTCAGATGTTGTGGGTGAGACCAATGTAGTTGCTCAAGAGCCAACGATGGGAGCTGAAGATTTTTCATACATGTTGCAAGCAGTACCAGGAGCATATTTCTTTATTGGTAATGGTGAGGGCGCACACAGGATCTTGGGACATGGCGAGGGTCCTTGTACTTTGCATAACCCGAGTTATGATTTTAATGACGATCTGATTCCCTTGGGCGGTACAGTTTGGGTTCGTTTGGTTGAGGCTATGCTGGCTAAGTAAGTAGCATCTTTTGTTACGGTGTCAGATGGTTAAATTGATTAGATAACCCAATACTCATAGAAACTCAACCTGTATCGAGATCCGCTTTGCCTCAGGTGTTAGAGGTGGGGTTGCTCGCTGTCGTAAGCTTTGAGAAGGAGTTGCAAGTGCTCACGCTCTTTGGTCTCTAAGTAAGGTAAGAGCAGTCGCAGCACTTGTACTGCACCTTTTAAAACTGATTTTTCAGCATTGTTATTTTCCAATGCATTTCTGGGGTCGCGAACGTATTCATAGCTGAGCCACCAAGTCAAAATGACTACCATATGTACAGCGCAGGCCTGCCTTTCTTGGGCACTCAATTGAAGCGCACTTGATAGCTCAAGCCCTTGAAGAAGTGATTTAAAGGCACTTGTTTTATGAAGTAGGACGTCTTTTATTTCTGACTCTAGACGCCTATTTCTGCTTAGTAAATCGTTAAGATCTCGGTATAAAAACCTGTACTCCCACACAATTTCAAACAACGAATGTATAAAGAACCAAGCGTCTTCGATATTTCTGATGTCAGTAGCTGCAGCGAGCAGTGGTATTAAATCTTTTTCGTACCGATCGTATAACGCGTTGACCAACTCCTCTTTAGCTGGAAAGTGGTAGTAAAGGTTGCCAGGACTAATATTAAGCTCTGAAGATATCAGGGTTGTTGATACATTGGGCTCCCCAAACCGATTGAATAGGGCAAGCGAAGCATCTAGTATGCGTTGAGCTGTGCGTCTAGGCGCTTTTGTAGCCATATTGGATGAAGCTGCAAGGGTGTTAAAAAGGTAAAAGTCACTCTAACTCAGTCATGGACAAAAGTAACCCGGGTTCTTACCAATGATCAGACTTTTGAGGAACTTAATTTAATTCTTTTGTCCTTTAAAAATTCAATTGACCATAAATAGTAATTACTTGAGAGGCGCCTTTGTATTTTTGCTTACTTTGGTCGTTCTAGTGGTTTTTTTTGCCTTCTGAAGCTCATTTTCTAGTGCTTCAATTCGCGACAGTAAATCTTGTAGTTGCTCTGCGCTTGGAACTCCCATTTTGTGCAATGCTTTGGCAACGCGGTCCTCAAAAATGGTCTCCAATTTATCCCACTGACCTGTTGCCTTTTGATTAAGTTCGGTTGCTATGCCACTCATTTTCTGAGTGGCCTCATTCAGTTTGGCTTCAGCGGTTTCCTGTGTTTTTCTTTGTATATCAATACCAGTTTTAACCAAAGTCTCAAATGCTTTGCCCCCCTCTTGTTGAGCTTTTGAGAATGCGCCGAGTCCAGCAAGCCAAATTTGCTGAGCTGATTCCTTCATGGAGTCAGTGAGTGCAGCGGGGTCGAAGTGATTGGGCTTAGTAGTCATTTAGAATACCTTTGATTAAAAAATTATGGGGCAAAATCAACTAAATTGTATTAAAGCATATTTTCATACCATTCAGTGTAATAAGACCCATCATGTATCACTCTCTTAACACAAGTTTCTTGATTGGCTAGCGCTTCTAGGCCAAAAAGAAAAAATCTTATCAAAACTTCTAGAATTACAATAGCCTGTAATTTATAAATAAAATAATTTCTTCAGCATGAAATGGTACGTTATCCACACCCGCCCTAGGCAAGAGGAGCGGGCCCTCGAGAATCTTACCCGGCAAGGCTACAAGGCTTGGATGCCTTGGCTAGAGGTAGAAAAGCTAAGAGGAGGTCGAATCACCAAGGTGATCGAGCCAATGTTCAGTCGTTATTTGTTTATACAACTTGACCAGGTCACGACCAACTGGGGCCCAATTCGGTCGACGCTCGGGGTAAGTAAGTTGGTAACTTTTGGAAATCAAGCGGCTAGCATTTCAGATGAATTTGTTGAGATGCTACAGCGTACTCCACTTCAAGACTCCAAGCATATCTTGAAACAAGGAGATGAGGTCGAGATTATGCAGGGTCCCTTAAAAGGAGTGAAGGGTATTTTTGATCAACATGACGGTGAGCTAAGAGCTATGATTTTGATTGAGCTTATCAATCAGTCGCATAAAGTTCAAGTCTCAATGCAAGAGCTTAGGCCACTCAACTACTAACTAAAAATAAAATAAAAAATTTATGGAATTGATCCCTAAGCATATTGCAATGATCATGGATGGAAATGGTCGGTGGGCAAAAAAGCGTTTACTACCTCGTGCGGTTGGTCACGTAAAAGGGGCTGCAAATGTTAGATCAATCGTACAGGCGTGCTCTGACCACGGAGTAGAGTATCTAACCTTGTTTGCGTTCAGTACAGAAAACTGGAGAAGACCTGAGGATGAGGTTTCTACGTTGATGGATCTCTTTATTCAATATCTGGATAAGGAAGTCAGTGAGATGAAAGACGCTGGCATTCGGTTTCGAATTATTGGGGATCGTTCGGCCTTTGCACCTTCACTTCAAGAGCGAATTGCACGCGCAGAACAAGAAACCAGTCATAACACTAAACTTAATCTAACAATTGCAGCAAATTATGGAGGTCAATGGGATATTTTGAATGCAACTCGTTTATGGGTACTTGCAAATCCAACATTGCCGATTTCATCGCTAGAGCCGAGTGCAATTAGCCAATACCTAAGCACTTGTGGACTACCGGACCCTGATCTTTTGATACGTACCGGTGGTGAGTCAAGGCTAAGTAATTTTTTGCTTTGGCAGATGGCTTATACAGAGCTTTATTTTACGGATACTTACTGGCCTGAGTTTGGTTCTGCAGAGTTGCGCAGTGTTATTGAATGGTTTGGCAAGCGAGTCAGGCGTTTTGGCAAGACCGATGAACAAGTTTTGGGTGAAAATTAGTCTACTCAGAATTAAAAAAACAAAAAAACTGAATTAATGAATTAAAAATTTGTTAATTCATTGAATTTTGTGGAAAAATACGCATCATCTTATTAAAGAGATCATTTACCTTCTAGGGTATTTGTTGGCAATTACCCGCCATCCACGACGGGATTGCTATTTTTTTCGACAGCAATATCACTGTCAATTTTTTTATTAAGTTTTATTAAGGCTAAACCTCATGAAGAGTGAAAATCGTCCGGGCCACCCCCGCAAGGACCATTCTGTGCAACGTACTGGCAAATGCATAGCTATGATTGATAGTCATTACATGGCTTGGTTACTCAAACAAGAGTCTGACGAAGATGGTGGTTCTGTCAATCGTCAAGCTTTGATTCCTGCACTTTCCCAGGCTTTGAAGACATCTGGGTTGTCTGTTGATATTCAACGCGTTTATTGGTATACCGATTCAGAGGAAGAGCAATATCTTAACGATCAAATTGTTCGAGTAGTACCTCCCGATCAAGTTGAGGGAAGCGATGCATTACTACAGCTCCTCAGCTCTGACTTAAAACGACTTGCTGAAAACCGCGCATGTGATCATCTTTTAATTGCAAGTGATGATGAGAGAATTTTGGGGTTAGTTGACGATGCACAACTCAGGGGCATTGGCGTGCATTTGTTGGCTGATGAGTCTGCCAGGCATATGGATCAATTGGCACTCGCAGATCCTGATTGGTGTAGACTTTTAGCGCACGCAGATCGCCGAATCTTTTTGCAAGCTGCAGGCATGCGTGACTTAAACCACACTGTTAAGGCTGCCCCTGCAACGCCGCCTGCACCTGCGCAGCCTTTAGATCCTGAGGCAATGCGGGTTAAGCTGCTCGAGGTCGTATCGGGATGGTGGTCAGACGAGCCACAAGATATTCAAGATGATCTGCGTGATGAGCTTTTAAACAATCAAGGTATTCCTCAAGAAGTGGATCGCCATTTATTACTAAGAGTTAGAAAAGTTCTAGAGCGTCCACTTAGCTTTCCTGAGAAGAAGATGTTGCGTGAGATGGTTAGAAATACGGTGCTTGGTATTTCTGAGGAGGCCGCTGCAGCAGCGGCCGCCGCAGCTGCAGCAGCTGGTGCATTGCCTGCAGATCCGCTCGTGCATGCTTGAAATAGTGGCGTGATGTTTTTTTCGTAAATCGTCAAGATGTCATGATTTGACTTTGAAAACCTTATTCAATAACTAAGAAAAATTCATTTTTGACACAGGCCCCATGTTTTGATTATTTTCAAGACATCGGGCCTATATTTTTGGGCGAGATGGTTTTTTTATCACGTATTTTTGAAATAACAGGATGTAATTGGTACTAAATTTGCCGATTCTTTCGTACACTACCTAAAAAACTGAAATCTGTACAAATGAGGATGAAGTAGTCTTCAAGACTATATTTAATCTAGGCTTGACTGCTGACGGGTTCCCCCATTCTTTTAATCTGTTTAGCCCTTCTTCAAATTTAAACTGTTGATTAATATATGAGCGACTCATTACACAAAGAAGCACACGATAAAGCCCTTATCTTGGCTCAAGCGTTACCGTACATTAGGAAATTTCATGGTAAAACCTTGGTGATCAAATACGGTGGAAATGCGATGACAGACCCCAAGTTACAGGCAGACTTTGCGGCTGATGTGGTCCTACTAAAGTTGGTGGGTATGAATCCGGTCGTTGTGCACGGAGGTGGACCTCAAATAGAAACTGTGCTCAAAAGACTAGGCAAGAAGGGAGAATTCGTTCAGGGTATGCGGGTGACGGATGAGGAAACGATGGAGGTGGTGGAGTGGGTTTTGGCTGGAGAGGTTCAACAAGATATTGTTGGCCTGATCAACCAAGCCGGTGGTAAGGCAGTTGGACTAACCGGGCGCGACGGAGGACTCATTCACGCCCGTAAACTTAAAATGCTAGATAACAAAGACCCATCAATTGAACTTGATGTGGGTTTGGTGGGTGAAATCGTTGGCATCGATCCATCGGTTGTAAAGGCCTTACAAGATGACGCGTTTATTCCCGTGATCAGTCCGATTGGTTTTGGTGTTAACAATGAGTCATACAACATCAATGCTGACGTTGTAGCGGCTAAGCTAGCTACGGTACTTCAGGCTGAGAAATTGGTGCTCTTGACCAACACGGAGGGGGTTTTGGATAAGAGCGGCAAATTGATAACAAATTTATCTGCTAGGGAGATTGACGGACTTTTTGCAGACGGTACGATCAGTGGTGGTATGCTCCCAAAGATAAGTGGTGCGTTAGATGCAGCAAAGAGTGGCGTAAACTCAGTTCATATTATTGATGGTCGTGTACCTCACGTGTTGTTGTTGGAAGTGCTGACTGAGCAAGCTTTTGGGACAATGATACGCTCCCACTAAACTAAGAAGGGATTGTGAATGGTTGATGAGACTGATTCAAATGCTTTAGATTTGCCTGAGAGCGATCAAACAGCCATTAGCCGTAAGCGCCCTAAGCCCGGTGAGAGAAGACTGCAAATATTACAAACTCTTGCTCTGATGCTTGAGCAGCCCGGATTTGACCGGATCACGACTGCAGCACTTGCGGCAAAATTAGAGGTAAGTGAGGCCGCTTTATATAGGCATTTTGCCAGCAAGGCACAAATGTTTGAAGCTTTGATTGAGTTTGTTGAGCACAGCCTATTTAGTTTAATCAATCAAATTCTTGAAAAAGAGATGCCTGTCCATTTCAAAGCTCACCAGATAGCGACCGTGGTCCTGCAATTTGCAGAAAAAAATCCAGGTATGACACGCGTTATGGTGGGTGACGCGTTGGTGTTTGAGAACGATCGACTTCAGACCCGCATGAATCAATTATTTGACCGTATAGAGTCTAATTTGCGAATCGTTTACAAGGAGGCCGCGCAGTCCAATAAATCTGCCACACCTACTGTAGATGCTCAAATGCAGGCAAGCGCTTTGGTATCTTATATTTTAGGGAGGCTGCTGCGCTTTACCAGGTCTGGATTTAAAAGGCCTCCAAGTGAGCACTTAGAGGCCTCTTTGAGTCTTTTTGGGTAGGTCTCTTTTAGAAGCTCACCCCAACCAACTGACCGGCTTTAATTAACTCTTCCCACGTCGCTTGGTCGATGGGGACACCGTTTTTAAGTCTATCTGCTCGAGTCTTTCGCTCTGGCTCACCTGCAATCGAAACGCCCGCTGTTTCACTGGCTTTGGAGTGTTCAGATGGCGGTGCACTTGGACTACTCTTGAGCCAATCTATGAATGCAAGTGACTCCTCAGCAAACGTATCTTGGGTGCCAAGTCTTACAGGATCGATCACGATGGTGAGCATGCTGTTGATTACGGCTCTTCTACCGTCTCCTTGTCTGTGCCAGGTTCCGCCTCCAGATAGGGCGCCACCCAGGAGTTCGCATGCGACTGCGATACCGAATCCTTTGTGCTGACCAAAGGGGAGTAGCGCCCCCATTAAGCCATTAGATTGGGGGACAACGACGACGCCTGGGTTATTGGTTGGATTGCCGTGCTCATCAATTAAGGTACCGCTCTCAACGGTTCGACCTTCGTTGTATGCGACTCGCATTTTTCCTTGAGCAACTTTGCTGGTTGCAAAATCCAGAACAAAAGGCTCTCTTGTATTTGAGCCAATACCAAGAGGAATACCTATGCAACAGGGGTTGGTTCCGAAGCGTCCATCTGCACCGCCGTAGGGTGCTACGATTGGGCGCGAGTTAACACTCACGAAGTGAATAGATACCCAGTTATTGGCAACCGCCATTTCAGCAAAGTAGCCAATACGGCCCAGGTGGTGTGCGTTGGAGAGGGACATAATGCATGAGCCGTGTTCCCTTACTTTGTCAAAAGCCAGATTCATGGCTTGTACACCAACGTTTTGGCCGTACCCTTGTTGGCCGTCTAGGCCAAGCATGGAGCCGGTGTCAACGCGGGTTTGAACACGTGCATTGGGGAGTAAGTTCTTCTCAAGGACTGCGTCCACATAACGGGGAGCCATACCCACGCCGTGGGAGTCATGACCACTCAAGTTGGCTAAAACCAAATTAGCAGCCACCTGAGTGGCCTCTTCTTTTGAGCTACCAACAGCGCTAAAGAGAGAAGCAACTTTCTCCTCTAGTTCAGTTGCAGAAATTAATATTGACATTCAAATACTCCTTTAATTTACATAACTGCGCCAAGTTGCCAAGGTACAAACTCACTTTGCCCATAACCGTGAAGTTCGCTTTTGGTAGCTTCGCCGCTTGCACTTTTTATCATTTGTTCAAAAATAACTTGTCCCATTTGCGCGATGTTGTCAGTGCCGTCTACGATTCCACCGCAGTTGATATCGATATCATCTTTTTGTCGATTCCAAAGAGCGGTGTTGGTTGATAATTTGAGAGAGGGTGAGGGGGCGCAGCCATAGGCGGAGCCTCGACCTGTGGTGAAACATATTAAATTTGCTCCGCCAGCGACTTGCCCTGTTGCACTTACTGGATCGTATCCAGGCGTATCCATGTAAACAAACCCATGTGCTTTAACTGGTTGTGCGTATTCGTAGACCGCATTTAAGTTGGTCGTACCCCCTTTGGCAATAGCCCCTAAAGACTTTTCCAAAATGGTCGTGAGTCCCCCAGCCTTGTTACCTGGGGAAGGGTTGTTGTTCATCTCTCCTTGGTTTATTTCTGTGTAGTGTTCCCACCAACGAATACGTTCAATTAATTTCTCACCTACCTCTTTTGAAATAGCTCTTCGTGTGAGTAGGTGTTCAGCGCCGTAGATCTCTGGAGTTTCGCTGAGAATGGCGGTGCCTCCGTGGGCAACTAGTAAATCAACAGCTGCGCCTAGTGCAGGATTTGCACTGATACCAGAGTAACCGTCAGAGCCCCCGCACTGTAGCCCAACAGTTAAGTGTGATATGTCGCAGGGAACTCTTTTTACGTTGTTTGCCTCCTCAAGCATGGCGTTGATCTGAGCAATTCCAAGCGCTATAGATTTTGCAGTACCCCCTGTATCTTGGATGTTGTAGGTATATAGAGATTTACTTGCACTGAGGTGTGAGTTCTCTAACCAAGTGGAAATTTGGTTGGCCTCACAACCCAGGCCGATCATTAGACAGGCTGCAAAGTTGGGGTGACGAGCGTAGCCAGCGAGTGTTCTCTCAAGTACTTGCATACCCAGACCTTTGTTATCCATTCCACAACCCAGGCCGCGGCTTAGTGCAACGACGCCGTCAATGTTTGGGTACGCGCTAAGCGCGCCAGGGTTTGTTCTTTTTGAGAAGTGGTCTGCGATTGCACGCACAACAGTAGCTGAGCAGTTAACGGTAGACAAAATACCGATATAGTTTCTTGTTGCAACCGAACCGTCTGCTCGCACGTAGCCCATGAAGGTGGTTTCTTTTCTTGTAGGGTTGGGCTTTACATCCGAACAAAATGCATAATCCCGTTCAAAGGCTCCTTTTTCTGCACCCAAGCTCAGGTTGTGGGTGTGAACATGTTCACCCATGTTAATAGCTTGGCTTGCAAAACCAATAATTTGGTTATAGCGCCTAACAGGTGCACCTAATTTAATGTCTTGTGTTGCAACTTTATGGCCTGCTGGAATGAGGCCTTTGATTTTGCATTCTTCAACATTAGAACCACCAATGAGTTGTGTCCGGGCGATTACAACATTGTCGTTGGCGTGGAGTCGTATAAAGTTTTGCATTGAAAATTAACAAAAAGTGTAATTTGAATAAAGAAAAATTAAGCGCTGATATTAGCTCACTCCGACTAAAAGAGATGCCAAATAATGGCCAAGGGAGGGTTATTACTTACGCCCCCTATAGACACTGCAAAAGCATAATGTAGAGCCTGGTTTGTCGAGATTTACAAAGGCAATCTCAATTCATATGCTGATTGGTTTTTGCTAATTTCTGGACCTGTTTTAATTTTTAAAACCACACTCAACCACTTAAGAGTTTGATCAACATAGGATCCATAGATTCATATTTTTTACTTATCTAAACTGAGCGCAACTTATTCGAGCATTTCTTGAGCTAGATTTGCTTGTTTTTTTAAACTCTGTTTAATTTCCCCAATAATTTAATTCATCACATCACCTTAATGGAGAGCGCAAAATGAGATTGACTGGAAAAATTGCAGTAGTCACCGCAGCTGGACAAGGCATTGGGAGGGCCAGTGTTTTAGCTATGGCAAAAGAGGGCGCTCAAGTTTGGGCCACCGATATAAACGCTGAATTGCTCAACTCATACGCAGGGATAGAGAATGTGCACACTGCAAAACTAGATGTGCTTGATAAAGAGGCGATAAGCGCCTTTGTGGGTGGACTTGATAGAGTAGATGTACTTTTTAATTGCGCTGGATTTGTGCATAGCGGCACAATTCTCGAGGCCACGGATGAGGACTGGTCATTTGCTTTTAATTTGAATGTGCGTGCGCAGTTTTGGATGATCCAGGCCGTTTTGCCAAAGATGATCGCCAATAAAATGGGTAGCATTATCAATATGTCTAGCGTATGCTCCAGTGTGAAGGGACTACCGAACCGTTTTGTTTACGGTGCTAGCAAGGCCGCAGTCATTGGATTGACCAAGAGTGTGGCAGCAGATTACGTTAAAAACGGTATCAGAGTCAATGCCATATGCCCCGGAACAGTGGACACGCCTTCTTTAGGGGACAGGATTTCGAAGTTTGAAGACCCAGTACAAGCTAGAAAAGATTTTATCGCTCGACAACCTATGGGCCGTTTGGCGAATGCGCAAGAGATTGCGCCCATCGTTGTTTATTTAGCGTCTGATGAGTCACAGTTTGCAACTGGAAATGCATTCATGGTTGATGGTGGCATGACAATTTAAAAGGCAAATAAAAAATGAATCAATTAGATCTGAATGGTCGCCACGGCGTAGTTACTGGCGGTGCAACTGGCTTGGGCTATGCAATTGCTGAACGTATATTGGTCTCAGGGGGGCGCGCTACGCTTTGGGATTTGGATGTGCCTGGCTTAGAGCGAGCACGTAAAACTTTGACCGAACAATATCCAAATTCAAAGGTGAATACTGTACATGTCAACGTTGCCTCCTATGAGAGTGTGGTGCAAGCAACCGAACAGACACTCGCACTTGAAAAGGCGGGCGTGGATATATTGGTGAATAGTGCTGGGATAACTGGACCCAATACTAAAGTCTGGGATTATCCAGATGATGCATGGCGTGCGGTGATGGATGTGAACGTCAATGGCCTTTTTTATTGCTGCAAAGAGTTATCCAAACACATGAAAGACCGCGCCTTTGGTCGAATCGTTAATATTGCCTCAGTTGCGGGTAAGGATGGAAATCCAAATGCCAGTGCATACAGTGCAAGCAAAGCGGCGGTGATTGGGCTTACCAAATCTCTTGGTAAAGAGCTTGCAGATACGGGTGTTCGTGTCAATTGTGTGACCCCTGCTGCAGTTAAGACCGCGATTTTTGATCAAATGTCTGCAGAGCACATACAATTCATGTTGAGTAAGATACCCATGGGGCGTTTTGGTATGCCCGCAGAAGTTGCTGCTTTGGTGTGCTGGCTTTGCACTGAGGACTGTTCATTCTCAACGGGTGCAGTGTTTGATTTATCTGGAGGTCGTGCAACTTACTGATTTAAGTCAAGCATAATTGAGCGTTCAAGTATTTATATTTTTTTAAACGGAGTCAAAATGAAACTAGTACGATACGGCAAGGTTGGCAAAGAAAAACCAGGGCTGATTGATGAGAATGGCAAGATCAGAGATTTAAGTCATATCATCTCTGATATTACGCCAGAGCAGTTGAGCGATAAAGTTCTGAGCAAGCTCTCAAAGCTCAACCCTGCAAAGTTGCCCCTCGTGCGCGGTAGCCAGCGCCTTGGATGCCCTTTCACCGGATCTGGTAAATTCATTGCGATTGGTTTGAACTATGCAGATCACGCCGCTGAGGCGGGTATGCCTTTGCCAAAAGAGCCGATTATTTTCATGAAGCCAACCAGCTGTATCCAAGGACCTGATGATGATGTCATGTTGCCTAAGGGATCTGTCAAAAGCGATTGGGAAGTTGAACTCGGTGTGGTTATCGGGACAAAAGCTTCACATGTCTCTTTAAAGAGCGCTTTGGACCATGTGGCAGGCTACTGCACAATTAATGATGTCAGCGAGCGTGAGTATCAAATTGAGCGCGGCGGCACATGGGATAAGGGAAAGGGTTGTGACACTTTTGGCCCTATCGGACCATGGCTTGTAACGAGAGATGAGGTACCAAACCCGCAAAAACTTAATATGTGGATGGATTTGAACGGTACTCGTATGCAAACAGGTAACACAAAGACTATGATCTTTAATGTTGCTAAGTTAATCAGTTACACCAGTCAGTTCATGACGCTTTATCCCGGCGATATCATCACAACCGGTACACCTCCAGGTGTTGGAATGGGCGTAAAAGTTAACGGCAAACCAGCCCCATTATTTTTGAAAGCAGGCGATGTGATGACTTTGGGAGTTGAGGGTCTTGGCCATCAAACTCAAAAAGTGGTTGCATATAAAAAGCAAAAATAAATATTTGTAAATTACGCTCTTCTTTTAAGTAACGAAGTGCCAACTAATTAGTGGTCTCTCTGGTGTATAAGCTAGAGAGACCATTTTGTTTTGGTAAATCTAGGATTCGCCTTCAACTTTGATTTCAAATGCATCTAGACTACTTGGTACTTTAAATTCTGGCTCGTCAAAAAGTGTATCGCCGTGAGTGTTAGGTGTGCCAGTTGCTTTTACGTTTTTAAAATCATATAGGGCAGAATCCATCAGATGAGAGGGCGCAATATTTTGCAAGGAGCGAAAGATGTTTTGTACTCGTCCAGGGTGTTTCTTCTCCCATTCCCTAAGCATATTGCCTACGACTTTTCGTTGAAGATTTTCTTGACTACCGCATAAAGTACAAGGAATGATTGGAAATTCTTTGTGCAAAGACCAATCGATTAAATCATGCTCAGGCACATATGCAAGAGGCCTGATGACGACATGACGACCATCGTCGCTGACCAATTTGGGGGGCATCGTTTTTAGTTTTGCACCAAAAAACATGTTTAGAAAAAATGTTTGCAAAATATCATCTCTGTGGTGACCAAGGGCGATTTTTGTAGCCCCTAGCTCGTCTGCGACCCGGTACAAAATTCCTCTGCGCAGACGACTGCAAAGGCTGCACATCGTTTTGCCCTCTGGAACTTTGTCCTTAACAATCGAGTAGGTATCTTGGTTTTCGATATGAAAATCAACGCCAACTGACTCCAGGTAACGAGGAAGCACTTCGGCAGGAAAGCCGGGCTGCTTTTGATCTAAATTAACAGCAACGATATCAAAGTGTATTGGCGCGCGTGCTCTTAGTTTGAGCAGTATGTCAAGCAGTGCATAGCTGTCTTTCCCCCCAGAAACACAGACCATGACTTTGTCGCCCTCGCCAATCATGTCGTATTCAACTATTGCTTGACCCATCAACCGGCAAAGACGTTTCTCAAGCTTATGAGACTCGCGCTCTTTGTTTGCCCTTGCACTGGATGTGTGGCCATTATCTGTTGATGAAGACAGCTCAGCTTGAGTTTCTGGCACAGTGCTCCAGATTTCATTCATTTTCTTATTCTCTGGGCGATCTAGGACTTGCGGATTGTTCAATTTAACTTACTCATGTTTGTATCATCATGTATTTTAAGAACGGAAGAGCTTTAGCTAATTATTTTTTGAAGAGCTTGAGAGTTACGACTTCTAAAATTGCACCGGTTAACATTGTGGATCAGACTTTTAGTAATTGTTTCGACCCTGCTCTTAAAATACAGAAAATTATCACCTGGAAACTTACAACTTGTATTCTCACAAATTTTCTAATGAAGCGGTGCAATCTGACTTAAAACCCGCTCCTAAAACGGAGTTGGAAGGCGTAATTCGTCGTGTAATTGATGAAGCTGGAGGGTGGATTGATTTTGCTAACTTTATGGATATAGCACTTTATGATCCTAAATCAGGATATTACAGCTCTCAAAATCAACAAATTGGGTATTCACCACTTAGTGGAAGTGACTTTGTTACCGCACCTGTTTTAACAAAGGCATTTGCAAAGGCATTAGCCGTTTCTGTGCGTGAGGCCTTGGATAAAACTCAGACCCAAGAGATATGGGAGTTTGGTCCGGGAACTGGTGTTTTGGCCTCGCAACTGTTGGAGAGTTTGGGGGATCGCATCTGCAAATACAACTTAGTTGAAGTGTCTGGCGGATTGCGCGCAAGGCAATCGGCTTTGCTCAGTGCTTATGCGGACAAAGTGAACTGGGTCAGTGAGTTACCAGAGGTTATGAAAGGCGTAGTTATTGGCAATGAAGTCTTAGACGCTATACCTGTGAATATCATCAAGCGAATAGATGGAATATGGTATGAGCAGGGAGTTTGCTTGAGCGAGGGGCTTGGTGCTACCCAAGTCGAGGGAAATAAAACTGCATGGCTGGGTTGGGCAGGACGACTCACCGATTTGAGACCCCCGAGCCAGGAGGGATTGACGGGAGATTATTTAACCGAGGTTCATCCCAGGGCTGAAGCGTTCGTACAAACACTGGTTAATCGGTTGGAGGTCGGGGCAATGTTTTTTCTCGATTACGGATTTCCCGAGCGAGAGTATTATCATCCCCAAAGGCATATGGGAACACTGATGTGTCATTTAAGACATGTTGCTGATGATAATCCGTTGGTCTTTGTTGGCCATAAAGACATTACGACCCATGTAAACTTTACTGGGATCGCGCTGGCAGCGCAGGAGTGTGGTGCAAATGTCCTAGGATATACAAGTCAAGCTCATTTTCTTTTAAATAATGGTTTTTTAGACTTCCTAGAGGACGCAGATTTGAGCGAGCGCGCAAGAGCTTTGAAGTTGATTCATGAGCACGAGATGGGTGAGCTCTTTAAAGTGTTGATCATAGGCTTAGGAAGTGTATGGGATCCTATTGGATGCTTGAGGGGAGATAGAACCCACACTTTGTAAGTGTTAAAAAAGGTAAATGAGTTATTCTTATACAACAACATAACAATATGTCATCAAACAAACACGATGGTTTTTGAAAATGCTTAGATGGCTTGTTTTGATCTTGATTGTGATGGTTTTAATTCAATACTTTGACCCATGGTTAAGGCGAATTAAATTCGGCAGATTGCCGGGGGATTTAACTTTTATATTGTTCAAACGAGTGTGGCGACTTCCCCTTACTTCTGCATTTTTGTTGAGTGTTTTGCTGGAGTTGATTTCTAAAATTATTTAGCTTTTAAAAGCTCCTGAGTATAAAAAAGTAACTTTTCTTTACACAGCATTTGCACAGCGTCTATATGATCTTTGAAATGACTTATCTCTAATTTATGATGTTTGTATTTAAAAAACCAACGCCTGGTGCGTTTAAAAAAATTATCTTAGTGTTTGCGATCTTTGTTGCAATAGGAGTTGCAATCGGGTTGTGGATTTATCGAGCTGAGGTGTTTGGATTGGACACATCGGCCAAGGGCCCTACTGGTGTAGGCATGGGCGGGGGCGGCTGGGGAATGCGAGGGGGCCCAGGAGGCGCAGGCGGCAGAGTTCAGCCAGTGAGTGCTGGAGTTGTAAAGCAAATGGATATCCGCGTAATAGTCAATGCGCTTGGAAACATGGCTGCTTTGAATACAGCAACTGTCAGGGCTAAAGTTGACGCAGAGTTAAAAGCCATTCATTTCAAAGAGGGGCAGATTGTCAAAGCTGGACAGCTGCTCGTAGATCTTGACACTCAAAACTTGGACGCTCAAGTCACTCAGGCGCAAGGGCAATTCGACCGTGATAACGCGCAATATAAAAATGCTGTGATTGATTTACAGCGGTACAAAGAACTTTTATCTAAGGACGCTATTGCGGTTCAACAAGTAGATACACAAGACGCGCTTGTCAGGCAACTCAAAGGAACTGTTCTTGCAGATCAAGGGACGCTTGATAATGCCCGCTTGCAACTCTCTTATGCCCACGTCGTGGCCCCAATTTCAGGAAGACTTGGGCTTAAGCAGGTTGAATTGGGTAGCTTGGTGAGGTCTGGGGACGTCAACGGTATTGTGAGTATTACTCAGTTTCAACCTATTGCTGCCGTGTTTGCTGTGCCGGAGAAGTATGTTACAACCATTCAAAAGAAACTTCACCAAAATGAGCCCTTGCCAGTCGAGGTTTGGGACGCGGAGATGTCAAAAATCCTAGGTAAAGGTAGAGTGTCCCTCACGGATAACGCAATTGATGCTAGTACTGGGACCCTCAAGCTGAAGGCACTGTTGGAGAACAAAGATGAGGCATTATTTCCCAATCAGTTTGCCAATATCAAATTGCAGTTAGATGTTTTAAAAAATGCAATAACAGTTCCAAGCGCAGCAGTTCAAAGAGGTGCGGTGGGGACGTTTGTTTACGTGATCAATGAGGAAAGCAAGGTGAGCACTCGCCCTGTTAAGTTGTTGGCGTTAGACGGGGACGCTCAAGCAGTTGAGGGTAACTTAACGCCGGGTGAGCGAGTGGTCTTAGACGGTGCTGATCGCCTGAGGGATCAAAGCAAGGTAGAAGTTGTAAAGACAACCGACGCTAAAGGGCAAACCTTTATGGGCACTGCAGCACCCACTAACCCAAATTCGGCTGATCAAAAAGCAAAGAGTCAGGGAAAGAGTGACTCATCGGCATCGCCCTTAACTTTGCCCTCACCCAGCACGTCTGGTTCAAATGGCTCCAACAGCTCCAACAGCTCAGTTGTGGGGTCGGGAGTTGGGTCGGCTAACACCAATCCACCTAATACTAATGCAGTTGGTGTACCAACAAATGAGGCCAACAATAACGGCGGCGAAGACGGGGGACGCCGTCGTTGGATGGAGCGACTCCCCCCCGAAGTGGTTGAAAAAGTAAAAGCCATGAGTCCTGAGGAGCGAAAAGCATTTTTTCAAAAAATGCGTGAACGTCGCAGGCAAGAGCAAGGCGAATAGATTGCATCAAAATAGTTTGCTTACATGAACCTCTCTCGTCTTTTTATTCTTCGACCTATTGCCACTTCGTTGCTGATGGCGGCCATATTTCTAGCTGGTCTGCTGGCCTTTCAGCTACTCCCCGTTGCCTCGCTTCCCCAGGTCGATTACCCAACCATTCAAGTGACAACCTTATATCCTGGTGCGAGTCCACAGGTCATAACTTCCTCAATTACTGCTCCTCTTGAGCGCCAACTTGGTCAAATGCCTGGACTTGATCAGATGAGCTCAACTAGTTCGGGAGGGGCCTCCATTATCGTGCTGCGTTTCTCACTGAGCATGGGGTTGGATGTGGCTGAACAACAAGTGCAAGCAGCAATCAATGCAAGTGCAAATTTACTGCCGACCGATTTACCCACACCTCCTGTTTACAGCAAAGTCAACCCCTCGGATGCGCCGATTTTAACTTTTGCAGTAAGCTCACCCTCCCTACCTATAACCCGCGTGCACGATATGGTCGAGAACCGAGTAGCACAAAAAATATCTCAAATATCGGGCGTTGGTTTGGTCAGTATTGCTGGGGGACGCAGACCTGCAGTTCGTGTTCAGGTCAATCCAACGGCTCTTGCTGCGGCGGGATTTTCAATGGAAGACGTGCGCACTGCAATTACAAACGCAAACGTTAATCTAGCCAAAGGTAGTCTTGATGGGCCCCAAAGAGCGTCATCCTTAGACGCCAATGATCAACTAAAGACTGCGGCAGAGTATGAGTCAATTGTGTTGGCATATAAGAACGGGAACCCCCTTAGGTTGCGAGACGTTGCAACGCTTGTTGACTCTGCAGAAAATATTCGTCTCGCCGCCTGGGCAAACGATGTACCTGCTATTGTTTTGAATGTTCAAAGGCAACCAGGCGCAAATGTAATCGAGACATCCGAGAGAGTAAAAAACCTCCTCCCGCAACTGCGTGCATCCTTACCGGATTCGTTGGACTTTGAGGTGATGACGGATCGCACGCTGACGATCAGCGCCTCAGTTAAGGACGTTCAGTTTGAACTGTTGTTGGCTATTGCACTTGTTGTGCTTGTCATTTTTTTATTTCTTCGTACCTCAGCTGCGACGATCATTCCCGGCGTAGTGGTGCCGCTCTCGCTGGTGGGTACTTTTGGGGTGATGTATTTGTGGGGATTTTCAATTAACAATTTAACATTGATGTCATTGACTATTGCAACAGGTTTCGTTGTGGATGATGCCATTGTGATGATTGAGAACATTGCACGCTACATCGAGGATCATGACTGTACGCCATTAGAGGCTGCATTAAAGGGGTCAAAGCAAATTGGTTTCACCATCATCTCCCTTACGTTCTCACTAATTGCTGTGCTCATTCCATTGCTCTTTATGGGGGATATCGTGGGGCGTTTGTTTCATGAGTTCGCAATCACTTTGGCTGTGTCCATTTTGATTTCCGCTTTCATCTCACTGACTTTGACTCCGATGATGTGTGCAAAATTACTTTCCAAACATGTTGAGCCTGTGCAGGGGCACTGGTCTCATCAAGTTGGATCGGCTATTCAAGATTTGATTGATCGATATGCAAAAGCTTTGACTTGGGTACTTGAGCGTCCCGAGAAGACTTTGTGGATATTTTTGTCAACTGTGGTGTTAACTATTGGCTGTTATGCCTGGATTCCCAAAGGATTTTTCCCACTTCAAGATACCGGTGTTATTCAAGGAATCACTGAGGCCACTCAGTCAACCTCTTTTGCTGCGATGGCATCCAAACAGCAGGCCCTAGCCAGGGAGATATTGACTGATCCAGCAGTCAAGAGTTTGACCTCTTTTATTGGAGTGGACGGAGGCAACACAAGTCTAAACTCTGGACGATACACAATCAATTTAGTCCCTAAAGAGGAGCGAGACGATTCATTAGAGGAGATTTTAAAGAGGTTAGATAAACTCAGTCTAAGAGTTAGCGGTTTGGCGCTTTATTTACAACCTGTTCAAGATCTCACGATTGAGGACCGGGTGGCGAGAACGCAGTATCGATTTTTAATGAATGGTCCAAGCGAAAAAGATTTGAGTGTTTGGTCAAAACAACTCATCGAGCGCTTAAAAAACAGACCCGAAGTGTCTCAAATTGCAACTGATCTGCAAGATCTCGGACTTCAAGCTTATTTGCAAATTGATAGAGACGCTGCAAGCCGTTTTGGAGTTTCAATGGCCGCTATAGATAATGTCTTATATGATGCGTTTGGACAGCGATTGGTCTCTACTATCTTTACTCAGAGCAATCAATACAGAGTGGTACTAGAGGTGGGTACAAAGCAGGGTATAAATCTAGGAATAAATCAGTCAAACAATGAGCCCGTGGGTCCTGCTTTGATAGAAAAATTATTTGTGCCCGGCCTTAACGCTCAGCAAATTCCTCTCTCAAGCATTGCAAAGGTGATCGAACGCCAAAGCGCTTTAAGTGTGATGCATGTGGGCCAATTTCCAGCAGTAACTTTGTCCTTTGCTCCAAACAGTGGGTACGCACTGGGCGAGGCGGTCCAAGCGATCAGGGAGGAAACTGAAGAGCTAAGTAAAAACGGGATGCCGCAAAGCATTGAAACTCAGTTCCAGGGGGCAGCACTTGCATTTCAGAACTCACTTTTAAAAACTATCTACCTACTTTTGGCTGCAATTGTCACCATGTATATTGTGTTGGGAGTTTTATATGAGAGTTATATTCATCCAGTCACAATTCTTTCTACGCTGCCCTCTGCTGCATTGGGAGCTTTAATTGCATTGATGATAAGTGGCCACGATTTAAATGTCATCGCAGTGATTGGGATTGTGCTCTTAATTGGCATTGTTAAGAAAAACGCAATCATGATGATTGATTTTGCGCTTGATGCACAGCGGGAGCAGGGGATGAGCGCGAAAGATGCTATTTACAATGCCTGCTTGCTTCGTTTTAGACCCATCCTCATGACGACTCTTTGCGCCATGCTGGGTGCTTTGCCACTCATGTTGGGGACAGGTATGGGAAGCGAGCTTAGACATCCTTTGGGGATTACGATGGTGGGGGGATTGATACTAAGCCAATTGTTGACCCTTTTTACAACCCCAGTTATTTATTTGACTTTTGTGAAGTGGACACAAAAAAGGACCGCGGTTAATGAACGGGTTTCTTGAATCTGACCACAGTTACAGCTGGACAGGCATATTTGTAGTGCGCCCTATTGCAACCACTTTGCTGTCGGCAGGTGTTGCATTGGCCGGTATTTTGGCATATTTTAATTTGCCAGTTGCCTCCCTACCTCAAGTTGACTTTCCAACGATATCGGTTCAAGCCTCCTTACCAGGTGCAAGTCCAGAGACCATGGCTGCTACGGTTGCAACCCCGCTTGAAAGAAGTTTAGGGGCGATTGCTGGAGTTAACGAGATCACCTCATCCTCTACTTTGGGAAATTCGCGGGTTACCCTACAGTTTGATTTGAATAGAAGTCTAGACGGCGCAGCGCGTGATGTCCAAGCTGCAATCAATGCAACTGCAAGTCTATTGCCAACGGGTCTGCCGAGCCTTCCGTCTTACAGGAAGGTCAATCCTGCTGAGGCTCCTATCTTGCTTTTGGCTCTCACCTCCAGCGTTCAGTCACCTGGACAAATGTATGATCTTGCCTCCACAGTGCTTGCTCAAAGACTCTCCCAAGTACAAGGGGTAGGGCAGGTCCAAATTGGAGGCGGTGCCTTACCTGCTGTGAGAATTGATATCAATCCCGATCGTCTAAGTGCGATGGGTATAGGTATAGAGGACATCAAAAGCGCGGTGAACGCTGCCAACGGAAATAAGCCCAAGGGGGCGTTGGAGGCTGTGGGAAGAAGTTGGCAAATAGAGGCCAACGACCAAGCTGGCTCCGCCGCTGAGTTTGCACCCATCATTGTTCATTATTCAAGCGATGGGCGAGTTGTTCGGTTGTCTGATGTGGCAAACGTTAAAGATTCTGTCCAAGATCTTCGCAACTACGGAGTGTCAAATTCTAAGCCCGCAATCTTGTTAATTATTAACAAGGAGCCAGGCAGCAATGTGATTGAAACTGTAAACAGAGTAAGAGCCTTGATTCCTGTGCTAAAGGCATCCATGCCTGGTTCGGTAGATTTGGACGTGGTCTCTGATAGAACGCCGACCCTAAGAGCCTCTTTGTATGAGATTCAAAAGTCATTGTGTATTTCGATTGCGCTTGTTGTTTTAGTTGTAGGCCTTTTTCTAAAGAAATCCCGTGCCACAGCGATTCCAAGCGTCGCTGTTCCATTGTCCTTATTGGGGACAGTTGGAGTCATGTACTTGCTTGGCTTTAGTCTTAATAACTTGACTTTGATGGCACTTACCATTGCAACCGGATTTGTTGTGGATGATGCAATCGTAGTGCTTGAGAATGTGACACGCCACATGGAGCATGGTCGCTCGGCGATGCAAGCGGCAATACAGGGCACCAAAGAAATCGGATTTACGGTGATCTCAATTAGTTTTTCGCTTGTCGCTGCATTTATCCCCATTCTTTTAATGGGCGGTGTACTTGGACGCTTATTCAGAGAGTTTGCGGTGGTTTTGTCGGTTGCAATTTTGATATCAATGGTGATCTCTCTCACCACAACCCCAATGATGTGTGCTGCGCTTTTAAAAGGTAGAGAGAAGAAATTTAAACCTGATGCCAAGAACATTCTTGAACAAAATGCCAATAGCCAGAATGAACTTGAATATCAGGACAAAACTAACACATGGGCAAAATTAAAGTTTAATTTTAAGCTTAAGGGCATCAACTTCTTGAGATTTTTTAAATGGACTAAGTTTTATTCATATACGTTGAAATGGTCTCTTAGACATCAATGGGTGATTTGGATTGTTTTGATAGCCACCATCGCTCTTAATATCAGTTTATACAGATCTATACCCAAAGGTTTTTTTCCGCAACAAGATACTGGACGAATCTTTGGATCGATAAGAGCTGATCAGAGCAGTTCTTTTATGTCAATGCAAAAGCGCTTGGACGCTTTCATTGCAGTCGTTAGAGCCGACCCTGCAGTAGATAATGTGACTGGTTTTACGGGGGGCGGGCAGCGTAACTCTGCACAAATGTTTATCACATTAAAGCCTAGAGCTCAGCGAACAGACAGTGCTGACCAAGTGGTCGGTAGACTTCGTCAAAAGTTATCTAAAGAGGCTGGTGCAAGGCTCTTTTTAGTTCCTGCTCAAGACCTACGAATTGGTGGAAGGCAATCAAGCTCTCAGTACGAGTACACAATAAAAGCAGATGACTTGGAAAGTCTAAAGACTTGGGAGCCAAAAATCAGACGTGAATTCTCGAAACTAAAAGAATTAGAGGATATCAACACCGATTATGAGGATAGGGGTCTACAAACTTCAATTGTGATGGATAGGGACGCTGTTGCAAGGTACGGCTTAACAGTCAGAGGGGTTGATACGACGCTATCAGATGCTTACTCACAAAAACAGGTTGGCGTTATCTATAACCCTTTAAATCAATACCGAGTAGTTTTGGAGATCGATCCTGAATTCCTAGAGACTGCGGAGTCCTTAAAGCACATTGAATTTGTCAATTCAAAGGGCAGTCTAATACCCTTTTCTACAGTCGCATCGACGCAGTTGACCAATACTGCGTTATCAGTCAGTCACGAGGGCGGCGTACCCTCAGACTCCTTTAGCTTTAACCTTGCAGAGGGTGTTTCCCTATCCCAGGCAAGTGATCAAATTAAACTTGCAATCGATCGCTTGCAAATTCCTGTGACTGTGAGGGGGAGTTTTTCAGGCGTTGCAAATGCTTTTCAAAGCTCATTAAGCACTCAGCCGTTCCTTATTTTGGCTGCTCTCATTACACTTTATTTAGTACTGGGTATTTTGTATGAAAGTTTGCTGCATCCCATCACCATTTTGTCCACTTTACCGTCTGCTGGGGTGGGTGCATTGTTGGCTTTGATGGCTTTTGATACCGAGCTCTCGATTATTGCAATGATTGGAATTATTTTGTTGATCGGTATTGTTAAGAAAAATGCAATATTGATGATTGATTTTGCCTTGGTTCGTCAAAGAAACGGAATCTCTGCAGCTAAGGCAATTTACAAGGCGTCCAAGATCAGATCTAGACCCATCTTCATGACGACGATGGCAGCAATGCTTGGTGCGTTACCCCTTGCCTTTGCAAGCGGAGACGGAGACGAGATGCGCAAGCCCCTAGGCATTGCGGTGGTAGGTGGACTCGTTCTTAGCCAACTATTAACACTCTACACAACGCCGGTTGTTTTTCTTGCGTTGGAGAGACTTCGCACAAAGTTTCTTAAAAAAGTTTCATCCAGTGCACTTAAACCCATCCAACCTTAATCACTCCAACAAAAGAGCGCGTGAGCAAAATGAAACATTTTTATAACCCCTTTGTTCGATTTATGATTTTTGGGATGGTCTCTCTGTTGAGTGCCTGCGCGTGGCGAATGCCTGAGCACCCTATGGGTGTTCAACTAGAAGTGCCTGCAAAATTTGAAGAAAAGAACTTAAGTTCCAACGAACAAACACAAGTGAAGACTAACATTGGAGCTATGTGGTGGAGTGTTCTCGAGGATCCCATTCTCAATGATCTTCAGGATCAGATGGCCAAAGAGAATCCAAATTTAATTTCACTTGCTGCAGTTGTTGAGCAGGCTAAGGCATCAGTTGCCCTGGCTCAAAATAACTTATGGCCTAAT
>Ga0208379_1000278_pt1 | contig 24208 bp, 29 predicted proteins | sample CryBogCBE02Aug07_FD_184559 | JGI IMG/M metagenome (GOLD analysis project Ga0208379, IMG submission 184559) | Freshwater microbial communities from Crystal Bog, Wisconsin, USA - CBE02Aug07 (SPAdes) | ecosystem: Environmental > Aquatic > Freshwater > Lake | place: Crystal Bog, Wisconsin, USA... | reverse complement strand
GTTAGAGAGGGCGATCCTGCGCGCCAAGGCTGTTCTGGAAGGCAAAAGCCTATGACTGCCCTTTCGCTGATTGAAAAGCTGCGTCTCGCCCATGTCACAACGGGACAGAGAATGTTTGAAGAGGCGGCTGAACGGATCGAGGCGTTAGAGCGGGACGCCGTTTTGATTTCGGACGCAATGGTTGCCCTGACAGACCGTGTCGCTGAATTGAAGGCGGCGCTTAAGCCATTTGCTGACGCCAGCGATGTTCATATTAGTAGCGATGATATGTTTATAGCGTTTGGCATAAAAGTTGGCGACCTACGCCAAGCCCGTAAGGTATTGGGAGAGAAAAAATGAGCAAAAAAGTATTACTAGAACATATCCACGATCTTCTTATTCCGGGGCATAAAGGACATAACTTAAATAACGGAACTGATTACGATTTAATCCACGATAAAAATAACGATAGATTAATTTTATCAGATGGTAGAGTGTATGTTGATAATAAAACCTGTAGGACTTACGAAGATCAAAAAGCGCAATTTAATAAGCTACATAAAGAGCGGTTTAATGACCGCTCGTAAGGTATTGGGAGAGAAGCAGTGACATATGTGCTGATGTTATGCGTGTTCATGTCATCGTCTGGTGAAAGCTGCTCTGACGTGGCGACGTTCTCGAATCTTGACGCCTGTATCAATGAGGCAAACAAAATGAAGAAGACTGAACATCCGAATGAAATTTATAAATGTGAAGGAAGGCGTAAACCATGAGCGCGCGCTGGCGTTAATTATTATTTCGATCTGTTCAACAAATGACGGCAATGGCTGTGAACAAGTAAGGCATTGTCTTTTTTTTGCTTGTTCAAGATACAAATGAACATTACAAAGGTATCATGCAGATTGATTTAACATGGCCTGAAATAAGAACCGCGACAGAGGTTGCGGTTCATCGTCAGATGTATGATTTCGCAAAAGGAATGAAGCATCATCACGGATTGAATGCTGCATTTTTTGATAGCTTTGGAATTAACATTCGAGGCTGTGTTGCTGAAATTGCGACTGCTAAGGCTCTTGGTGTTTATTGGACTGGTCTTGGTGGCTTTGGTTTACCTGATGTTGGTGCTGGCATTGAGGTCCGTGCGATCAGTAATCCAGGTCATCGTTTGATCATGCACGATGATGATCCAGACGAATATATTGGCGTTCTTGCATATGTTGGCGATGATCCAAAGAAGGTTAGGATCCTGGGGTGGTTGCCGGCGTCTGACTGCAAGAAAAAGGAATTCCTGAAAGATCCAGTTGGCGGACGTGAGGCGTATTTTATTCCGCAAACTGCACTGAGGGACATATCGTCTTTATCTGAATATTTAGGTCGTAAAAATGTTAAATATTACGCTTAGGCAAATATGCGTGTCTATTGGATTGATAGCGACCTATGGGTTGTTTGTAATGTTGATAACGGCAATTCTAATGTGAGGATTTGGCAATGATAAATTGGATAATTGATAAAATCCGAGTTTGGGTTGGCAATTGGTTATTAAAGGATGAGTTGGAGGCTCGTCGTATAATTGAGCAAAATATAAGGCGGCGTCAGAAAGAAATTATAGACACTGAAAAGACGGATGAAGAATTAATTGATGATTTGCAGAATGGAAGGTTCTGATGCGCACGTTAGCGATAATCATAGGAGGGCTGGCCCTTGCTGGTTGTAATCATGATTCTATTCCTGACCTATCTTCTCGTATTGGGTGTCCCGAATTGGTCTCATATACCGTTCAGGATCAGAGGAAAGCAGCGGAAGAATTACGTCGAATGACAGATAAGGCGACGGTTAAGAAATTTATGAAGGATTACGCCAAGCTGCGTGCGGCGTGTCGTGTTACCGAATAAAGCGTGAAAGGGGAATGAAATGGCAATTCACAGAATGAAGGGCGCTTCTCATTTAACGGCGCGCGAGACTGAGGTTCTTCGTTTGCATAATGAAGGCAAGACGCTGAAGGAAATATCGGCTGCTCTTGGCGTCAAGATCAAAGCGATAGGCGACGTTTTGCGCCTGGCGAAAGAAAAAATGCAGATCGCCTAAATTTGTGCTTGCGTATAATACAAATGTAATATACAACGATCCTTGTGACGGGCGCTTGTGCCCACTGGAGGATCTAAAATGACTGATTTTTCTGCAATGGATCAATCATTACTTGCCAAGCATTTGCTTGCTAACATCGGCAAGCTGCCATCGAAAGATTATGAGTTTGCGCAGAGCCTGGCTGTTAAGGCGTCTTTGACGCATTTCCCGGTTTCTGAGAAGCAGATGTATTGGCTGCGTGAACTGTGCGCGCGCACTGAAGGCAAGACCGAGCGCAAGACTGTTGATCTTGGCTCACTGGAAGCCATTAACAGCCTGTTCGACAAAGCCTCTCAGTCTAAGAAATTCCCTGTTGTCGTCCTGGATGCTGACGGCGAGGCAATCCGTTTGTCGATTGCTGGTCCGAAGTCTTCTGCTCCAGGCACGATCAATGTGACGACGAATGAATCGTATGACGATCGCACTTGGTTTGGTCGCATCGATATGGCTGGTCGTTTTGTCGCGTCGTCAAAGGTTGAGACGCCGGATGCTGTTGTTCAGACGCTAAAGCGGTTTGCTGCGGATCCAGTATCGGTTGCTGCTGAGTATGGTCACAAGACCGGCAACTGCTGCTTCTGTGCTCGTGATCTGACGGATGAGCGTTCTATCCATGTTGGCTATGGACCAGTCTGCGCTGAGCGTTTTGGTTTGTCCTGGGGTGTGAGGAAAGCAGCATGATGTCTTTCACGTCCTGGTTATTGGAGGTCGAGCGATTGCTCGGCTTCCGCCTCTACGGGGATGCGGCGTTAGATGCGCATCGTCATTACAGGGATGGCTGGTCGATCGACGAATATGCCACAGAAATCGATTGGCAATTAACATCGGAATAAGGGGGGAGGGTCATTGAGGTTTCCGACGGCAGACCAAAAGCGGAAAGTTTAGATACGGCCCCCCGAAATGGTATTTAATCCGTTCAATCTGAACACGCCGTCATTTAATTCGTGGATCCTTAGAAGGCGCCCTTACGCCGACTAAGAGTAGGAGGGCAGACACTGAGGCAATGGCGGTTAGCCAAGAACAGAAAGAAAAGCGGATCCTCCGAGGGTTTCCCAAGGTCGCCTGAAAAAGTTCGCTTTTCTCCGCCGTTTTTTTGAGAAAAGTGCATTTTAGGGGTTTACAACGATACAAATGTAATATACAGGTAGTGTCCATAGGGCGCTTATGCCCACAAATGGAGAATTAAAATGGCTTGGGAACTTGTAAAACCATTAACCGCAGATTTTCTCGCTGGTTACACTGTAGAAATTAAAGCTGGCAAGGGCCACGAATACGCAATTCATACATCCGTTAAAAGCGTTGATGGTCGTGTTAGGCAGGGTCCAATTTTTGTTTTCGCCGTTAATCGCACGCAAGCCACAGCCGCAGCGCGCCGCAATGGCTTCCCTGTCCACAGCGTCAACATGATCGGTTGAGGAGGCTATTATGGATAATAAACAAAAATTGACTGATCTTCTGGCTTTGATGACCGAAGAAGAATTGCATGAGTTTTACAATTTTTGGCAAGAAGAAAGGCAGAAATGGCTAAAGGGTAAAATTAAGCAGTCAAAGCATTATTCTATGCTCGACGCTTGTCAGGAAGAATGCGAGAGCCGTGGCATAGACTTTCGTCCAGAGGCCCATGAGCCATTTTGGTATCACCATTAAAACTAACCAGGGCGATCATGCCCATCAAAGGAGAAATGAAATGAAAAAGCTAATTCTTGCTACTGTTGCTATTTTGTCTGCTTCGTCTGCTTTCGCCGCGACGGATGCCGATCGCAAATGGGTTGAATATACCCGTTGGGCATATGAGCGTTCAGCGCAGCAAAACGGCGGCAGGGCGATACAGACCAGGGGATGTCAGCCTGAACTGGCGTTATGCACGCTGGCGATCTTCTATCGAAACAATAAGGGTGTTGAGGTCGTTGCGCGCGATACCTATAATTCGCGTGACGTTTTGATCCGTCGCGATGTGTGTGAGTTTAACCAGTCAAACGATATCCGTGTTTGCACCAACTGGGACACCGGCGAGGTCCAGCGTCATATGAAAGGCCAGAACGGCGAATGGGCGCTGGTCCATGATCAGTCGAATGGCCGGTTTGGTTCAAGCTATTAAAGACCGGATGACAGGGCAAGAATGTCCACAGATGGAGGTCATTAAGATGAAAAAGGTTAAACTAACAACCGGTCTGATTTTTGGGCTGGTTCTTGGATTGTATGCCAATGGCGCCCAGGCCGTCACGCATACGCCACAAGCTGACAAGGAGTGGCGCGACATTGTTCGCATGGCCTATACGCTGTCGCTAAAAAAGTATGGCGTTGAAGGCAAAATGGACACGAAGATTAATTTTGAAAACAAACATGTGGTCACGTCGATCTATTTTGATTCTCCTGATGGGGATGAAATGATGATCCGGACTGAGCACGAGCATGGGTCCAGGAAGATGCTCAGCCGCCAGGTGTGCGTGTTCCCGCCTGGTGAGACCTATCGCTTCTGCTACGACCATGACACGAGGAACTATGAGCGTTCCAAGATCAACGGGCGTGCTGAGTGGGACGTTATTGAGCGGGGGCACTTAGATGAGCGCAAATAGAGAATGGGACGAAGTCATCGTCGTCGTAGCCATTATCGGCATGGTAACGCATCCATTTATATGCTTCGTTACGATACCAGTGGCGTTCTTCGTTATAGGTTTTCTTATCTATGTGGTCCAAACTATCTGGGCATTTTGCAAATGGAACTATACCTGGATGAAAAGACTCGCGGTCAAAATAGTAAGTTTGGGAAAAACTAGTAAAGAGTCACGACCGGTTTCTATACTGGAACATAACATTGGATTATGAGGGGTAAAAATTATGGATCCGATCGACTTTAAGATCGCCAGAAATCGTCTCGGTTTGTCTGTTCGAGACATGGTTGCGCTGTTTGGTCTTGGCAGCGATCGGACCATAAGAAGATGGGAAGAAGGTGAGAAGGATATACCTGGTCCCGTATTATTGCTGATCGATTTGTGCTTAAATATTCCCCAGGTTCGAGAGTATTTAGGGTTGCGTATCGATGCAGGAAAAGCCGACGAAGAATAAGGGCGGTCGTCCAAGAAAAGCGCGTCGTATGGGTGCGCCTTTGACGATGTATAAGCCAGAAATCGTTGATGAAATTTGTCAGCGCATGTGTGATGGCGAGACGTTAGCATCCATATGTCGCGATCCTCGAATGCCTTGTCGGAATTCAATTGGCGACTGGTGCAAGAAGCATCCGGAATTCAAAGAGCGTCTTGATCAGGCTTATGAAGGCTTGGCGGATTCTTATTTTGATCAGATGATTAACACGGCTAAAATGGCGGATAACAGCAACATTGGGCCGGCTAATCTTATTGTTAAGACATTGCAATACGCCACAAATAGGTTTTCGAGGCGCTATGCTGAAAAGCGTCAGATAGAGCAGAACACGACGACAAATGTGAATGTGAATGTGAATAAGCGCGTCGATCTATCTTTGCTTGATGACGACGCTTTGGATCAATTAGAAGGCTTGCTAAATGTTGCGCAGGCCAAAGTAATAGACGTAAAGCCATGACAAAGGGTGATGAATCCTTTCGGTTAATGAGCGATATGATGGACACGTTGGATCGGCATGATCTTGACGCCAGGGCCAATTTGATTGCATTGGCTGCGGTTGTTTCCAGGGTGTTATGTAATCAGACAAGCGATATTCAAACTGCTGAAATGATGGAGCGTGACTTTTATTATTCAGTTGCGCATACGATGAGAGAAGTTGCAGAGAATGGTTTTGCTGTCTGGTCTAAGGTGAGGCTGCATTGACGTTCAAGTCATTTGATATCGATGATTTGTCGGCGAATGATATTGAAGAATTATCACTCGATATCGTTCGGGAGAAGTCACGTCGTTCATTAGTTTATTTTATTGAACAATGCTGGCCGATCATCGAGCCAAGCCAGCCATACGTTTATAACTGGCACATAGGGTTCATTTGCAAGCATTTGGAAGCGATCACGGATGAGGTCCAGTTTGATGATGGATCTTATTACAATCGGCTGCTTATTAACGTCATTCCAGGAGCCATGAAGAGCCTGCTTCTGACGTGCTTCTGGCCGCTCTGGGAATGGGGTCCGCGTAATAAGCCGGCGACACGTTATCTATGTGTTGCGCATAGTCAGGAACTGGCAATTCGCGATGGCTTGCGTATGCGTCGTGTCGTTGAGAGTGAATGGTATCAGAGGCTATGGCCTGATGTTCGTTTGACGGGTGATCAGAACCAGAAAATCAAGTTCGAGAATACAATGACTGGCTGGCGTCAGGCTGTTGCTGCCGGCACAATTACAGGTGTTCGTGCTGATCGTGTTTTAGTTGATGATCCAATGTCATGGACTGATGCGATGTCTGAGCAGATTAAGAAAAGCACAAATGATTGGTTTCTTGAGGCTGTTCCATCACGTTTGTCGGATCCTATTCGCTCAGCCATAGTCGTGATCATGCAGCGTTTGAGTGAGGACGATACCAGCGGCCTGATTCTCGATAAGCAATTAGGTTATGATCATATCATGCTGCCGATGCGCTATGATCCAGCGCGCGCAATGCCGACGATGCTTGGCCTCGAGGATGAGCGCACGGAAGAGGGCCAGTTATTATTTCCTGCTCGTTTCCCGTTAGAGGTTGTTGAGCGTGATGAGCGGATTATGGGTCCGTATGCGACGGCTGGACAATTTCAGCAAAGCCCGGAGCCTAGAGGTGGCGGCATCATCCCGCGGGATAAGTGGGTATTGTGGGATAGTGATAAATATCCACCGTTTGATTATGTGCTCGCGACTGTCGATACTGCTTTTACGACGAAGCAAGAGAATGATCCGTCTGCTATGACTGTGTGGGGCATATGGTCAGGCGGCGACAATATTGCTGTCCAGGGAAATTATATTAAGCGCGATGATGAGGCGACTGCCATTATGCAGCGTCAATACACGCAAGATCATCCAAAAACGATGCTGATATATTCCTGGGCAGAGCGATTAGAATTTAATGATCTGATGGAGCGTGTTCGAGAGGTTTGTATTCGATACAAGGTCGATGAGTTGGTTATTGAGAATAAAGCAGCCGGCATATCGATCGCTCAGGAAATCAGGCGTGTGTATGGTTACGAGGATTTTGGTTTGCAATTGTTTGATCCCAAAAGCATGGACAAGCAGGCGCGGCTCTATGCAGTTCAGCATTTGTTTTATGATGGGATAATATACGCCCCAGAGAAGACCTGGTCTGACGCGGTTATTAACCAGTGCGCTGTGTTTCCAAAGGGCAAGCATGATGACCTGGTTGACTGCGTATCGATGGCTTTGACATTCATGCGTAAGAACGGATTGCTTCTCAGAAACAAGGAACACACTGAAAAGCTGGATGCTGGCCGAGAGCATCGAGGTGCTGCGCCTCCACCGTTATATTTGGCTTAGGGCTATTCAGAAGCACTGTTCTCGTGTAGAAATATAGGATCGTTCAACTATAAAATGAGACCGATCGATGCCTATAACGCCGGGTCTTCGGCATACTATTCGCCAGGATCCGATGGCGGGATTAGGTTCGTTAGAATCATTATCTAAGGATGATGATGTTGCTGACGACATTGATGACGGCAAGCCATTACTAGAAATCGAACATCCTGACGGCTCGATCACGGTTAGCTTTGATGGCAAGCCAGTAGATCAGGATGATACTGCTGAGCGCGCTGCTGAATGGTTTGCTAATCTGGTTGACGATATCGATCAGATGGAACTGTCGCGCATATCGAATGAATTATTGCGTGGCATTCAGGATGACCTGGATAGTCGCCAAGACTGGGTAGAAGATCGCGCTGCTGGATTGAGGCTGCTTGGATTAAAGATGGAGCATGGATCTTCTGCTGGTCAGGCAGATGGTGCTCCTGTTGAGGGGATGAGCAAGGTTCGTCATCCATTGTTGCTTGAGGCGGTATTACGGTTCCAGGCGAATGCTCGTTCTGAACTGCTTCCTACAGATGGACCAGTTAAGGTTCGGGTGGATCTAAACGGGGCGACAATAGAAACAGATGAACTCGCCACAACCCTAGAACAAGACCTCAACCACTACCTCACAGATACGGCGAGCGAATACTATCCAGATACAGACCGAATGCTCTTTATGCTTGGCTTCGGCGGAACATCTTTCAAGAAACCCTATTTCTGTCCCCTGCGTATGAGACCAGTATCAGAGACTGTGGATGCAGAGGATCTAATCGTCAATAACATGGCGGTTACACTAGAAGACGCAAGAAGAGTGACACATAGAGTCATGATGCGTCCGTCTACTGTGAAGCGTTTACAGATATTGGGTGTGTATCGTGATGTTGATTTAATTACACCAGGCCAGAATGACATTGACGCTGTGCAGCTTGAAAAGGCGTCACAACAAGGGGTTAGCCCAGATGCGGTTAATCCTGAAGACCGTGATCGTGAAATATATGAGTGCTATTGTGAACTCGATATTGTGGGTTTTGAGCACAAGCATAAGGGCAAGATAACGGGGTTAGAAATCCCGTATCGGGTGACGATTGACGTCTCCAGCAGGGAAATTCTTTCCATTACCCGGAACTATGATGAGCCTACTGGTGAGGATGGTGATGTCCTTCCTAAGGCTCGCAGGAATTTCGTTAAGTTCACGTTTGTGCCTGGTCTTGGGTTTTACGATATCGGGCTGCTTCATATACTGGGCAACACGACGACGGCTGTGACGGCGTTATGGCGTGAAATGATTGACGCCGGCATGTATGCGAATTTCCCAGGTCTATTGCTGGCGGATAATGGTGCGCGTCAGAACACGAATATCTTCCGTGTGCCTCCAGGTGGGGCGGCGACGATTAGAACGGGCGGCGTTCCGATAAGCCAGGCTGTGATGCCATTGCCTTATAAGGAGCCAGGGCCGGCGATGTTCTCGCTTGTTCAGAACATTGTTGAGACTGGTCAGCGTGTCGGTGGCACGGCTGAATTGGCTGTTGGTGAGGGCAGGCAGGATGCGCCTGTTGGCACGACGCTGGCGATGATTGACCAGGCGACGAAGGTGATGAATAGCGTTCACAAGCGCCTTCATCGTGCTCAGTCTGAAGAGTTCAAGTTGCTGATTCGGACGTTTAAGGAGCATCCGGATAGTTTCATTGCTGAAAAGGGTATTTCTGGAACGGAATGGACTGAGCAGTTATTTGTTCAGGCGATTAACACATATGATTTGACGCCTCAGGCTGATCCGAACACGGCGAGCCAGATGCAGCGTCAGATGAAGATTGAGGCGTTGAAGGCATTACAGGCTGCCAATCCTCAGATGTATGATGCTGTAGCGTGTGACATTGCTGCGCTGAAGGCGATGGGCTGGTCTAATCCAGAGCAGTTTATGAAGCCTGAGCAGGATCGTGATGAGCCTACTGGCGATCAGATGGCTGAAATCCAGACGCTGAAGATTCAGAAGCAGATGGCGGACGCTAAGACGATGGAGGCTCAGGCTAAGGTCGCGAGCGTTCAGTCTCAGATTAAAAAGGATCAGGTTGGCGCGAATGGTCAGCCGCAAGATCCGACTGCGATGGCTCAGTTGCAATTGCAAAGCCAGGAACTGGCATTGAAGCACGCAGAGTTGCAAGCGGATCAGGTAAACCGTCAGCGTGATATCCAGGCTAAGCAGGCTGAGTTGGAAGCGGCGCGCATTGAGACGGCGAGCAAGCATCAGGCTTCTGTATTGGATGCGACGAATAGGCAGCGCGATCGTGAGAGTAAGGAGCGTATCGCAGCGGTTCAATTAGCTGAGAAGATTGCAGAGACGCCAGGTGCGATGGCGATCGTCAATCGGATGCTTGATCCAGGTATGTTGAATAGGCTTGAGGCGCAAGAGAATCCGATTGAGGGCACTGATCCCGCATATAAGGGCGGGACTGAGTAATGAATGCAGAGGATCCTCGCTTTGGAGCATATCGGCGCGCACTAGCCTTGTCGCGTCATCATCTTGCTGACGGCGGCGATCCGACTGCGACTGATCCGACTGCGACTGATCCGACTGCTCCGGTAGGTTCTCAGACGAATAGCCTGCTTCCGCCTGTATTGGCTGATGGCAGTCAGTTTGGCTCTCCTGTGTATGCCTTGAATGACATTGGATCGACGGACATTGGATCGACGGACATTGGCTCTCCGGTTATGGGGCCATTGATGGCGTCAGGCGCTGCGCCTATGGCGATGAGCGCATCGTCTACGTCTGCTCCGAGTGCTGCGTCTCAGCCATTATCTACGTCGAGCGTTCCTGCTTCGTCATATGGCAGCAATCATCTTAATCTGCTGAGCAAGAGCGATAATCCGGCGAATTATAATCTTCCATCGTATGACAAGCTGCCGGTTATTCCTGGCACGCCTGTCACGCAGCCGACGACGTGGCGCGCGCCCTGGCAAGCGGATAACAGATGGAACAATCCCTATCCATTGGATCTATGGAACGGGAACTATCACGATACGGGACTGTATGGTCCTGGTTATCCTGGTGCTCCAACGACTAATCCGACGCCGACGCAGAGCGTTCCGAGCGGTCCACCATCGGGTGGTGGTGGATCTGGTAGTGGATCTGGTAGCGGCAATGGCGGCGGCAGCACTGCCTATGTCATGGGCGGTTATGAGTCTACCGGCAATGTCAGCCAGGACATAACGAACATATATGAGCGGTTACTGGGTAGTGATCCGACTGCTGAGCAAAGCAGTTATTGGGCAGGGCAGATAAACAGCGGCGCCCAAACTGAGGCTGATCTAGCAGCGGCTATTACGAATTCTTCTGCATATAATCAAAAGCAGAATGCTGATCTTGTTACTGCTGTTTATCAGCGTGACTATGGCCGTGCTCCGACCGCGGCTGAGACTGCTGCGGCTACAAAGCAATTGAATAACGGACTAGAGACGCCGACAGCATTTATTGCGTCTATTGAGAGTTCTCCTGAGTATCGGAACTATGCTCTTAATCAGGGCAATAGCTATCTGTCCTATGGTCAGTTGCAGAACCAGATTTACGCGGAGGGTCAGCCTGGTTCTCAGTATTCTCAGGATCAGATCAGCCAGTCTTTAATTAATAACGCCTTTAGCCAAGATACGGGCGTTATGCCGACGGATGCTCAAAGCCGTCAGTATGTGACTGAGGTTGCTAATCTGATTAAGGCTGGCGAGACGCCTGCTCAGGCTGAGGCGAATGTTGCTGGTGAAATATCCATACTTCCTGAGGCAGAGGCTTATTCGCAGAGCAATCCGGATGTTACGGCGTATAAGGTTCCGTCTTACGGCTATCAGATGCCGGCTGAATATACAGGCACTGGTGCGCAGCCATCTGCGATGGACATTGCCAGGGCGACGGCATTGTCGAATAGCGGATCTGCTACTCCTGGCGGATCGACGGGCAGTGGAACGACGGGTCCGACGACGTCATCTGTTACGCCTCAAAAGGGCAATCTTGCACTAACTGAAGAGCAGTCTTTGGTTAATGCAGGCATTGATCCGACTGTTGCGGCGACGGTTACGGCTCAACAAAATGGCGGCATTGATCCGACGCAAGGCACGGCGGCAGATCAGTTAAACACGGCGCGTGAGTATGCGGTGACGCTTGCGGAGAATGGTTTCTCCAAGAGTGCGATCGACACGATTATGTCTCAGCAAGGCTATGGGGTAGGGGCGTCGATTAGCGACGTTTATCCATTGACGCCATTGCCTGGTCAGCAAAATCAGGTTGGTCAATATGACTTTGCCGGCAATACGATTGCGGCTAAGGGCGGACTGGGTGATACGACTGGCGCATCTTCCTATGGGTTGTTGGATGCGTCGATTAAAGCGATGCCGACGGCTCAGATTGAATTGTCTGCTCAGATGGCGCAGCAAGGCTTCTCTCCTTCTGCGATTGCGGCGACGTTAAGCCAGCAAGGCTACAACATATCGCCGAATGCAATTGCGTCATCGATGTATGGTCTGCAATCGGTTGCCAAGGATAATGCGGCTGGCAGTTATGATTTTGCGGCGAATGCTTTGGGCAATGGCCTTGGCACTGTGACGCAAATGACGCCAGGCTATGTTGATCCGAATGTGTCGTTGCAGAGCGCGACGAACAACATTGGAGCGACTGATTTTGCGGCTAGGGCATTGCCTAATGGGTTGGGCAATAACACGCAGATGCAGGCGGGTTACGTTGATCCGAATGTGTCCTTGCAGCAAGCGATTAATTCTATTGGGTCGCAGGATTTTGCTGGATCGATAACGGCCAATAATGGCTTGGGCACTTACAGTCCGAGGTCTGCGGGTTATGTGGATCCGAATGTCTCGCTGCAATCGGGTTCGAATAGTATTGGCGGAAAAGATTTTGCCTCCAACATGCTGGCTAATCAGGGCTTGGGCACGGCCATTGGCAGACCGAGCGATCCTGCGACGTCTGGGTTAATTCCGACATATGGTCCTCAGGAGGCAATGGTTGAACAGCCAGGGGCGCCATCGTTTACGCCTCCTGTGATGCAGCCGCAGAAGTCTGTTGAACTGGCTAATACGGGCGTGTCGTTTGCGCCTGTTCCTGCTCCGCGTCCGACGCAGAGTGAAATTAATTCTATGAATGGCGGGTCTTCTCAGGCGACGTCGTCATCGACGAATGCTCCTGATGGCGAGACATTAGTTGGCGGCGTTATCCAGAACATATCGAATTTTGGTGATAGGGTTTCGACGAAGTTAGGTTCTGCGGTTTCGACGGCTGCTGGCAAGGCGTCTGATATAGCGTCTCAGCAATTTGCGACATTGTCTGGATTGCTTGGCGGTGCTCAGGCTGCGTCTGATTTTATCCAAGGCATGATCGGCATTGAATCTGGCGGCAAGTATGGTGCTGCTTCAAACCTGTCGAGTGCGGCTGGGCCTGGTCAGTTCCTTTCTGGAACATGGAACACAGTGATGCGGACGCTTGGTCTTGGCAATGTTCCCACGAGCGCCAGGACGGATCCTTCTGCTGCCGGCAATGCGTTAAACATGACTGCTATTATGGGTTACACGATCCAAAATATGCAAGTCTTGCAGGCTAATGGAATTAAGCCGACGCCTGAGGCTGGCTATCTTATGCACAATCTGGGTTCTGGAGACGGCGTGAGGCTGTTGAAAGCTGATCCGAATGCTCTTGTTAGCAGTGTGTTGAGTGGCAAGGTCATCGGCAACAACCCTGGCATTTACGGCAGCGGCAACATAACGGTTAAGCAAGCCATTAATAACGTCACCAATTTATTGAACAGCAATAGAGTTCAGAGTGCGGGTGGCAAGGTTCTGAATCAGATTGATCAGACGACGCAGACTGAGAGCAATAATGCAGTTGGTCAGCAAGCCGGCACGCCGCCAAGCCGTCCGAATGATCTGACGACGCCGACGGAAGGTAATACGCCTACGTCGAACAATCAGAACAACAACACGACGCCGCCTAGCAATAATACGTCTAGCAATACGACGCCGAGCAATACGAACACGGGCGCGACGACGCCGGCCAATCCTAATCAGGGCAATACATCCACGACTCAAAGCAATACAAGTGGATCGTCTGGTAGCAGTGTTCAGGTAGCACCAGGTCCAACCCCTGCTCCTACTCCGCAGCCAACTCCGACGCCAACTCCGGCTCCTACTCCTGCGCCTCATCCACAACCGACGCCTGCGCCTACTCCGACGCCGGCTCCATCGCCTTCTCCGGCTCCAAGCGGTGGTGGTGGGTCTAATCCATCGCCGATGCCTGTTCCAGATGTCGGCGGCAATACTGGCGGCGGATCTTCTGCTCCTGGTCCGACGTCTGATGCGGGTGGATCTGGATATATTGGCGGCAGTAGTGGCGGTGGTGGATCTGAGGTTGCTGGCGGCGAGACTGCCGGGGGTTCATCTGCGCCAAGCGGTCCTGTTGCATGGAGCGGTCAGTTAAGCGGCGACGGATCACAGATGGTTACTGTGACGTCAACGATAAGAGTTCCTGTCACGACATATCAGACAGAAACAGTTCCGGGCCATATGGAGACATCTGGCGAAGGTCAGTTTGCTGTTTCATATATGACGCCTGCGACGACGCGGCAGGTTGCGGTCACGTCGTATGAAAATCAGACGGTAACAAAAACTGTTACTGCGCAAGAGGCTTCTGGTCTTTCTGCTTCTGATTATAAGGCGGCTGTTAGCAGCGGTTATGCGTCTGCTTCTACTTACAAGGCGGCTCAATCGGATGCTCAGGAAAGTAATAGTCCGACGCCAAGTGCTGAGGAATATTCCCAGGCAATATCTGATGCACGAGAAAGCAACATCAGCGTTGCGGATCAGATAGCGCAAGACAATGGCTGGAACAGCGCGGCGGAAGCGCGTGTTGCTCAGTCTGAAGGCTATAGCAGCAATAACGCATATGAGACGGCAGCGGCTGAAGGATTTAGCAGCCCATCAGAATATCAGGCAGCAACAAGCGAGGGGTTCACCAATCCTGCTGATTATGCGCGCGCCTCGGCTGAGGGTTTCACGAACGCCTCTGATTATGCAACGGCGACAAGCGAAGGATTTTTTAGCGCGCCATCGTTTGAGACTGCTATGAATGAAGGGTTTACGAATTACAACGATTATTCGACTGCAACATCTGAAGGGTTTACGAGTCCTAGCGAATATGAAACGGCGTCGAGCGAAGGGTTTACGAGTGCGCCGACATATGAGGCGGCGTCAAGTGCTGGTTACTCAGATGAACAATCTTACGCGAATGATCAGTTTGCTCAATCGCAGGGTTACTCAAATTATCAACAGTATGCCGATGCTGGTAATTCATTTTCTTATCCGGATGCCTCGGACTCTATATATTGGGACGCATTTTTTGGCGACAGTTGGTATGCGCCGTTAGGTGCGCGAGGCGGTAAGTTTAATGAAGAGCATCATGAGCGCGAAGCGTTAGAATATGCTCGTAACGCAGCGAGGATGCGATGAAGTCTGCGCTAGATTACGCGCGCGATATGGCGCGACGTTCTTATGCTGAGGGCGGTGTTGCTGATCAGGCAGAAGAGGCGTCGAAAGAGAAGTTTCTTGCGCAAGAGTTAAAGGGATCTGCTCCACAGTATGATCCTGAAGGTGGCGCTAAGACTGCGAAGAAAATTGGCTTAGGTTTGTATGGTATGACGCAAGCTGGCGGCGTGCAGGATGCTTTAGGTTACATGCCGAATGCTGAGGGCGGTTACGAGCCATCGATTAAGCAGAATGTTAAAGAGGGCCATTATTTCCCTGCTACGATGCAAGCAATTGGCATGGTTGTTCCAGCGGCTGGCAAGGTTGGGAAAGTTGCGCGCGCTGCGGAAGAGGTTGGCAAAGCTGCAAAGGCTGCGGATGCTGTATCGGATGTTGCAAGAGCGGAGACCGGTGTCGGTAATGCTGTTGCGTCTGCTGAGCAACAAATTGCCAAGCCTAACATTATATCCAAGCCTGATCAGACTGGCACGGTTGGTCATATCCTTCGTGCGAATGGCTATGATGTCGTTCCTGATGGGGCGGCATGGCGTGATGCGCTGAATGAGCCTGCGCAGTTTTGGACGCCAAGCCAATTGCGTGACGAGTTCCAGAAGTCCTTAGACTATCATAATTCCTTATCGCCAAAGGATCGTATGCGTCACAGTAATGAGGTGATGGGCGATGTGAAGCGATATCTTGGCGAGTATAGCGGCAAGCCTGGATCCTTGTTGTCTCAAAACGCCAAGTTGCAGAAAGCGACGAAAGAGGGCCTGACCTGGGACGGCGTTGGCGTGGAGACCAATGGCTTGTCGATGTCTCCTGCTTTGCAATGGGGCAAGATGAATTTATGCCCTGAGCACGGCGTTTGTATTGATAGCTGCATCGGCAAGAAGGCTAATCAGGCGTATATGCAAGGCGGCGGCAAGGATATTTACGGTCTGACGAATGATCGCGGTGGGATGAATGTCCCGCGTGTTAATCAGCTAGGCCGATCGATACTGATGTTCCAGCGTCCTGATTTGTTTGCGACACGCTTGAGCGATCAAATATCTGGCAAGGCTGGCGAGGCATTGGGCGACGGCAACATGCTTGGCATGAGGCTTAATACTTATTCTGATTTGCCGCCATCTGTTTGGAAGCCATTGTTTGATGCGCATCCGGATGTTCAGTTTTATGATTATACAAAGCTGAACACGAAGCCTGGTGGTCTTAATCACCATCTGACGTATTCGTCGAGCGGCGTATCAACTGATGATTTTACTAATCCGTATCAGAATTGGTCCGGCGTGAATGGCATGGAAGACCGATTGCGGCGTGGTGATAACGTCGCGATGGTTTTCACGCATGGCGATGAGTTGCCGCATACGGTTAATAGCGAAGAAACTGGTCGATCATATCGCGTGGTTTCTGGCGATACGCATGACTTTAGACCGATTGATAAGACGCCTGATGGACAAGAGGGCGTTATCATTGGATTGAAGAATAAGGACACGGAAACGAAGGCCAAGTCAGACATGATCGGCAATCATGTTGATAGCGGCGGGTTTATGGTTCCGTTTGATCCACAATATCAGCGTGGTGAATCGCGTGTGATCACGCGAGGCAAGCGCAAGGGTGAGACGGAGCCAGGCCCGTATGTTCGGGATGAGAATGGCGCGCAGATCCCGACGAATTTCAGTGTGACAATACCTGATCAGCGCAGATTTAAGCCGACGCCTGGTTCTAATCAGCAAGGCGCTAAGCGATCGGATTATGTTCGTCGATTTAATGAATCGATACCGGATTATGGGGAGGATAACTACAAGCGCGGCGGGTCGGTTCGGCGAATGCCCATGCGCCATTACGAACAGCAATTCCCGAATGCAGATCATTATTTGGATGATGGCTTACTTCATCACTCAGAGTGGTTTGAGCAGGGCAAGAAATCCTCGCAGGCGCGTGGATAGCGGGACGCCGCTTAATCTTCGGAGAGCGTTATGAGTATAATGACAGCAAAACAAGCGCAGGAGCGTGCTAAGGCCAAGGCCAGCCGTCTTGTGGGAATGAGCAATACGCAAAAGCCATTTTATGGCGCCGGCGTGTTTAATGCGGAAGAGAAGACTGGCAAGCAGCCTGTTGCAAAGAAGGCTGGCGGTCGTTTGCTCTCTTCTGCGGCTGAAGGATCTAAGCCAGGATGTCGCGCTGATCGTAAAGGGCGCAAAGCCGGCGGTCGCTTAGCAAGTGGCGGCTCAACGGGTCGTGCGGTTGCTGGTGGAACATCTGGCAGCGGCGTTTCAGGTCCAACAACAAATGAAGAGGCTAAGGACCGTCGTCTTCCTTCTGCTGAGGAGGCTATGTCCCGTTCTGGCAAGTATCAGAACTACAAAAAGGGCGGCAAGATTAAGCGTGCTTCTGGTGGTCCTTCTCCTTCTAATGATGCGGAAGAGGATGTGTCCAACATCAAGCCTGCCAATGCTGATTATTCTGGCATGCGTTTGCCAATTAAGAAGGGCGGCAAGGTTGTTAAGAAAGCTGGTGGCGGCGCGTCTGATGGTCCTGATAAAGAGAATGATGGCGATAGCGACGACAACCTTGGCAATGACGTTCAGTATTATTCAGTGATGAATGCTGAAGAGGGCAAGCCAATGTCAGGTGCTGCGGTTCAAAAGGCTGGCAGTATGAACAAAGGCGGTCGCGCCAAGCGTGCATGGGGCGGATCCTTAAACGGCGGTTCAAAGAAAAAGTCATCAAAGGGTAAGGGCAAGACAAACATTCAAATTACGTTTGATATGGGCAAGGATCAGGCGGGTGATCCTCCTGGCCAGATGCCGGTACCGGTTCCTCCGATGGCTGCGCCTCCTCGCGCAATTACGCCTCCTTCTCCTCCTCCAGGCGCTGGTCCTACGCCGGGCAATCCTCCTCCAGGATTGACGCCGAATGTTCCGCCTCCTGGTGCAGGTCCGGCTGTTCCTCCTGGTGTTCAACCGATGGCGCGCAAAAGCGGTGGAAGGACCGGCAATGCAAGTTATGCCTCGTTGAAAGCAGGTGCGGGTAGTGGCTTAGGTAGATTACACAAAGCGGGGATCCGTTCTGTGTCTCACTAAGCTGAGAAGAGAGGGCGATAGTTTTCCTCTTTTTCCTATCGTCCTCTCTTAATTGTGGTGGTGTTGATGAGTAGTGTGACGCGCGCAGATTTATTAGAGCGTGAAATTATTAAGCTGATGAATGATGAAATTGATCGGCTGTCTTTTGAATTATCGCTAGGAAATGTGGAGAACTTTGAAGCCTATGCCCGTTGCGCTGGAAAGATTGCTGGTTTGCGTCAGAGTCTTGTGATCGTCGAAGAGGCGATATCTGAGGTAAACAAGCGATATTCGTAAGGGGTGCATATATGCCTTATGTGAAAATTGATCACGAGGTTGAGCCAAAAGAGAAGATATTATCTGACATTGGCGACATATCAGGCGTTGAGGTTTTTAATCGCCATGTGTTGTTGGCTGTTTATCAGCGTCCAACAAAGACAAAGAGCGGTTTGTATTTAGCTGATCGGACGGTTGAAGAGGACCGTTATCAGTCAAAAGTTGGCCTGATTTTGAAGATGGGCGAACATGCTTTTTTTCCTGATGAGGAGCATAGCTGGGGCGACGGCGAGTTTTCGCTTGGCGACTGGGTTATTTTACCGGCTGCGGCTGCGTATTCCATGCTTGTTAATGGCGTGATGTGCCGTCTTGTTCCTGATCATAACATTAAGATGCGGGTTAGTGATCCCGACATGGTTTATTGAGAGGTGCTGTAATGGCTGATCCTAAGAAGAAGCCTGAGGATGAAGATCAGGATGATCAGGAGTTAGAGTTAGAAGCGTCATCGGATGCAGAAGACGCTGACGATGCGACGGATCCTGAAAAGGGCATTGCTGATTTGAAGGCAAGCCTGGAGGCGCAGAAGAAAGCCTTTGAAGAAGAGAAGCGTCTTCGTGCTGAGGCTGAACAGCGTGCTCAGGAGGCTGCTGTTGCTGCTAACCAGGAGCGTGCAAAGGCTGTTGCTGCGCAGCGTCAAAGCGTATCGGATAGCCTGACGTTTATGAAGGCGCGCGAGAAGGGTCTTGTTCAGGAAATTGCTGAGGCGAAGTCGATCGGCGATTACCAGAAAGAGGCAGAGTTGCAGCGTGAAATGGTGACGCATGTCCAGGCGATGGAGCGTCTTCAGATTAGCCAGGGCCAGTTGGAGAAATTGGCTAAGCAACCTGTTCAGCAAGTTGCGCCTTCACCATCGAGCCAATTGGATCAGTGGATATCCAGCCAATCACCAAGGACGGCGAGTTGGATCCGGTCTAATCGCGAAGCCATTGGGATTGATCAGGAGGCGAATCGTCATTTGATTGCGGCTGCGCATCACAAGGCTGTTGGTCAGGGTCACGTTATTGAGAGCGATAGTTATTTTGATGCGATCGAGCGTGAGTTAGGTTTGAAGGATAGAGGCCGGGAAGAGGAGGAGGTTTCTGACGAGCCAATTTCTTCTGCTGGGCGTCGTTCTGTTGCGCCTCCTGCTGCTCCTGTTAGCCGCGGTGGATCGCGCAAGGGCACATTTACTCTTACAAGTGCTGAGAAAGAAGCCGCTCAGATCAGTGGCGTCAGCTATGAAGAGTATTATCGCAACATGATGAGAGAAAAGAAGAGGTCACGAGGATGACTGAGCAAAAGATTAAGCCGCGTATTACGCCTGCGGTTAAGCCACAGATTTCGGATGCTGTATCGACGGATTTGGCGGCTAAGCCGACGCGGGTTCCAAGAGAGGCGAGTGCTGCTGAGCGTGCTGCTCAACTGCGCAAGCATCGTGTTAATCGCTATGGCAATGAGGATGAGTTTGACGTCTCTTATTTGGATGGCGATGGCTGGACGCATCAGTGGCATTCATGGTCGCTATATGAGCAGCGTCAGATTTCTAACATGATGGCGTCTGAAGAGCGTGGATGGCAGACTGTTCCACGTTCTGATCATCCGGAGTTGATGCCGAAAGATTCCGACATGGACGTTATTATGCGCAAGGGAATGATCCTGATGCGTATTCCGACGGAAATTCTGGAAGAATATCGTGCAGAGGATATTAAGGCTGCGCGTGATCAGGTTCGCTTTAAGGAAGCGCAATTGCAGGGCACGCCTGAGGGCCATTTTGAGCGCAATCCAGGACAGACGCGCATTCGGCGTTCGTATGAGTCGATGCCTGTTCCTGACAAGTAATTGCAGATGCGTGTTAGGGGCGGGTTTTTACCCGCTCCTTATACACAAGCAGCGTTCGCAAGCACTTTACAAAAGTGATTACCGGTTTTATATTCCTGACGATTGTTCCCCCGGTGTGGAACACAAACATTATCCGGCTTCTTAATCGCCCCGGCGCGCGATGACGAGCCTCTCTGAGAAGGGAGAATCCGTCATGGCGAATCTAAATACGCCCTTCGGTTTCTTACAGTCTCGCGGCACTGGTTCGTCACCTACTTATGAGCAGGTAACGGCGCTTATTGCTGCGAATAACAATACGCCAATTTTCTACGGCGATCCCGTATCGTTTGTTACGCCTGCTACCGGCTACATTCAGCAAGCTGTTCCTGGAACGGCTACGCTCGCCGGCATTTTCATTGGTTGTAAGTATCAATCTGTCAGCCAGAAGCATGTTGTTTGGTCACGTTACTGGCCTGGCAGTGATGCTAACGGCGACGTTGAGGCTTACATCATCAATGATCCGAATGCGCAGTTCCTTGTGCAGGGCGGCAATGTTGCGATCACCAATGCTCAGATTGGGCAGTTGATCCAGTTTGCGGTCGGCATTGGCAATACGGCGACTGGTTCATCTGGCGCATATGTCCAGGGCACTGGCTCAGCGGCTACGCTTCCATTTCGCATTGTTGCGCTTGAGACGTTCCCACCAGGAGCGCCAGGCACGGATGCGACAACGGCTTACAACCGCGTTTTTGTCGCCTTCAACAATGTCATCACGCGCAACAACGGTGCGACTGTTGGCATCCAGTTAGTGGAGGCTAAATAATGGCTATTAATCTTTCACAGATTAAAGACCTTCTGCTTCCAGGACTGAGAGGCATTGAAGGCAAGTATGACATGATACCTAGTCAGTATGACAAGGTATTCACCAAGCATGACTCGAAGATGGCTTTCGAGCGCACTGCTGAAATGCGTTATCTTGGTCTTGCACAGTTGAAGAACGAAGGCGGTCAGACTGCTTTTGATAACACATCTGGCGAGCGTTATGTCTATTCACAAGAGCACACAGAAGTGTCTCTTGGCTATAGCCTGACACGCAAAGCGATCGACGATAACCTTTATAAGACACAGTTTGCTCCTTCTAACCTTGGTCTGATGGAATCTTTCCAGCAAACGAAGGAAATTTTTGGTGCAAACCTTTTGAACACGGCAACGGTTTACAACCCTGCAATCGGTGGCGATGGCACGGCGCTTTGCTCGCAGTTCCATCCGATTGATGGCGGCGTTTATTCAAACCGTCCTGCGACTGACGTTCAGTTGAATGAGTCGACGCTTCTTAATGCTATGATTGGCATTAGAACAGGCTTCCGCGATCAAGCTGGCCTGAAAGTGTTTGCTCGCGGCAAGCGTTTGATTGTTCCGCCTCAGTTGGAGCCAACTGCAATTCGTCTGTTGAAGACAGAACTGCGTCCAGGCACTGCGGACAATGATACTAACGCGATTTTGACAACCGCCGGGGGCTTGTCAGAGGGCCATATGGTTCTCGACTTCCTTACGTCTCCGTCTGCTTGGTTCTTGCTGACGAACATTGACGGCCTTTCATACATGGAGCGCGTAAAGTTCGAAACCGACATGACCGTCGATTTCGTCTCGGACAACCTCCTCGTGAAAGCGTACGAGCGTTATAGCTTCGGCTATTACAATCCTCGCGCCATTTGGGGTTCGTTCCCAGGCTAAGAAACACGGCGGGAGCCTCTGGTTTCATGCTCCCGTCTTCAATATTCCCGGGATTTAGCCGCACAGACAGTCCGGGCTGACGCTGTGCAGACTGAGCGGCCAACCCTCGCACAGGAGGTTTATAATGCCTAGAACACACTTCTCTGGCCCAATTACGGCTGGAACAATACGAGACACGTCTGGCACAACCATTGGTGTAGACGTATCAAATCGCGGTTATGTTGTGATGGCGCAAGGCGCGACAATCACGCAGGACATTGCTGCAAAGCCAACATCGATTGTTATCCCTGCTGGCAGCGCAATTATTTCGATTATTTCGTATGCGCTTGTTGATTTCACTGGCGCATCTAACCAATACACCATCGGCATTTCCCCTGCTGCAAATGAGTTGACGACATCTGCGCAATGCGCGGCTGGAACGACGACGGCTGCGGCTGACACGGATGCAGAGGCTGCGGTGTGGGCGAATGTTGGCCCTAAAGACGTGCAGATTTTTGTCAAGGCTGACAATGCCGGCACTGGCAAGGGCTATGTGGCTATTCAGTATGCGCAGGCGATTAACAGTTACTGAGAAGGAATAGGACAATGGGTGCTTACAAAGGACCGGCAGCGACATTGAAAGACGCTGAGTCAAAAGAAGAGACCTTCAAAAAGGGTGGTCGCACGAAGAAAAAAGTCGGCGGCGCTATGAAGGGCAAGAAAGAAATGAAGTGCGAAGGCGAGAAGTCTGAGTATCGCGCTGATCGTCCTGCTCGCAAGTCTGGTGGCGGCGTATTTTCGTCTGCTGCTGGGGGTCAAAAACGCGGCGCTGCGGCAAATTACTAATCGTCGCTCGATGACGGCGATGTTGTCTCGCGTCCTCCCCTTCGCGGAACAACGCGGGAGGCTTTCAAACCTCCCGCATTTTTATATTTAGGAGCGATTTATGCAGCCGATACACGTTACTATTCCTGCGAATTCGGCGGCTGGAGCGTCGACTCCGCTTGTTCGCCTTGATCCTTGGTCGATCGGCGATGTGAGTGTCCAAATTGTTGTCACTGGCACGGTAAATTACACGTTGCAGACGACGTTTGATGATCCGAATGATCCTACAGGTCCAATTATGCTTGCCGGAAATATGGTCTGGTTCGATGCAGCGGATCCTGCGGTTGTAAATTCCACCAAGAATGCGCTGGCGAAAGTCTCTCCAACACCACTATTTGCGCGCATTTTGCTTAATTCAGGCGCTGGATCGCTTCGTGCGACGTTCATTCAGACCGGTGTCGTTAATTACTGACGGTTTTCTCTTATTTTGGAGCCTTTAGATGTCTGACGAATTAAACAAAGCGCCGATGCCGAATGCAACGGCTGTTACGAGCGTAAACGGCAAGAATGGACCGACTGTTGTCCTCAACGGTGATGATATTGGCGCTCCCGGCACAAATGGCAGCGCGTTAGGCACAGTAAAGGCAGGAACGAACATTGCAATTGCGGCTGACGGCACGATTTCAGCGTCTGGAACGATTGGTTCTGCATGGACAGCCGTCACGGGCAAGCCATTTGAGACATTAGGCACAGGCTTATCTGTTACAGGCGGTGCGCTGAATGTTACTGGCGGCGGTGGATCCGTTGATTGGTCTGCTATCACCAACAAGCCAACCGCATTCACGCCAGTAATTGCGTCTACGTCGCAATTAGGCGGTGTTAAGCAAGGCACCAACATCACGATTGCTGCGGATGGCACAATTTCAGCCACTGGTTCGCTTGGCACTGATTGGTCCAATGTCACCAACAAGCCATTTACGTCTATCGGTAGCGGCCTGACGGTTACTGGCGGCGTATTAAGCGCCAATGGCGGTGGTGGTTCAGTTGATTGGACAGCGATCACCAACAAGCCTTCAACATTCCCGGTTGCCATCGGCGGTAAAGACCAACTTGGTGGCTTCAAGGTCGGCGCTGGTTTGAATGTTCAGCCAGATGGCACATTAAGCGCGCAGTATGATGCGCCAACATGGGCAGAGGTCACTGGCAAGCCTGCAACATTCCCTGTGGCTCCTGCAACGAAGTCTGCATTGGGTGGTGTTATTGCTGGAACAGGCGTCAATATTGATGGCTCTGGCGTCATCAGCGTAAGCAGCGCGGCTCCGACATGGAACGACATTACTGGTAAGCCTGCCACGTTCACGCCTCCTATTGCCTCTGAGAAGCAGTTGGGTGGCGTTA